>Ga0210409_10004978_pt1 | contig 14067 bp, 10 predicted proteins | sample IncBWH17MmetaG_FD_161649 | JGI IMG/M metagenome (GOLD analysis project Ga0210409, IMG submission 161649) | Forest soil microbial communities from Barre Woods Harvard Forest LTER site, Petersham, Massachusetts, United States - Inc-BW-H-17-M | ecosystem: Environmental > Terrestrial > Soil >... | reverse complement strand
CCCCAAGTCGTGAACAGAACGCTTCGTCCTCCGGGAAGCGCTTGCGGAAAAACGTGGGCGTACCCCTTGGCCGCGCCATCGGGCTTGGTTAGAGATTCGGGCGTTCCACCGCTTGCAGGAATCCGCAAGAGCCCTGAACCGAGCGACGCAACGTAGATGATCGTGTTGTCTTCTTTCCACGTTCCTCCGTAGGGATACGGTGCATCAGCCAACCGAACAGGACTGCCGCCGGCGACCTCGGCTTTTTGAAGCTGCCCCTGCGCGAAGAACGCCACCCATTTCCCATCCGGGGAAAAAAATGGCTGCCGGGCGCCGCTCGAACCAGGCACCGCACGCGACTCAAAAGAGTTCAGATCGCGCAAATAGAGCTGCGCATCATCGGTCCCTTGTTGCGTGACATAGGCCACGGTTTGGCCGTCGCGTGATATGGCAGGATATGTAGTGATTTCATCGCCCGGGGGAAGTGGGATCGTCAGCCGAGCCGTGATCTTCTGCACCGCCGCGGGTCGGTTCCGCAGCGCAAATACCAGTAACGCAATCGCAACCAAGGCAAAAGCTGCGGCTACTGCCCACGGCAGTTTGCTCGTGAAAGCTGGAGCAGGCTGCGTTGCACCGGAATCTTTTGGTGCGGCAATCACATCCTCAATTTCAATCCGAACGTCAGTTGCGTCTGAGATACGCTGACGCCGATCTTTCCGTAGGCAACGGCTCAAAAGTGTTCGGATGGTGGGAGGAATCTTCATGGGCAGCGCCGTCCAATCCGGCTCAGCTCTCACCACGGCAGCCAGGATATCGGTTATATCCTCGCCGTGAAACGCTTGCTTGCCCGTCAGCAACTCATACAGCACTGCGCCGAAGGCCCATATGTCGGTGCGTTTATCTACTGCTTTGCCCTTGGCCTGCTCGGGACTCATATAAGCCGCGGTTCCGAGAATTAGGCCCTGCATCGTGGCTGCGCGACTCAGCGTTGGTGAATTGCCCATGTCTTCATTCATCGCGTCGCCCTCGAACGCTTTCGCAAGACCAAAGTCTAGAACTTTCACTTTGCCTTCCGGAGTGACCTTCACGTTGGCGGGTTTCAGATCTCGGTGAATGATGCTTTTTTCATGTGCGGCTTCGAGAGCCTCTGCAATTTGCTTTGCAATCGTGAGAGCTTCCTCGATTGGCACTGCTCCCTCTCGTTTCACGCGCTCTTGCAGCGTCACGCCCGACACCAACTCCATGACGAGATAACTTGTACCGCCGGATTGTTCCAGCCCGTGGATCGTGGCGATAGTGGGATGGTTCAACGCAGCCAGCATTTTCGCTTCACGCTGAAAACGGGAAAGCCTCTCGGGATCATGTGCAAACGCCTCGGGCAAAACTTTGATGGCCACGTCGCGCCCAAGTTTGGTGTCGTGCGCTTGATACACTTCACCCATTCCGCCCGCGCCGATGGGCGCGACGACTTCGTACGAGCCGAGTCTGGTGCCAGCCGCGATGCTCATTTCTTCAGCCCCGCCCTCCAATTGAGGACCACCGTGATCGGTGTATTGTTGAGCTCTCCGGTGAGACTGGATTCGGGCCGAGGAATGAGGAATCGCTGGCCGTCGGCCGAAACTGCGAATGTGTTCCAGTTGCCCGTGTGGCTGAAGGAAAGATTGACGTACCCGGTGTCGAACAGTGGACGAGGAGTGGAGAATTCCAGCGTGGCCCCCGCGGCATTGACTCCGACGGAGATCAACTTCCCCCTACTTATCGTTTCCATGTAGAACAGTTCCTTCCCGTCCCGGCGCCATCGCGCATAAAATCCGCCGTTGCTCGAAATCTGCCATTTGCCCGCGCCCGGCGGAAACGATTGGACATAGATCTCACGTCTGCCGGTTTCGTCGGACGAGTAAGCGAACCATTTCCCATCAGGTGAGATTTGTGGATGCGATTCAATGAATGGAGTCTGCAGAAGCGGAAACGGCTTCCGGTCTCCCGTTAGCGGCAGTGCCCACACATCTGCATTCGTCTTCGGGTCCTGAACCATGTACAGGATGAACTTGCCATCCGCCGACCAACTCGTAGGGCTTTTTACGAGATCTGATTCGATAAGCAGTTCCTCGTTGCCTGTGCCATTCGCCAGTTTCTGGTAGAGGCCCCACTTGCCGCTCCGCCGTGACCCGAAGACGATGCGACTGCCGTCGGGCGACCAGATTGGACTTGAGCTTTCCTGCGAGGCATCAAATGTCAGCCGGGACGTTTTGCCGCCTACCGCCTCTACCAGCCAAACGTCGCCTCCCGTGCCGTCGTGACGATGGACGGCGATCCGCTTCCCGTCGGGGGAAATATCCGGCCCCAGATATGCTCCCGGTGCGCCCACCGATTCGATCGGTTTGCCACTTCGATCCACCCAGGTGAGCCGCAGGTCACGAGGACCGGTGCCAGTTCGATACGTCAGTGCGCCACTCTCTGCCACGGAGAACGCCGCGCCGGGTCCATCGAAAGCGACCTGCTCAGCAAGGGGAACAGGCTCGCCCCTCAAAAGAAGCTTCTTATCGTCGAAGGCTTGCGCCAGAAGTATGCCCTGGCGGACAAACATCACGTACCCGGGCGGCGCATAGACGGCCGGGGAGTCTGCGGCGAGAAGACGCTGCCCATCCGCGGAATCGAGAGAGCCGATGAAAACACCGGCGCTCTCCGCCGTCCCCACAACGAAGTACAGAAAGTGCCTGCCGCCCGGAAGAAATGAAGGAAACCGGTGACCGCTCTGCTGCGGGCTCAGCTTTGTTGCGGCTTCCGCTGCGCCTCCCGCGGAGGACACACGACTCAGCGGCCCGGAGTTGCTGGGCGCAAACACAATCACTCCGTCCCGGTTCCAGGTCCCACCACGGGCGTTCGGTGCCTCAGTTAATGTCTGAGGCGGTCCCCCCTCGACATCAATCTTCTTCAGTTTTCCCAGAACAAAGAACCCAATCGTTCGGCTATCTGGAGACCAGAACGGTAGGGCTGCGCCGTCAGTTCCCAGCAAGGGCTGTGAAACTAGAGAGTCCAGCGCTCGAACCCAGAGCATCACCTTACCCGACTCATCTTTTGCGGTGAATGCGAGTCGGCGCCCGTTCGGGGAAAGACTTCCTCCTGTGTATCCAGTGGCTCCGGCTCCGATTCCTGACTCGAAGCTCATCTTATCCGGTGCGGAAACGAAAAACCGCACAGCTGCGGACTCGCTCGGAGAGCGGTGGTCATAGATCAGCACGGACGCCAGAACAATTGTCGTAAGAAAGAACATCGCGGTGATGGCAAACCAGAGTTTTTGTGTCCAGGTGGAGTTGGGCAATGGCTCAGCACCCGTGACGGATGTAGTGGCAGGTGAGGTCAAGGCGTCTTCGATCTCGATCCGCACATCGGTGGCATCTTGAAATCGCTGACGCCGGTCCTTCCGCAGGCAACGCCGCAGCAACTTGTGGATGCTTTGTGGGGTATTTTCTTGCAATCGATTCCAGCTCGGTTCAGCCCTTACCACTGCGGCCAGAATTTCTGTAATATCATCGCCCTCGAATGCTGGGTGCCCGGAAAGCAGCTCATACAACACACAACCGAATCCCCAGATATCAGTCGCTTTCGTAACGGCCTTGCCCTTAGCCTGCTCGGGACTCATGTACGCCGCCGTGCCGAGAATCACTCCCTGCATCGTCGCCGCTCTGCTCAGCGTTGGTGAATTGCCAATGTCTTCGTTCGTCGCTTCACCCGCGAACGCTTTCGCAAGACCAAAATCTAGAACTTTCACTTTGCCTTCTGGCGTCACCTTCACGTTTGCAGGTTTCAGATCGCGGTGAATGATTCCTTTCTCGTGTGCGGCTTCCAGCGCCTCGGCAATCTGTACCGCGATCTTCAGCGCTTCCTCGATGCCCAGCGGGCCGGCTTTCACTCGCTCAGCCAGCGTCTCGCCGGGGACCAATTCCATCACCAGACAGCTCACACCGTCGCACTGCTCGAGTCCGTAGATTGTTGCAATGTTTGCGTGGTTCAGCGCAGCCAGCATGCGAGCTTCGCGCTGAAAGCGGGACAGCCGTTCGGGATCATTCACGAAATTTGCCGGTAGGACTTTAATGGCTACTTCGCGCCCGAGCTTTGTGTCGCGCGCGCGGTACACCTCGCCCATCCCGCCCGCACCGATCGGCGCGACGACTTCGTAGGAGCCGAGACGTGTGCCGGAAGTCAGTGCCATCACTTCTTCCCCGTGGGAACTTTCTGCTTCAACTCTTCAAACCAGTTCAGCACGATGTTGATTTGCATAGCGGAAGAACCTTCCTCGGCTTCCTTCACCATCACAAAGCGCTGACCATCTGCCGAGACATCGTAAAAAGGCGACGTTTGCAGACTTGGCGCGTATGGGGCCTCGAAGAGCACCTTCGGCTTCCCTGCGGAAAATGTTGGTTGCGTGGTGCTGTCCACGGCGATCATCTTGTTGCCGCTGCGGTAGAAGATTTCTCCGTTGCGTCCCCACACTGGTTCTGTGCCCCCTTCGGTCGAGATTTGATATTTCCCCCCTGGGCCTGGATAGGGCCGCACGTAAACTTCATACCGGCCTGACTCATCGGAGATATAGAGCAACCAACGACCATCGGGTGAAAACCGGGCCTCTCCCTCATTGAACTGCGTGCCTAAGAACAACTTTGGGTTGCGATCGCCGCTCATGTTCACGGTCCAAATGTTACGACCCGTACTGGGATGAACCTCCATGAAAGCCAGCACCTGCCCGTCGGGCGAAAAGGAAGTAGGAGCGTTCTGGTATTCACTTGTAACCAGGCGCTCCACGCTGCCACTGCCGTCGGCGAGTTGCCAGAACACGTTCGTGATCGGTCCTGCTCTGCTTGATTGAAACGCTACGCGCTTGCTGTCGGGTGTCCAAACGGGGGTATTATTGCCGCCTTCAAATGTCAATCGAGTCAAAGTCTCCCGAGCGACATTGTACAGCCAAGTGTTAGCGGGCGGAGAATCTGCGATTCCAACGGCCAATCGCTTTCCGTCAGGGGAAATGCGCGGAGTCTGATAGAAATGAGCTGGCGCGGGCAGCGGCTGCTCGGTCCCTTTACGGTCCACCCATACCAATTTCCGAAGGTTCCCTTGAGCGCTTCCAGTAATGTAGGCGATCGACCCGGTGCTTGAAAAGCTGTATTGGGCGACTCGGGAAACTGCAGTTTGCAGAACACCCTCCAGAACGGGAACGGGCGACCCAGTCAATCTTAAGCGTTCGGGATCGAATAATGCGGCCATGAGCGTGCCCGCCTGCGCATAGATCAGGTGCCCCGTGGGGGCGTAACTTGGGCGCGTACCCGCGATCAGATCTCGGGTTTCTCCGGTCTGATCGGAACGGATTGCAATCTGTGAGCCCGTCCCGGATGCGGCCGAGAAAAGGACAGCTTTCCCACCGGACAGGATTTCGGGGAAAACATTAGAAGGCTCGCTCGGCCTCGGTGTAGTCAGCCTTTGAGGGGTGCCCCCAGCCGCTGAAACTTTCCACAGGCCACTGAACATTCCGTACTCGAACACAATCGCGTCGTCGGACCCCCAGCTTGCGCTGTGGAAGTTCGAACTCCCCCCGTCGCAAACAGTCAACGCCGCTCCGCCGTTGACCGATATTTTCTTGATCTTAGTGCCAACGAAAAATCCCAGCCATTGACTGTCAGGTGAGAAAAATGGTGCGGCGGCCCCCGCGGTGTCTGCCATCGGTTTTACTTCCGGGCTATCCATTGCGCGGAGGTAAAGCTGTTGGACGCCACCCTGAGCGGCAACGTAAGCAAGATGCGTGCCGTCGGGCGAAAGAGCTAGCGCCGGGTCATCCAACGCCGCCAGGCGTTGGCCTACTGGCAGAGATATGGTGAAGCGGGTGACGGGCCGTGGCGGAGCCGCGGGTGCTGGCCTATAACTCCACACAGAGAGCCCGACGACTGCAGAGGCAGCCAAGCTCGCGGCGGCCCACAGCAGAATTTTGCGCCGACTCTTGGGACTTGGAATGACGCTAGCTGCCCTCAGCCCCGCCTGCGAGCCACCTTCGGCAATCCACTTCAACTCGTCGCAGACATCGCTGGCCGCCTGCCATCTCTTCTCAGACTCCTTCGCCAGACATTTTTTCACGACGCGGTCGAGCGCCGGAGGAGTCATCGGCTGAAGGGAAGAGATGGGCGGCGGGTCGTCCTTCAAAATGGCGCCGATTACGCTGGCTTGGCTCTTGCCCTCAAAGGCCTTCTTGCCAGTCGCCATTTCGTACACGACCGCGCCGAAGGCGAAGATGTCCGTCCGCGCATCCGCCTCCTTGCCTTCCAATTGCTCCGGGGCCATGTATTGCAACGTGCCCACAATGGATCCCTGCGCCGTCAGCGGGTCGTTCGCAGTGGGAAGTTCGGAAATTGGTATGGCGGGGGCGGCACCCTGGCGCAGCTTGGCGAGACCGAAATCAAGCAGCTTCGTCCCCGACTTGGTGAGCATGATATTGCAGGGCTTCAAATCGCGGTGGGTGATGCCCTTGCGATGAGCCTTGTCCAGCGCATTGGCAATCTCGATGGCATATTGCAATACCTGGTCGATTGGCAGCGGACCTTTGACCAGCCGCTGCGCCAGCGTCTCACCTTCGAGATATTCCATCACCAGAAAATCAATTCCGTCTTGATGACCAGTGTCATAGAGCGTGCAGATGTGCGGATGATTCAGACTGGCAATCGTCTTTGCTTCGCGCTCGAATCGCTCGCGCAATTCAGCTCGGTCGGCGAGGTGAGTAGGAAGAACCTTGATGGCGACTATGCGATCGAGGCGAGTATCGCGGGCTTTGTAAACCTCGCCCATGCCGCCCGCACCGATAGCGGAGAGGATTTCGTAAGGCCCTAGACGTCTGCCAGGGAGGATCGCCATGGGCTCCCGCCTATTTAGAGTTGGCAGAGTATAACCCCGTCAGGTATTTACATACCTGCAAATTCTTGAAATGAAATGGCGGCTTTCCCATCCAAGACGCCGCGAAGATTGCCGGACGCGAAGACGCAAAGAATATGAAAAACATGTGTTAGCCGAACACGCCGGATGTTGGGCGCATCATGGTGGGACAGAATGCGAAAAAGGCCACGCGGTATTGATCGCCCTTGGAGTCTCGCTCAACGGCGCTGACACGAGCTTCCAAGAGCTGAGTTGACCGGGGCAGATCACACGAATTCCTTGAGAGGATATTTGCGCCCTTCTTCAAATCCAGCAAACCACGCTTGCTTCTTAACGTAGACGAACTCTCCGCCAGATTGCAGAGTGCCGGCCGTTCTGTTTGCACTGGCCCCAAGAAACACAAATGATAGATTTCACGTGATTTAGGTGAGTTCGTTTTGCAAATATGCATTCTTGGTCTTTCGATTCGCTCGTTTTATTTGTGTGCGCAAGTCTGCCTCAACGAGCCCCGCCAGCGGTAGAGGACACAGGACTCTTTGCGTGGTGGCACCTGGCGCACGTCAATCTCCTTCGCGAAAGGGCAGGGAACAGGCTCGTGCGCCATATCTCAATATAATAAGGTTGCGCGCGAGCGCAGAAACGGAATAGCTGAATCCCTGCCCTCGGGATCAGGAAATCTTGACGCCCAACTGGGGCGGCAGCGATTGCCCTTGGCGCATCCGCTATGCACGCTCAAGCTGAGTGGGCGTCCAGGTCGTGTTTCGTTACATCTTTTGCCCCGAATATCACCGGAATCGCCCTGTTTTTGTTAGTCTTGAAAAACGCAAACAACAGATTTCACATGGCTTAGCTGAGTTCGTTTCGCAAAATTGCCTTCTTAGTCTTTCGGCTTGCTCTTACTTGCTTGCGCGCGCAAATGTGCCTCAGCAAGCGCAGCCAGCGCTTTAGAACACAGACCTCTCCCTGTGTATGGCAATGGGGCGGATTACCGTCTTACTGGAAATACCAATCGCTGACCAGCATTTCTACTTCTTCAAAGAAAGAGAAATACTTATTACTCCGAGCACTAAATTGATGACACTTTTCATCTGGCCGCATATTGGACGTGGCGTTCGCGAAAATAGTTCTTCACCAACTTGGGCCTAGCCTGCGTGATCCGAAGGTAAGAGCGAACATTGTCCATCATTTCCTGGACGTTCACGGGCCGGACACGGCCCAATGCGTTGGTCTTCACATCTTGGTTCAGCAATTCATCCGGATTCAGTTCCGGACTGTAAGACGGCAAGCAGAAAATCCGGATTTGCTCGCGGTGCTCTGTCAGCCAACGACTCACCAATCGCGACTTGTGTACCGGGTGACCATCCACAATCAGAAACACCTTCCTCCTGGTCTTCCGCGTCAATCGCAGGAGACGGCCGAGGAAATTCAGAAACACCCGCGCCGTGAAACGCTGACGGAAAATCATGAAGGCCAACCGCCCCCGATTGGTGATGGAAGAGATCATGTTGCAGCGAAAACGCTGACCCGCGCCAAACACTACCGGCGTCTGCCCGCGACGTCCGTAGGATCGTCCCGCTTGATGGTCCGAACGGAGACCCATCTCGTCTAGCCAATGAATTTGGGCCTTAAACTGTCGCGCCAGCTCGCGAATCGATGGATATTCTTCCGCCAGCCATTTCCGTACCGCGACCGGATTTTGTTCGTACGCTCGTCGCACCGGCTTCTGTGGGGTCAGTCCCCAGGCTCGCAAATAGCGTCCCACCGTCCACACCGAAATCTGCAGATCGAATTTTCGGGACAGCAACTCTTGTACCGCTTCCCTCGTCCACAGCGCAAAGGGCAAGCTCAACTGATCCGGGCAACCGCTGAGAATGTGACGCACCGTCGTGGCTGCTTGATGTGGTGCCAATCGCGAAACCCGAGGCCGTCCTCGACGCCGTGCTTTCAGTGCCCGACGCCCTGCGCGTTCCACAAGCCCCATCCAGCGGCTCACCGTACCTCGCGCTATCCCGAAAACCCGAGCCGCCTCGGTTTGCGCAATACCTTTCTGAACGGCCTCCACGACTCGCCGGCGAAGGTCTTCTTGGGCTTCTCCCGGCAGCGAGCGAGCATCCTGTTTTTCCATGCCCGACACACTACCATATTACTCTCTAACTGTCACCTATATTATGCTCCGATTAGTAAGTAGGCAAATGCGCGCAGAAATTCTACTCGGTTGCATAAGCGATGCAGCATACTGACGCTGATGATCACGACCTCCTCAAGAAGCGTGAAGTGGTGGAGCGCTGCCATTCTGGGCGCTGGAGCACTTTTCTTGATTGGCTGCATGATTATGTTTACAGGCTGGTATGGCCGCTCCGACGGTGAAATTCGCCGCGCCGGGCAAGCCATCGTAGCCTCCAGGAACACTGCACAACGCTCCGCAGCGTACGCCGACCGGGCTGACGCCTATGCCGAGAAGGCTCGGTACTCGCGACTCATGAAACTCATCGCAGACGAGGAATACAACAAACTCTTCGATTTGGCCGTTCAGGATTACAACCAGGCGATCGCGCTGGACCCGGGCAACGCGGAGATGTATTACCGCCGGGGCAATGCTTACTATTCTCGTGCCGGCCTGGACATGATTTACGCGCCCTACACGTCTGTTTTTCTCGCTCCGGCCGAAGCTGATTTTTCCCGAGCAGTGGAAAAGAATCCCCAAAATGTCATGGCCCTCGACATGCTCGGCTTGACCGATGGTTCGATGGGAGATTGGACCCAAGCCATTGCTGATTTCGAACAGGAAGCCGCACTGAAGCCGAGGATGCGCTTCCGTGTTTCCGACGCCTACTGCAATCGCGGCTCCCGTTACCCCAAAGAGAAGTACGATCTGGCCATTTCGGATTTGAACCAGGCGATCCAAATTCGCGGCACGTCGGATCCTTGCGAGTGCGAGCCTTACAATCCGCTGCTGGCGATCTATCTCAATCAGACACGAGAATACGACAAGGCGCGAGAGGTGTTCGCGCTTGCGCAGCGTTCGGGAAAGTGGATTGCCCCCGAATATCTCGAACAACTAAAAGCGTCGAGCGCTGGCCGATGACCCTTGATGTGCGTCTCTTAACGTTCCCTCCGGGCACAAGATCCGCGCCAGGACGAGTCAACTCCCGAAAAACGGGCAATACTAAAGTTATCCCAGGACCTACCCCCAAACAGCCCTTCGACAGGATAACGTGCGGTTTGCCGACCATCCGGAAGGAACCCAATCCGACGCTTCCAATAGCGCCGCATCTTCGGCCTCTCGTGTCAATTTACCAATAGTATGGGACGGAGCGCGGTTCGAAAACAGTTCGTCGGTCAAGGATTCGCTACAGAGATGCGCCACTCCCCTGAAACGAGTCTGTCAGATGCCCGCGTACCAGGCATAATCCGGATCCGACGAGCCCAGACCTTTGCCGAATCCTTTCAGGCTGTCGGTGACCGTCAGGTGAGTGACGAATTTCACGCTCTTATAGCCGAGCTGGCGGGGAAGCCGCATGCGAAGCGGGCCGCCGTTGCCCACGGGAAGTTCATTGCCATTCAACCCATAGGCTAGAAAAGTCTGCGGATGCATGGCATCGGCCATGTCGATGCTGTCCCACCAGTCGGGATCGATCGAGAAGTAGACAATGTATCTGGCTTGCGGGTGGATTCCCACGACATCCAGGATGTGGGAAAGAGGCACACCGACCCACTCAGCAATATACGACCAGCCCTCTTCGCACGCCAGCTGAGTAATCTGGCTGCGAGACGGGTAGCTCCTAAGTTGGGTAAGTGAAAACGAGGCGGGCCGGTCGACCATGCCGTCGACGGTGAGTAGCCAGTCGGCGAATCCTCCGGCCTGAAGGCGCTTGAACACATCATTGAGGGGCGGAATTTCGTTCGCGAACGGCGGCTTCGAAATCTGACTCTGAGGGAACTCGCGGGCTAACGAGTGCCTCGTCAGCAACCGCTGGGAAGCATAGTTGAGCGTTTCGCCTAGGCCGTAGATTCCTCCATGATCGGGCGGGACCAGTCCATACGTTTGCGCAAGGCGCGTGGCCACGCCCAGCCCGGTTACGCCCGCCGTGGCTGCGAGTCCCGTTACGATCAGCTTGCGTCGGGAAAAATCCGTCATGTGCGCTCCGTATATGTGCCGACCCGGCCCGTGATCATCGCACGCATTCGGCTGCTGAATCCGGCAAGACAAACCATCGCGACGTGGACAACCAGGAAGAGCAGGAGAGCCAGGGAGACGAAGAAGTGAAGCGTCCGCGCGGATTGCCGCCCGCCCAACAGGGTGACGCTCGCCGGAACAGCGGAAACAAAGGCGGGGGACATCGCCAAGCCTGTCCAGATTACTAGTGGGAACAGAACGAAGATCACGAACAAGTAGGTAGACCGCTGGAGCACGTTGTACGACTCAGCTCCCGCCTGATCAGGGCGTTCGAAGCGCAGATGCGTAGCAATCGCGGCAGAGAGCCCCCGCCAAGAAAGATCTGCCTTAGCCGGGAGCAAGTTTTTTCGGAAATGCTCTGTTAGAAAACCAAACACCATATAAACCAAACCGGTCAATACCGCAATCCAGGCAGCTTGAAAGTGGAGATACCGGCTCCAGCCATTCTGATCCGGCAGAACGTACCCGTAGCCGGTCGGTACCAAGGCCCTCGAGGAAGGGATCGGCAGCTTAAACAAAGTTGGAGTTAAATCGTTGCCATTTTCGCCCCAATAAAAACGAGGGTGAGAGATCACAATTTCAATTCCGCTGACGAGTAGGGCAAGAAAACAGAGAGTTATGATCCAGTGAGTGACGCGTACGAGGGCGGAGTGCCGCAAAATAATCGATGTGAAAGGGACTGACGAGACAGAACCCGGGATGCCTACTCCCAGCGGCACTTGCACGGATCCCGGCCTCGCCATTTTTGGCCTCCTGTTTGTGTTCCCGCTTGCTTTCCCAGGATGGGCGCCATACTACCACACTACGTGGATTCAAACGGACAAATCCTGGATTACGGACATTCCGGAAGTTGACCTCGCCCACCGCTTCGTAATCAATATTACTTCCAGATTGCCGATCAACCGGGAGTTGAGCAACTTTGTTCTAGCCTGCGACATTCCGGCGAGAGTCAAGAGCCAGAGCCGCTCATTGCAATCTAAATAGGGCCTCATTCAACAACCACGGGTACACCAGCATTTGCGTTCGCAGCCCGAGTCTGAGGGATTAGCGCCTGAGCAGGGTCAACATAAAGCCAGAGCCAAGCGCCGATCAAGAGAAATGCGGTCATCGGGATGAAGGGCACGTTGTAACTGCCGTAGCGATCCACTAGATATCCAAACGCCACCGAGGACACCAGCGAGCCAATTTGACATGCGGTGTTAAACGCTCCCACCACTGAACCGGCATACTCGCCGCCAATGTCCAGGCACACTGCAAACGCCGTTGGCTGCTGAAAAGTAACTCCGCCATAAACCAGAGACAGCAGGATCAGTGACTCAAGCCATTGTTGGGTGAACATGACCGCGACTGTGCAAACCGCCGCCGTCACCATTCCCACCAGACCGATCGAGCGGCGTCCCCACTTCAGCCCCAGCTTTTTCACCAGCGCATTACTGGCAAGGCCCCCGGCACAGTTTGCGCAGGCACCGACGAGAAAAGGAAGAGACGACAACAGAAGATCGTTTTCGCTGTATCCGCGAGCCCTCACCAGGTAGGTGTGGAACCAGGACTGGAAAAAGTAGAAGGTATAGATATAGCAATAACCCATGCCCATTACGGCCCACAGATTTCGGGAGCGAAGTGCGATCTTCCAGGGAAGGCCATGATGCGCCTTGGTAATCAAGCCACGAGTCTCTTCTAACTCCGCCTGACTAACGCCCGCTTTCTCCGCCGGTGAGTCGCGAAACCACCAGTACCAAGCCACGCTCCAGGCCACTCCCAAAATTCCAAACACATAGAATGACGCCCGCCATCCGTAATGAATTTGGATTGGTACCACCAGCAAGGGAGCAATCGCGCCGCCCAACTGACTGGCCATCAATGAGATTCCAAAAGCACGGCCGCGCTCTTGGATGGGAAACCAACGCGCCACCGCAACCGAGGCATTGGGGAAGGCGCCCGCTTCACCCGCTCCAAATAAAAACCGGGTCAGCAAGAGCGGGTAGAAGCCCGTCGCCATGCCTGTCAGCGAGGTGAATGCGGACCACCATAGCACGATCCGCGTGAGCACTCGACGCGGTCCAATTCGGTCTCCGAGAGCGCCGCTGGGAATCTCAAATGCGGCGTAAGAAAGCGTGAAGATGCCGGTGACCCAACCCCAGGCCAGAGGACCCATGTGCAGCGCCTCCTGCATACGCGGCCCGGCCACCGAAATACAGACACGGTCGAGGTAAGTGATGACCAGTAGAAGGGACAGGAATCCCAGCACACGATTGCGGTATTTCGTCGCTAGCCCCTCCCGATTGGCGGGTCGCATTCTGGCACAGATTGTTCGCGTTGCTCGCCGCTTTCTGACGGCACTTCCAGGAAATAGCTCGTGCTCAGTCGACCAGCGTCTACCGATGAGGTGATGCGCATCATGTAAAGTTTCCGGTCGGTTGACGGGCAATCCGCAAGTTGGCCTCGGCTACCACTGCGGGATTGAGATTCGGGGATAACTTGCTGTTTGCCGACCAACCATAAACTATCTGCCCAAACCACCTCAAATCGTGGTTTGATTGAAGACTTGCACGGTTAAACGCGATTGCAGTTACTTGCCGATTGGAACCCTGCGTCGCACTTCATCAAAGAAGTTTTCAAGGAAGATCACTTGGTTCTGCGCCTTTTGCGCTTCCGCTGTCTCGACTGGCATTAACGCGATGATCCGCTTGCCGTCTGGCGCGAGATCGACGTTCCTTGCGGCATTGAGCAGGCCCCCGCCCCCGAGTTGCTTCTCTGACCACACTCGCGGTTTGTCGACCACGAAGGAATCGCCCTTTACCGCATACGCTGCCACCATGATGTGGTTATCCAAAGTCTCGAAGAACAGGTCGTGTCCGTTGCGCGACCACATCGGGTAACCGCCGCCGCTGTTCGAGATTTGCCATTTGCCACCCTTGTCCGGAAAGGCTCGAACGTAAACTTGGAAGGTCCCCGACTCATCGGAAGAGTAGGTCATCCATCGGCCGTCGGGAGAAAAA
>Ga0210409_10004976_pt1 | contig 14075 bp, 13 predicted proteins | sample IncBWH17MmetaG_FD_161649 | JGI IMG/M metagenome (GOLD analysis project Ga0210409, IMG submission 161649) | Forest soil microbial communities from Barre Woods Harvard Forest LTER site, Petersham, Massachusetts, United States - Inc-BW-H-17-M | ecosystem: Environmental > Terrestrial > Soil >... | reverse complement strand
TTCGCATCCTCGGGCCGCACCCCAGCCCCAGCCACATAAATCACCGACTCTGAAATCCCATCCACTCCCAGCGCCCGTTCAATCTTCGAATCCGCAAACGCCATCGTGCAAAAAGGCGCCACCCCCAGCCACGTAGCCGTAAGGCAAAACGTCTGACACAAGTGCCCCGCCTCGATCAACACCGCCCGATAGGCCCGCGCGTAATCATATTTCCATCGCGTGCGCGCAAAAACCGCAGTCATGAACACAACGAACGCCGCGCCCCCATACCACCACTGATCAGCCAGATACTTCGTGATTTGCCGGGAACTCGCCCCGCGGCGTAACAATTCCAGCCGATGGTCCCCCGCGTTGTAGTGATAAATTCCCGCGCGCAACCCCTCCATGTTGCGAGCGAGAACGTAAGCCTCGATCGGGTGCAACCCTCCGCCCGATGGCGAGGTCTTCACCGCCATTGCTCCGATCTTCGGAATCTCCACCCATCGCCGCACACCCCATGTTAGGTCGAGCAACGTGCCGAGAAGAGGCAATCCGACGGGGCGCTTCGAAAAGCGGCGCCACGTGCGCCGCTCCAGCAATACCCGCGAAAACTCAGCATCGACGATCGCCGGCGCCAGCCGAATCTGCCGCGACTTTGCATAGGTTTTGATCGGCCGCGGCATGGGCTTTGACTTTGCCAACCGCACCAGGTGGCGAAATTCCTTCGCAGCATCCGGTTCGAACTGCAAATCCTTGGTGGACAGATGAAAGAAACCCGCTGACGGGTTCCATTCGCTCCAAGACCGAAGCGCCGTCTCGCCTCTCGGCGGTCGCTGCCCTCCCCGTTGCAGCAACGAGTGTCGCGCAAGCGTTCGCACCGCCTTGTCCAAAGCTTTCGGGCTGTATTCGGGCAAGGCGCGAGAAAGCGCCCCCACCGACCGTCCGCGATCGAAAAAATGCAGTAGGGTGGTAGTTAACGGGCTCGCCGTCACCAGTTCCTGTGTGAGGAAATTCTCGAAAACAAGCTGGTTCTCGCGCCAGTAAGAAATGACAAACGGTGCACGCGCGTAGCGAACCGCGTCCGCCCGTTCACGTGCCCTATGCTGCCGCCCACCTTGGCGCGCTTGCCCTCGGCCGCTCACATCCCTGACGCGCGCAGCCCTTTATTCCTCTTCTGGCTTCGGCGCGAATACGGGTGTCATTCTGTGTCCGCAGGCGTGAACCACTAGCTTCCGGGCCTTTACCAAATCCTTAAGCTCCGAATCGATTTTCCGGCCATCCGCCTTCGAAACGCGCGACTTCAGAGACTTGAGTTTTTCTGCCGCCTTGTCAATCTGGGTCGCGATTGGCGTTAGGGATACTTCCAACTTCTTCTTTGCCATGCATGCCTCCATCCGTTGAAGAGCGAAACGAACTGCCGAAAAGACAATATGCGTGCGTCTTCGAATCTGAAAAATCCTCAACCAGGCCCGCCGAGTCTAACGAACGAGTCAAGACCCGTCAAGGTTTATGCCTTTCCTCCTCACGCTCCCCTGCGCGTACTCCGTTGCCGCGCCCGCCAACTCCTCCCGCTACCGGATGGCGCACAGCCGCCGGAACACCCATTCGCGCTAGCAAATCCTCGAAGCGCGCGTCTCCTCGCAGGAATGCAAACTGCGGGTGCACCGCCAAGTTTACGATCCGTGCATTCTGCTCCGCGTACGCTTTCTCCAGCCACCCGAGCGTTTCCGTTTTTTTCTGCATCCCCGCGTACAGCATCGCCCACGTATACGGCGAAATATAAGTGCCGCTCGGTGCGTGTAAGAACTCCTTCAGTATCTCCTGCGCCTGCTCGTTCTTCCCTGCCTGCGCGTAGGCGCCACCCAGATCGGCCTTGCGCGACGTGTCCCCCGGCGCAAGCGACACTGTATTGCGGAATTCATCTATCGCCTGGTCGTACATTTTCTTCTGGATGTACGCCTGCCCCAAATAACCATGCGCCACCACGAACCCCGGGTCCATTCGCAGCGTGTTTTTCTCTTCTTCAATCGCCCGGTCCGCGTCCCCCGCCAGGTAATAGCACCATCCCACGTTCGCATTGATGATCAACGATCGAGGGTCGATTTCCCGCGCCAGCTTGATTTCCGTAATGGACTCCTGTTTACGCCCCGTCGCCGCCAAGGTCAGCGCGTACCAATGCATGGCCGTCGCGTAACCCGGATTCAACGCAATCGCCCGCTGAAACTCACTCTCCACCCCGTCCCATTCCAGATGATAGAAGCGTATAGCCGCAAGTGAGGCGTGTGCCTCCGCCAGACGGTCGTCCAATTCCAGCGCCTTCTGCGTCGCCTCTTTCGCTTCCGGGATAACCTCCGCGGGCGGCCGAATCTGATACGTGCTGGTATTCAGTAACCCATCGGCAAGCCCCGCATACGCCGCCGCATAAGTTGGATCGAGCGAAACGGCGCTGCGGTAGTGACCTACGGCCGCTTCAATCCCCTCCCGCGTGCGCTTCTCGGCTTCAAACCTCCCCTTCAAATACGCTTCGTAGGCCTCCGGCACCACTGCTCTTCGACTGGCAAGTTGCGAGGCCTCGGGTTCCGACAATTGCACCTGAATACCGCGCGCGATGGCCGTCGCCACGTCGCTCTGCAGCGCCAGCACATCGGTGAAATCCCGCTCGTAACTGTCGCCCCACAGAGTTTGCTCAATGGCGCTGCTCGCGCCTGCCTCGACCGACGTCTGAATTAGCTTCGCCGAAATCCGCACGCGCCCGTTCGCCCGCACCACCGAGCCTTCCACCACCGCATCTACGTTCAAGTCTCGCGCAATATCCTCGAGCGGTTTTTGCGTTCGCTTGTATTGCATCACCGAAGTCCGCGAAATCACCCGCAGCCTTCGAATGTGCGATAATTCCGTGATCAGCGCGTCCGTCATCCCATCCGAAAAATAATCCTGCGACGCATCTCCCGACAGATTCTCCAGCGGCAGCACGGCGAGTGACTGAATCGCTCCCGGCACCGCGCTCACCCGTCCCCGCGGTCGGCTCGCCCTCCACAGAAAACCCCCGATCGCCAGCACCGCAATCGCGAAAACACCCGCTCCGTACCACATCCGTCGCTTCGCCCGGGCGGTACGTTGCTCCACCTCATGCAATGCCAACGCTGCAACCGGGATTCGTTCTGAACGCGAAGCCGTCCCCGCCGCTTCCAGCGCCGCCCGTACTTCGCCTCCCGACCGGTATCTCTGCGTCGGATCCTTGTCCAAACATTTGTCGATTACCGACTGCAACACTGGCGGCAGCGTCGGTGATATCTCCGGTGGCGCCTCCCGCAAAATTGACGCGCTCAATTCATACGCCGTGCCCCCGCGAAACGGTCGCCGCCCCGCCGCCATCTCGTACAACACCACTCCCAGCGCCCACACGTCGCTGCGCGCATCCGCTTCCTGACCACGTAGCAGTTCCGGCGCCATATACGCCAGCGTGCCGGTGAGGGAATGCTGTTCATTCCAACCTTGATCGAACTTGGTCGTCTCTTCGCTGACTTTTTGCTCCATCCGCCTGGACAATCCGAAATCCAGCACTTTCAATCGTCCGGAAGGCGTCACGAACACGTTTCCCGACTTCAAGTCCCGGTGCACGATTCCGCGCTCGTGCGCGTGGGCCAAGGCATCCGCCAGCTGTACTCCATTCCTCACCACTACATCGGCCACCATGCCACCTGAAATAATCTCCTGGCTCAGCGAATGCCCTTCCACAAACTCCATCGCCAGGTAAGGTCGCCCCTCCTCGTCCCCAACTTCGTAAATCGTGCAGATATTTGGATGGTTCAACGCGGAAATCGTGCGCGCTTCTTGCAGCACACGCTCGCGCACCGAAGGATCATCTTCCAACGTTTGCAGCGCGAGAAATTTCAGCGCCACATCGCGATGCAACGTCAGGTCGTGTGCGCGATACACCACGCCCATACCCCCTTCGCCCAATTTTTCAGTTATGGAATAGTGAGAGATCGACCGGCCAATCATGGCACGAGACCGCGGGTCCGAGTTGACCATACCCGCGGTCTATAGACAAGAGTCCGCGAAGCGGAATTTCGACTACATGCCATCCACGATTCGCGTGACCCGACCGGCCCTCAGCTTTGCTTATTGCGCACCAGCGACAAGAATTCGTCGCGCGTCTGCTTGTTGTTGCGGAACTCTCCCAGCATCGCGCTGGTCACTGCCTGCCCGTGCTGCTTCTCCACCCCGCGCATCTGCATGCACAAATGTCGCGCTTCGATGATCACGCCCACACCCTGCGGCGCAATCTTCTCCTCGATCGACTTCGCAATCTGACTGGTCATGCGCTCCTGAATCTGCAGCCGCCGCGCAAACATATTGACCAGCCGAGCCACCTTGCTCAATCCCAAAACCTTGTTCGTCGGCAGGTAGGCCACATGCGCCTTCCCAAAAAATGGCAGCAGATGGTGCTCGCATAAGCTGAAGAATTCAATGTCCTTCACCAACACCATCTCGTCGTAGCAAACGCTGAAGGTCGCCCCATTCAACAGGTGATCAACATTCTGGTGATAACCGCTGGTCAGAAATTTGATGGCTTTCTCATATCGTTCCCCTGTCTTCCGCAAACCTTCGCGATCCGGATCTTCGCCGATCAATCGAATAATCTCGCGCAGGTGATAAGCAATTGTCTTCGCATCGCGCGGTTTTCCTTCGTCGAGCAGGATCTCTTGAGTCGGCTTGGTCATCACTTATTCCCTTCTATACGCATTTCAGCTTCTTACGAATCACCAGTCGCGTCACTCCCCTGGGTACTCGAAACTGTTGTTCGACGTCTCTTCCACCCGCACCCGCTCCAATTTCGCCTTCGGGAAAGATCGCAGCCGTCGAAAAATCTCCTTGCACAAATTCTCAGTAGTCGGCACTTCGGTCCGAAACGCCTCCACCTCATCATTCAAGGAGCGATAGTCGAAGGCATCCAAAACTTCGCGCTCTACGAAAGCATCCAAGTCCGTCAAATTCGCAATCATCCCCGTAGCCGGATCCACATCCCCCGAAACGCAAATCTCCAGCACATAATTATGCCCATGCCCCAAAGGATTGTTGCACTTCCCATACAATCGCGCATTCTCCGCATCGCTCAGCTTTTCGCTATGCAACCGATGCGCAGCCGCAAACCGGTACCGCCGTCGCAACTCAACTTTGATCTCGCCACCCGCACTCATGCCGACGCCCTTGCTGACTCCCTCTTCGTCGTTACTTCATTACCTCTTTACGTCATTACTTCGCTTCGTCACATCCACAAACAAATCCGCCGACTCATACAACCGCACCCGATGCAACGACCCCCGGGCGATCTTCGGCTCCAGCAAATCCCAAATCACCCGCGCCACATTCTCACAAGTAGGAATCTTCCCCGCCAATTCCGGCACTTCATAATTCAAATGCCGATGATCCATCCGCTGCATCACTTCCCGCTCCAAAATCTTCTTCAACTCACTCAAATCCAAAACCATCCCGGTAACCGGATCAGGCTCCCCCGCGACGGTCACCTCAAGCGTGTAGTTATGCCCATGCCCATATGGGTTATTGCATTTCCCAAACACGCGCCGATTCTCCTCCGGCGAAAACGCCGGATTGTCGTACCGGTGCGAAGCAGAAAACTCGATCTTGCGCGTCAGTAAAACCATCGCTCTCCGTTAACGAAGCGCCCCTTGAACTCCGACCGCAATCTCCCGCCCCTTCCACTCCACTTTCCCGCGAACATAGGCGCGGTATGACGCCCACAACACACCCGCATACAACACCACCGCGGGCACATAATAGAGGATGAGCGACCCTGGAAATTGGTTACTCCGCAACTCCAACCCATAACCTGCTTGTCGCACCAGCAACAAAATCACTCCAGCCATCAAAGCAACCGGCATCCACACTCCAATCACAATCAGCAAGAACGGAATCCACGGCACCGCCGAAAACAATTCCCGATAGACCGCGCCGCCTTTCCCTCCCACCAGCAAATACAAATTTTTCTTCCAGCCTTCCCACATCGCCGCAAACGATCGATACATCCGCGCGCGAACCAACCCTTTGCCCGACCCAAACCAGATGCGGTATCCCGCAGCCTTAGCGTTCCGAGCCAGCGCCACGTCTTCCAGCACTTCGCCCGCCACGCTAGCGTGCCCTCCGATCGCATCGTAAACATCGCGTCGCAGCATCAGGAACTGGCCATTCGCCGCAGCCAGCCGCGATGCCGGATCGTTCACTTCCTTGAACGGAAATCGTCTCCCCAACCGGCAATACACAAACGGGATCAGCGCCTTCTCATACCAACTCTCCATCACCTGCTCCGGCGAAAACGACACCAGCGCCGCCTCAAATTCCCCGGCAATCTGTAGCGCCCGCGCAGTCGCCTCGGGCAAAAGTTCCGCGTCAGCATCCGTAAACAAAAGCCAACCATTCGCCGCCTCGCAAGCGCCCTCCCAAGCCGCAGTGTTCTTCCCCAACCATCCCGCGGGCGGCGCACCGGTTTCCAGCAGCCGTAGTTGCGGTATCTCCTCGATCAATCCCCGCACCACGCGCGCGGTTCCATCCCCCGACTGATCATCCACCACCAATATCTCCGCAATCTCCGGCTGCTGCGCCAAAGCCCTAACGCACGCCGCGATCACCGACTCCTCGTTCCGAGCCGGCACAATCGCCGTCACCTGTCCCCCCGCACTCCCGCGCACAACAGGTTTCGCCATAGACTCGTTAAAGGGTGGTTGAGTGGGCATCGGTGGAGGAGGCAGGGGACCGTTTTCGATCCAACGGGGATAGGTTAGTATAGCACTCGATGACAATCGGCCGAAAACTAGTGAACTGGGCCGCTCTGGCCTTCGTAGCCGCGATCATCCTGGTCTTCGCGCTACCCAGCTACCGCCAAGGCGAAGCCTCCCTAGCCGGCAAAACCGCCGAGAACTTCCCCCTCACCCTAGAAGGCAAACCTGCCCATCTCTCCGACCTCCGCGGGAAGGTCGTAGTCCTCAATTTCTGGGGCTCCTGGTGCCAGCCGTGCGTCGAAGAAGCTCCCGGCTTAGACCGCCTCCAGAAATACATCGCCTCGCGCAACGCCACGGTCCTCGGCATCGCCGCCGATGAAGACGACGGCCCCTACCGAAAATTCCTGCAAGACCATCACATCAGCTTCCCCACCTACCGCGACCCCGCCACCAAAGAAAATCGCTCCGCCATCGCCCGGGCCTACGGCACCGTGATGGTCCCCGAAACCTACATCATCGACCGCCACGGCAAAATCGCCCGCAAAATCATCGGCTTCCAGCAATGGGACTCCCCCGAAATGCTAGCCTACTTCGACGCCCTCCTAGGCCAATCCTGACCCATCTCGCCGATCGATCATGCCGAACCATCTCGCCAACCCTGAATCGCAGGGCGGAGTCCGCGGAACCCCGCGGCTTTTCGTCGCGGTCGCCACAAACGCATCACGGCCTCCCCCGCCGAAACTGCTCCACAACATACTCGCTAGTCCGCAGCGAAAACGCCAGAATCGACAGCGTCGTCGTCTTATCCGTGCAATTCAAAAACACGCTGGCATCCGACACAAATAGATTCGGCACATCATGCGTCTGCCCAAATCGATTCGTAACAAAATGCTTCGGATCATCCCCCATCCGGCAAGTTCCCGTTTCATGCAAGCTGTAGCCCGGAATCTCCGGATGATCGCTGCAGCCCTCATACTCCCCACCGGCCACGCGCAATATTTCGCGGCTAATCTGCTTGGCGTGCTCCCACATCTTCAACTCATTCGCTCCCCACTGGAAATGCAAGCGAGCCGCCGGGATGCCGTAAGTGTCTTTCACCTCCGGGTCAATATCCACAAAATTAGTTTCGCTCGGCAGTGACGGCGCCTGAATCCCTAAATTGACCGGCGTCGGGTACCTCCGCTTGATCTCTCGCTTGAACTCCACCCCAAACCCTTCGATTCCCCGCGTCTCCGGAAACTCCTGGCATCCTCCCCCCGGATACATCGAATACCCTCGAATAAACGACTCCTCATGCGGATCGCGCAGATTCTGCCAACGCGGCAACCACGCCACTTCGCTCGTGGACACATTGTCAGGAAAACTCGGCTGCCCCAGCAGTTGCGGCAAATGTCCATACGCCGTAGTCCCGTACATGTGATCGCAAAGATTGCGCCCCAATTGCCCGCTGGAGTTTGCAATACCCGCCGGCCACTGCCGCGACTTCGAGTTCAGCATGATCCGCGCGCTCTCCACGCACGAAGCCGCCACCACCACGGCCCTGCCGTACACCTCCACTTCCTGCTTCGAGTGCCGGTCCACATAAGCCACCCCAGCCGCCCGCCCGTCCTCGTCCACCAAAATATTTTTCGCCAGCGCGTTTGTCCGCAGCTCCAGATTCTTCGTCGCTTCCGCCGCGGGCAACAGATACCTCGGCGTCGAGAAGAAAGATCCCGTATCGCATCCCTCCGTGCAATTCCCGCAAAAATGACAAGCCGGATGCCCCTCGTGATTCACCGTCAGTTGCGCAATCCGGTCCGGCAGATAAGGCACGCCAACTTTCTCCGCCCCCTTCTGCAGAATCCAGTCGAAGCAGCGAAAATTCATGGGCGGCAAATACTCGCCATCCGGGTTGCTCGGCCGGTTCTGCACCGTCCCCGCCACTCCAATCATTTTTTCTACCCGCGAATAGTATGGCGCGATCTCCTCATACTTGACCGGCCAGTTCACGCCAAAACCATCACGACTCGCCGCCTGAAAATCAATGTCGCCCATCCGCGCCGCGCTGCGCCCCCAGAAATTCGTTTTCCCGCCCACCGCAAAACAGCGCGGCCACATCCACTCCGTCCCCGGCGCCGTCGTGTAACTGATCTCGTGTTCCCAAATCCCATCGGTGTATTCGTTGTCCATGTATCCATAAGACTGCCCGCGTTTTCGCGGATCGCCAAAGGCCCGATACTTCATGTCATACGGCATGCGATGATTCCGAAAATCCTTCGCCGGATTCAGCGCCCGTCCCGCATTCAAGGCGCAAACCTTCAACCCCGCCTCGCAAAGGATCTTGATCGCCATCCCCCCGCCAGCCCCAGTTCCAATCACCACCACGTCATAAATCTGTTTCGCCATGTAGTGGCCGATCTTTAGATCGGTCCCCCATTCCTCTCAACGTCACGCGTCTTCAACTTTCAGTCGTGCCGCTAGGGCTCCCAAATTCTTGCACTTTAGAATCTCGTGAGAACTCCGGTTTCGTCAGGGCACGGCTTCAGCCGTGCCGACCAGGCCAGCAATCGAGACCGGCTTCAGCCGCTGAGGCTTTGGCGCCTGGTTCTCATACAGGCTCCTTAAAATCGGTCCCCCACCCTTTTTCAAATACCCACCGAAAAAAAACCCCCGCCTCCCCGAAACCCTCAATACTTCGCCGGCGGCAAATGCAAATGCTCCCGATCATTCACATGCGGACAACTCGGCGACACGGAATAAAACTTCAACCCGGGATAATCCAACTCTTCCAAACCAACCCGCGAAGTATAAAAACCCATCACGGTATACTCCCGCATGAGACCGAAAAACACGCGCCCATCTTCCTCACCGTCGCGAAATTCCTTCTTGTAAGCCAGCCGCCGCAAAATCTCGTTCTGCTGCTCAGCCCCAAGCCCGATAAAATTTTTCGCGTGCAACCGTTCCGAGTGCGCATCCAACCACCCCAAACCAAACCGGAACTTGTACTGCAAACTCGGATCGCTCCACACCATAAAGTCAACAAACTCGCTGACCCCAGCCTCCCGCGCCCCCGCCCCCCCATCACTTGGAATAATCATCTCCGTCAACCGCTCCACCGTGGCGTATTCCGCCGCAGTAAAAAACTTCGGCGAATACGAAGCATCCTTGATTTGCAACGAATCCGCCCGCACATGCTCGCAAGCAAACGCCCAGCGCCTAAATCCCGGAAACTGCGCCGCCACCGACGCCATCGCCAATATCCGCAGCACTTCCCGCCGTTCCAAACTTTGCCCAGCCATGCGTCCCCTCCTTCCGTGGCACATCCACTCTTACTTACAACGCCTACCAAAGCAACGAGCGGGCCTCGATGGCAACTGCCCAGCATGCATCAAAATCAAAATCGACAGATAGCCACCCGTGCCAAATCCCAACGATCGCCTCATTTCTATGATTTAAGATACTGATATTCTTGCAGGCGCTTCGCGCAGATGGCCAAATCATCCGCGCTAAACAGCGGGTGCCACTTAGCGTGGTCGTGGATCACCGCTTCCACTTTGAGGTCGAGACGGCCGCGTTCCCACAACGCCGTATACCCCTCAGACACAGTGGGCGAAGGCAGGAGGATCACTGCAGTCTCGAGACCGCGATGTGCGTATAGCATCTGAAGAAATCGGCTAGCGTCATACTTAGCTTCAGAAAGCGCCCTCTGATATAGCAGGCAAGTAATTTGTAATCAACCCTAACTGGCGCGCGGCCCATCCCTGTCTTTCAGTGGACAACTCCGAAAAGTAATCCCGAGAACGCGCAGAAGACGCCTAGCCCGAACAGCACAAACATCAGTGTTCTCATTTTCGACTTGGGACCGAGTCTTGTATGTATCCTCACGATTTCAAAGAGCTTGACGCTAACGAAGAATGGCGAGATCTTCTGACCTTCCGCGAGACTGGCGTTCACTTCAGGCAAGATCCAAAGATAGAAAATCAAGTTTGCGGATGCCACAAGCAGGCCACATGTAAGACCGAGGAGTAAGACCCACGTTGAGAAGCCCGGGGCTTGCATTCGATCTCCAGAGAAAGCGATTTTCTGCTCGCCGATTCTACACCCGTGTGAAGGCCGGGTGACCTGTATGACGGACTCCGTGCTCATCGCAAGAGCAAACTTTTTGACGCTGGGTGCCGCGCCCTTAGGTTTTCAAGGGTGCGGATTTAGAGTATGCCTCACTCGTATTCGGTCAGGAACCTCGAGTATTCGAATCCCTAGCCGTTCCTGACCAACCGCCTCGGCCAGCGCGAATTTTCGTCCGCAGATAGAATTCTTTAATCTCCCATCCTAAGGTATACTCCGCCCACCAAAACCAAGGTCCGGCAGGGCCTTTCTCAGTGGCCTCCATCACCTCAAGCGCCTTAGCGCCCGCTGCCTTTCAGTTAGCGCACCGCACCCGACACCAGACCGCTCTTCGTCTGCTGCCCTTCCTTTTTGTCTTGTACGTCGCGAACTATCTCGACCGCACCAGCCTCGCCTACGCCGCCATCGGCATGTCTCGCGATCTTGGATTCAGCGACCGGATCATTGGATTGGGAGTAGGCGTCTTCTTCATCGGCTACGTGGCGTTGCAAATTCCAGGCGCCTTGCTGGTCGAACGTTGGAGCGCGCGCGGAATGATCTCCATCACCATGGTCACGTGGGGCTTGATGACCGCGCTCACCGCGCTGGTACACACACCGGCGCAGCTCTACGCGGCGCGCTTCGTGTTAGGCGCAGCGGAAGCGGGCTTTTTCCCCGGTGTGATTGTGTACTTGAGCCATTGGTTCCTTCAGGCCGACCGCGCAAAAGCCACCAGCAACTTCATGTCCGCGATTCCCCTCTCTTTCGTGATTGGCTCGCCGCTCGCAGGCGCAATTCTCGGCCAGAGCTGGTTTTCCTTGGCGGGCTGGCGATGGCTCTTTATTCTGGAGGGCCTGCCCGCCATCGTGCTCGGCGTCGTCGCCTACTTTTACTTGACGGACCTGCCCGCCGAAGCAAGATGGTTGCGCGGTGAACAGCGAGACTGGCTGGAGTCCTGTCTGTGCGACGAGCGCAACACCCTCACCAAGGCCCCGCCCGTGCTGCAGGCTCTGCGCTCCCCCACCGTCCTGATCATCACCGCGTCCTACGTTTTCAGTAATTTTACGTTTTACAGTTTGCTTTTCTGGCTGCCCACCATGATGAAGCGCCTGACGGGATTTTCCGATGCGCGAGTCGGCCTTCTCGGCGCGCTGCCCTACATTGCGCTGTTCCTCGCGATGCTGAGCAACGGTTGGCATTCGGATAAAAAGCTCGAGAGACGCTGGCACGTAGCCGCGCCGGTTCTCCTCGCGGCCGCAGGATTTTTCGGTTTGGTCATGCACCCGCATTCTTTCCCGCTACTGCTCCTCTTGTTTACGATCGCCACCGTGGGTAATTCCTATCTGCCCGTGCTCTGGGCCATGCCCACCGAATATTTGTGCAAGTCGTCAGCAGCGGCCGCAGTGGGGATGATCAATGCCATCGGCAGTATCCCGGGATTTGTTGGACCCTACCTGTTCGGATACCTGAGCACGAAATCCGGATCGTTTTCCCCAGGCCTCACCGTTCTCATAGTCACCGCACTCGCCGGAGGCCTGGTAATCCTGTGCGCCGCGAAGTGCCGGGTGCCGCACCCTTAGATTTTCAAGGGTGCGGGTTTAGAGTATGCCTCGCCCATATCGATCGGGGACTTTCGAGCCTCAAGGGGACAGGAGCGATTTATCGGATCGGCGGGTAGCCCATCCTTGCGGGTTTGTGCAAGGGCGGGTTCTTTCTGTTCTCCTGATTTTGTGCCCTCCACCCACAGCGACCGGCACGCCCGATTTATGGGATGTGTTCTAGCGATGCTGGCGCTCTTCAGGATGATGCGTGTGCCAAGGCCCCACCGCGGTTCCAATAAGGATCGTGTCCACGTCCACAGCCATCGTGTGTTTCACATTGGCAGGAACGTACAAAAAACTACCCACTGGGTAGGACGCAAGGTGCTCCAGGTCCATTTTCTCCCCAAAGCTGACCTTCAGCACCCCTTGAACAACCGCAACTCGCGCGTCACTACCATGCGAATGAAAATCATGGAATCCCGCCGGTACGAAGGCCGCGTAGGTAAATGCCTCACCTGCCACGTCGCTGTGCCCTTCCAGCACCGCCCATTTCGTCCCATCCGAATCCGTGGACTGCCACACAATCGTTTTCGCATCCCACGCTCGAGGCGCCTTCACCACCTCTGCGGCAGGAGCCGCAAGCAAAATAAGATTCACTATCATCGCAATTAGACAATGCATGTCGGTAATCTCCATTCGTCCCTGGATCAACCAGGTTCTGTCTCGAAGCGCGGCCAGTATGGGCGGACCTGGCAACCGTTTCTATCCGCGATCGGACATCAAACTAACCCTGCAGCGCGCTGTGCGTCGTGAATGAATGCCCGAGGCCCGCTTCCGTTGTCATCGTTTCGATTTTGCTACCGGAGCACCTACAAGGCGAGGTATCAGAAAATCAAGGAACTGATCTGCGTTGGAGCTGAGGCAAACCTGCACATTCGGCTCACCGGATTCCACCCGTGTATATCCTTTGTCATCGACGTGAAGTCGCATCGCTTTCGTGGGACACAGATCCGAACGGACGGCATACGCCACCGCCACCGGATCGAACAGAGTTGGAGTTCCGTTGCATCCTGGGGACCATTGACAATACAGCAGTGTTATTTGATCGGTTACAGGGGTACCGGCGGAAACGAGCTGTGACCTCCTGACTAGCTGCAGCTTGATTTGTGTCGCATCGAGTGGCATGAGGTACAGAAGGACTCTGGAACTAAAAAGCTTTTTTGCCGCCGGCGGGTCCATCGCAATGTTGTATTCCGCGCTCGGTTCGGAGTTCACCCCATTGTCTTTATCGTAGCCTCGATAAACCGATCCGCCCATCACGATTACGCGCTTGAGGTTGCGGAATGTCGTCGCATCCTGATCGATCGCCGCGGCGATGTTTGTCTCCGGCCCGATGACGATCAGCGTGATCTCGCCCGGGTACTGGCGAATCTGTTCGAGAAGGAAATCCGATGCATTTGGATAGATTTGCCCTTCGGGAGTCGCCTCCGCATAACGAGCCTGCGTCAATGTGTCCCGTCCTCCTGGGGGATGCTTCACCATCCCGATAGCCACAGGAATATCGGTGCGGCCCGTCTCTTTAAGAAAGCGGCTGAGAAGCCGGGCGCGCAGGGTGGTATCTCCCCACGCCGTCGTGATTCCTAAAATCTCGAATTCCGGACTCTGTAGGGCAAGGGCAACCGCGAAGGCGTCATCGATATCGCCGCCGATGTCGGTGTCGATGATGATTTTC
>Ga0210409_10004974_pt1 | contig 14076 bp, 9 predicted proteins | sample IncBWH17MmetaG_FD_161649 | JGI IMG/M metagenome (GOLD analysis project Ga0210409, IMG submission 161649) | Forest soil microbial communities from Barre Woods Harvard Forest LTER site, Petersham, Massachusetts, United States - Inc-BW-H-17-M | ecosystem: Environmental > Terrestrial > Soil >... | reverse complement strand
CGGAGCTCCGGGCCGACCTGAAACGCCTTTTGCGCGAACTCGAGCCGGGCCGCCCTTCTTCCGATCCCAGCGTTACGGCGAGCCGCGCAAGCGTAAGCGCCACGCACGCCGCCGCAAAATCCTCCGGTTCCATCCACAGGCCAAGCAGCAGCACGGTGCTTGTTGAAGCCGCCAATCAGAACAAACTCGGCACCGGCGTAATCCTCGCTGTCGTCGCGGTGCTCGCCGCAGCCGCCGCTTATGGCGCCTACACCTTCGTTGAAAAGGGCAAGCACGTTCCCTTCGAGAAATTCACCATCGAAAATATCTCGAACAACGGGCACATCTCCCAGGCGGCGATCTCTCCCGACGGGAAATACCTGCTGCAGGCTCTCGACGAGAATGGCTTGCAGTCCCTCTGGCTGCGCCATATTCCAACCCAGACCAATAAAGAGGTGGTGGAACCCGCCGCCACCCTTTACGAAGGCCTGACTTTCTCTCCCGACGGCAACTACATCTATTTCGTCAGGCGCGAAGAAGCCGAAGAAAGTATTTCTGTCCTCTATCGCGCCTCGGTTCTCGGCGGCGAACCGAAAGTCCTCATCCGCGACGTCGACAGTCCTATCACGTTTTCGCCCGATGGCGCCCACTTCGCCTTTCTTCGCCAGCTGCACGATTCGCCGAAGTGGGATCTCCTCCTTGCCAAGAGCGACGGCGCCATCGAGCGGCCCATCTTCACTGGCCGGCTGCTGAAAAGCGACAGCTACGTCCCCGCGTGGTCGCCCGACGGAAAAACCATCCTGATCCCAATTGTGCAGCCTTCCAGAGACGCGATAGGCGGTTTCTCGGCGGTTGACGCCACGACCGGAAATGAACAAGTCCTCGCCGACGCCTCCGAGCACATTTATTACGTGCCCACCTGGCTTCCTGACGGCTCCGGCCTGATCGTCAACAGCTCGCAACTCGATAGCGGCCACCGCCAGATTCAATTGGGATTTCTTCCGTCTCCCTCCGGAGAGTACCGCCCCATGACCGCCGACACCAACAATTACGGCGCGCAAACAATTTCGAAAGACGGCAAAACACTGGCAGCCATCCAAAGCCGATTGCGATTCGAATTTGGCGTGGCGCCCGCCGCGGAACCCGACAAACTGGCCGCGGTGCCGCTGGATTCCCAATTGCCGGTCTGGCGCTGGGACTGGACAGCGGACGGCAAATTGGTCCTGCCCCAGTCGGGCGACATCAAAATCGTATCTCCTGCCGGTGGAGAAAGAGTTGTTCTCTCCGACAGCAAGCATATTCCCGACCAAGTGGCTATCTGCGGCGACGGGCGCTATCTCGTTTTCAGGCAACTGGCCCGGACGACCGCTTCCTCCGCGAATTTGTGGCGCGCCAATCTCGACGGCAGCGATCAGCGCCAGCTCACCTCCGGCTTCAGCGAACAAGCCCCTTCTTGCCCAAAAAGCGGCCCGTGGGTCTACTACGTGGACATCAACGACAATGGCTATCTGAAACGCGTCTCCCTCGACGGTGGCTCGCCTGAAACCGTCGTCAACTTCTCTATGGGTTTTTTCGCCCTCTCACCCGACGGGAAAAATGTGGCTTCTCTCGAAGTTCGCGAGCTCGATCACAAATTGATGTTGCGCATGGATTCGACCGAAGCCCATCGCATGGTCTATCACGACATCGACCAGCGCGCGCTTCCCGACGGCCTGGCGTTTTCGCCCGACGGTAAATCGGTGGTCTACGTTGTGAGGGAAAAGGGTGTCGACAATCTTTGGAGCCAGCCGCTGGACGGCTCCACCAGCAAGCACCTAACGCATTTCACGAAAGAAAAAATTATTCGATTTGTGTTTTCACCGGATGGCTCGCAACTCGCGATTGAACGCGGCGAGAAAGAAGCCGACGTGGTGCTTCTGAAAGACTCCAGCAAGTAGTCCGTCTCGCAGCTTGCGGCCGGGCCGTCTTGCTTTTTCCCATTACTTCACCGATCCCGCCGGTTTCGCAACTGGCACGTTGCTCCGCGCAAAATACCCCTTACGCGCCCGCACCTGGTACCCCTTGTGCTCCGGCACTTCGATCTTGATCTTGTGATATCTGCCATCGAGAGAATGGGTCGAGGGGTTGTAAGCGATCGAATACTGGTTTCGTAATTCGTCACCAATATCCTGGAACGACTGGTCGAGATCGTCCACGTGATAAGGATAGAAAGCCCTTCCGCCGGTCTCTTCCGCCAGCGCTTGCAAAATCTTATCGCCGTCGGTCAAGTGATATTTGCGGTTCCCGGTTCGATCCTTGCTCGGATCGTCCAGCGTCACCCACTGCGTGCTGGTGCTGATGGTATAAATCACCACGCTGCTCCGCTGCGCCATTTCGATGGCTTCCGCGCGTGTGTGCGTCGAAAGATTGTCTTCGCCGTCGCTGATCAGGATCATCACACGCCGAACCACATCGGGCTGGTCGCCCGGTGGGCGCGGCGGGTGGCTAAGCTCTTGCTCGCAGGCCTGATAAATAGCGTCGTAAACGGCGGTGCCGCCGCCCGCCCGCGTGCGCAGAATCTGGTCGCGCAACTTGCCGGTGTCGGGCGTGAACGCCTGCACGACCTGCGGCTCGTCGTCAAAGGTCATCACAAACGCTTCATCCTTGCCGCGGCGCAAAACGCTGAACAGGAAATTATTCGCGGCGTCCTGTTCGAACTTGATGCGTTCCCGGATGCTGTTGGAGGTGTCCAGCAGCATGCCGATGCGCAACGGCAGATCCGACTGCCGGCTGAAGTAGCGGACATCCTGCGGGACGTTGTCGTCCAGAACCTTGAAGTCCTGTTTCTCCAGAGATGGAACAAGCTTGTTGCGCCGATCCAGAACTGTGTACAGCACGTCCACCAGGTTGACCTGGACAGGAATGACGGTCTGACTTTTCTGAACCGGCTCTTGTGATGCCGGAGCAGGTGTGGCGGGTGGATTCGGCTGCTGAGCCGGAACCGAAGCACTACACAAAATTGCCAGGGCCGGAAGAAACCCGAGGTGGTGAAGTCGCATGTTCAACGATTATAGGAACCCTTTGAGCGCAGCGTCAATCCGCGCCGGGGACTCGCCCGCGGCGGCCGCAAGCTTTGCCAGATAGCCGCGAAGCTCGGCAGGCAACGGTGCTGCAAGCTGAATCGTTTTCCCGGTGCGCGGATGTTGAAACCCAAGCTTCGCCGCATGCAGAAAATTCCGTCCGAGCGCAGGCAATGAACTGCTCCCCACATGCAACTGCCCGGAAGCGCCATAAAGCGTGTCGCCCACGACGGGATGCCGGAGCGCCGAAAAATGCACGCGAATCTGGTGCGTGCGCCCGGTGTGCAGATGAACTTCAACCAGCGTGGTCGAGTCAACCCGCGCCAGCACGCGCCAGTCCGTCCGCGCCACCCGGGCATTCGGCAGAGATGCCGCGCGCGCCGCCGTCATGCGATTCCGGCGTACAGGATCTCGCGCAATGGGAAGTTCAATCCGCCCGCGCTCTTCCGTAAGAATCCCCTGCACCAGGGCGATATAGGTTTTTTGAATCCTGCGCTCCCGGAAATCGTCGGCCACCTTCGCGTGCGCGAAATCATTTTTGGCAACCAGCAAGATTCCCGAAGTTTCCTTGTCAATGCGGTGCACAATCCCCGGCCGAAGCGGATCGCCGCCCTGCGAAAGCGCCTGGCCGCGCCCGAGCAGCGCGTTGACCAGCGTGCCGCGCGAATTCCCTGCCCCGGCGTGCACGGTCATCCCCGCCGCTTTGTTCACCGCGATCAGGTCGTCATCCTCATAAAGAGTGTCCAGTGGGATTTGCTCGGCCTCCGCCTTCATCGCGGGCCGCGGCGCGGGCGTCACTTCCACGACGTCGTCAGCGCGGACCTTATGCGAATCTTTCGCCGCCTTGCCGTTCAGCACCACCAGCCCGGCCTCAATTAGTTCCTGCACGCGAGTCCGCGACAGTTCCGCGCTATGCGCAGATACGAACCGATCGAGCCGAAGTCCCGCCTCCTCCGGCGACACAATAAATTTTAGTGTGGACGTTGGCATCAAGCGAAGAGTGTACAACTCAATGGTGGCAAAACGTTATTCGAGCTGACCAATAGCAACCAACTGTCATCCTGGGGGCCGCGTCGTTTGCGGTCCGAGAGATCTCAACTTACGCCAGTTGAAAAAGTTCAACTGGAGCGCTTATCAACTGAGCGGCAACCGCTCAGCCTTGCTTCACCTTCTGCGAATGAAAAATCACGTCGTACAGCAGCAGCAGCGCGCCAACGGTCACGCCCGCGTCTGCAATATTGAAGGTCGGCCACGGATTGAACAACGAAAAAGGCAAAAACCGCACCCACACTTCCAGAAAATCCGTAACCGCCCCGTCGACAATGCGATCCGTCAGATTCCCCGCCGCCCCTCCCAGCAGCAACGCGAGTCCCGCCGCATTGACGGCGCTCGCGTCCCGCCCTGCCACCAGCAGCCACGCAATCAACCCGATGATCAGCACCGAGCCCGCGATCAGAATCACCCGTGTCCAGATGCTGGAGCCGTTCGAAAAAAAACTGAACGCAATTCCTGGATTCCGCGAAAAGATAATACTGAACCAGTTGGGAATCACCACGTGGGGAAAATACGCCAGCGGACGCGACTCAATCCACGCCTTCGTTGCCCGGTCCAGCAGCACCAGAACCAGCGTCAGCCAGAGCCAACGGATGCGCCCAGGAATAATCATGAGTTCGAGGAAGCGGAAAATTCCCTACCGCGGCGACGCAACGGCATCCGCACTGGAACCTCCCTCCTCAATTTCCCTGATGGCCTCACTGCACCGTTCGCAAACCGTGGGGTAACGGGAATTCTCGCCAACGTGAACAGAATAGTTCCAGCACCGTTCGCATTTCTTCCCATCCGCGCGCTGCACGCTCACCTCGAGCCCCGGCACAATCTCCGAACGGAACTCTCCCGTACCCGCGCTGATAAGCTCCACCTGCGAAACGATGAACAGCCCCGGCAACTGTGGCAGATACTGCTTCAGCTTGGCCTTCAGCTCCAGGTCCGCATTCAGCTGAACTTTCGCTTCCAGCCCGGAATTAATCAGCTTCTTTTCGTTGCGCGCAACTTCGAGCGCTTTCAGCACCTCGCCGCGCACTTTCGCCAGCAACTCCCACGTGTTGGCCTTCTCCGGCGCAATGCCGGTGCGAAGCTCGGCCTCTTCCGGAAAGAGCGCGATATGCACACTGCCAGGTTCGCCGGCGGCGTGCGGCAGGAATTTCCACACCTCCTCTGCCGTGAACACCAAGGTCGGAGTAAGCAGGCGTACCAGTGCGCTGGTGATTTTCCAAACGGCCGTCTGTCCCGAGCGCCGTGACTTGTTCTTTGCCGCCTTTGTGTACAACCGGTCCTTCAATACGTCGTAATAAAACGAGCTCAAGTCCACCACGCAGAAATCGTGAATCGCGTGATAGACGCGGTGAAATTCGTAAGCCGCATACCACTCGCGGCATTTCTTCACCAGGTCCGCGGTGCGCTCGAGCATCCAGCGATCCAGGTCATCCAGATGCTCGCTGGCGACCATATGGCGCGAGGGATCGAAGTCGTTCAGATTCCCCAGCGCAAACCGAATCGTGTTGCGAATCTTCCGATACGCTTCGCTGAGCTGCGTCATCACCCGCTCGCTCATCTTCACGTCGGCCTGATACTCTTGCGAGCCGACCCAAAGCCGCAACAGATCGGCGCCCCACTTGTCGCAAATCTCGGTGGGCAGAACCACGTTGCCCAGAGACTTCGACATCGGCCGCCCCTGCTCATCAAGCGTCCACCCGTGCGTCACCACGCCGCGATACGGCGCCTTGTCGCGAATCCCGGTGGCGATCAGCAGCGAACTGTGAAACCACCCGCGGTACTGGTCGGGACCCTCAAGATAAATGTCCGCCGGCCACTCGTTGCCTTTCAACACAGCCAGATGCGACGACCCGGAATCAAACCACACGTCCAGAATGTCGTTTTCCTTGCGCCACCTTTCGGCGCCGCACGAACATTTTGTTCCCGCGGGCAGCAACTCTTCCGGAGTGTGCTTGTACCACGCATCCGCGCCTTCTTTTTCAAACCACTTCACCACGTTGCGCAGCGCCGCAAAATCATTCAATTGCTTCCCGCAACCCTCGCAGAAAAACACGATGATCGGCACACCCCAGAACCGCTGCCGCGACACGCACCAATCCGGCCGCTTCTCGATCATTTCGTAAATGCGCTCTTCGCCCCAGCCGGGAATCCACTTCACGCGATGAATTTCCTCCAGCGCTTCCTGCCGCAACGTCTCCGTCGCCCCGTGCGCCGCCTGGTCCATCTTGATGAACCACTGCTCCGTCGCGCGAAAGATCACTGGATTGTGGCAGCGCCAGCAGTGCGGATAGCTGTGTTTGTATGGATGGTGCCCCAGCAGCGCACCATGGTCGCCAAGCAGCTTCACGATCATTGGATTTGCCGCGAAAACGTCCTTGCCTTTGTATTCCGGCAAGCCCTCCGTGTACACGCCCTTGTCATCCAGCGGCGCGTAAATTTCCAGGCCATATTTCTGGCCGGAATTAAAGTCGTCCGCCCCGTGCCCCGGCGCCGTATGCACAATGCCGCTGCCCTGATCGAGCGTGACGTAATCCGCCAGCAATCCCGGCACCTGAATCGGCAGAAACGGGTGCTGGAACTTCATCCCTTCGAAATCACGGCCCTTGAAACGCGCCAACTCGTCCGCTTGCTTGATGCCGCAATCGGCCTGGAATCCCGCAACACGGTCCGCGGCCAGCAGCAGCTTTCCCTTTTCCGTCGCGATCACCACATAGTCGTAGTCGGGATGAAACGCCAACCCGCGGTTATGCGGAATCGTCCACGGCGTCGTGGTCCAAATCACAGCCGAAACATCGGCGCCAACCTTCGCGGCGTCGCCTTTTCCGCCGTCAACCACTTTGAATGTTACCCAGATCGACGGGCTAGTGTGATCCTCGTATTCCACTTCGGCTTCCGCCAGCGCCGTATTGTCGTAAATGCACCAGTAAACCGGCTTCCTTCCGCGGTAAACGTAACCCTTCTCCATGAATTCCAAGAAGGCGCCGGCAATCGTAGCCTCATACTGATGGCTCATCGTCAAGTACGGATCATTCCACCGGCCAAACACGCCCAGCCGCTTGAAGTCCCGCTTGTGCTGCTCGACATAGCGCGTCGCGTAGTCCCGGCACATCTGGCGGAACTCGGGCGGCGAGACTTTGCCTTTGCCGCCCAACTGCTTTTCCACTTGCGTTTCGATCGGCAACCCATGGCAATCCCATCCCGGCACATAGGGCGCGCGATGCCCGGCCATGCTTTTGGACTTGACGATCATGTCCTTCAAAATCTTGTTCAGCCCCGTGCCGAGATGAATCGTGCCGGTCGGATACGGCGGCCCATCATGCAGCACAAATAAGGGCTTCCCTTCGCGGGCCGCCAGAATCTGCTCGTACAGATTCGAAGCTTGCCAGGCTTCCAGTTGCTTCGGCTCGTTCTGCGGCAAGCTCGCCTTCATCGCAAAGTCGGTTTTCGGCAGGTTCAGCGTCTTTTTCAGTTCCAATGGTTCGGTCATGGATTCAGTCAACGAATATCCCTTCTAATCCGCCACTTCCAGTGTATCTGGGTGGTCAACATGCAGCGTTGCAAAGCGGGAAACTTTGGAAAGCAATGTAACTACGTATGTTACAATAATTGGTGAAGATGTGTCAGCCGAGGGGTCGCGCAACCTTTCCCAGCCGGCGCGAATCATAACGGCTAAGGTAAACCTTATGACGTCGATTAGCGTCTACATTAGTTGAGGGGATAACGGTGCCGGGTTTTATCAACCTTCTACCAAAAGAACTGAGCAATCCAAAGCGCTCCGGGCCCGAGGAAGTGATTCCGGTTCCCAGGAGTGCCTTGCCGGATTTCGGCGCTCCTGCTCACCTGATGCCCAATGATTTCTGGTCCAACCTCAAACAGTTTCTTCTCGAGCGCCCGGTCAAAATCATCGAACGCAGCGACGTTCCTTTCACAAAGAATTCCTTCGGTTCGGGCCTCAGCGAAAATCTTAAATTTTTTCTGTCCGGGCCCAAGGTTCGCAAAGGCCCCGTCAATAAACGGCTGGAAGTCGACTGGGGCGGTAACTTTGGCGGCTTCGTCGAGCAGCTGAAAGAGTTTTTCTCACCCACCCGGGTGGTGATGCCAGCTGGGATTAAACCCGTCCAGGTAAAAGAAATCTGGTCCAAGGACGAGAACTTCGGCTGGACCCAGGCGATCGCGCTCGCGGTTCACGCCGGCATCATCGCGCTGCTCATCGTTCCGTTCATCACCAACATGCTTCCCTCCACCACCCAGGCGAAAAACAAGCTGGATGTGACGCCGCTTGATATTTCGCCCTATGTGGCTAAACTGCCCGCGGGAAATAACAAAGCCGGCGGCGGCGGTGGCGGTGGAGATCGCTCGACTCTTCCCCCGACAAAGGGCAGAGCGCCGAAATTTGCGATGACGCAATTCGCCGCGCCAACCGCGGTCATCAAGAATCCCAATCCCAAGCTGGCCATGGATCCGACGCTCCTTGGGCCGCCGGACCTGAAAGTTCCGAATTCCCCGCTCTCCAACATGGGTGACCCGTTGCAGTCGGCTGTGAACCTGTCGAACGGCACCGGTGGAGGGGGCGGCATTGGTTCCGGCGAAGGCGGCGGCATTGGCAGCGGCACGGGCGCGGGCCTCGGTCCCGGCGAAGGCGGCGGCACGGGCGGCGGTGTGTTTCGCGCGGGCGTGAACGGTGTGGGACTCCCCACCTGCTTCTATATGCCTAACCCGCCTTATTCCGACGAAGCGCGCAAAGCAAAATACTCCGGGGTGGTGCTGGTCGAAGCGGTCATTACCGTGGATGGCCGCGTGACGAACCCCCGCGTAATCAAGAGCCCGGGCCTGGGCCTCGATGAATCCACCACCAATACCATGCGCACCTGGCGCTGCAAACCCGTGACCGGCCCGAACGGCAAGCCCGTTCCTGTTCTCGTCCCATTCGAAGTCACCTTCCGTCTGTATTAACTGCCCTGGAGCAATTGAAGAAGCCAGGGAACCGCTACGATTTTTCTTATCTGGTCGGCTCGCTATCTTCACAGGCAACCATCGGGACAAACTCGCGCTCTCACTTGCAAACATGATGGCTCCGGGCTGACGTTTCGCTCGGCCGCTACCCCTCAGAAGGAGATTCGTCATGCCCTTCTTGGTGCCCGAATTTGCTTCCAGAAATTCTGAAGATTCCGCTTCCTGGCCTCGGCGCGTTCTTGAAAATATTCGCGCGGCTTTCTCGATGCCACACTCACGGCTTCACCCTGCAAACGGAACCCCGGCTCCCTTTTCAACCGTCGAGACCTCAACGCGATACGGCTCTGCGCAAAGCATCTCGGCCTTCGCCCACTTGGCATTTGTTGGAGGATTGTTACTCCTTCTTGCCTCCACCGGCGCTAAAGTCCCCGGAATCCATCTGACTCCGCTCAGCGACGCCGCACACAATTTCCATTTCTTTCCGCCACCCGGACCAAAATCGGGAATTCCCTCTCTCGGCCTCCGAGCTGGCGGCAGCGAAAATGATTCCGCACCCGCGCGCGTCGCAAATCTGGTGCCGCCTTCTTCCATGCCCCTCTCGCCGCCGCGATTGACTCGCTCCAATCATGAAGAATTGCCCGTCCCCCCAGCGGTTTTCGACCCCAACGCTCCTGCCACTGTTTTAACCATCACCAATCTTGGCCTGCCATGGATGGACAAGGACACCAATTCGGCGGGAAGGGAGAAGGGCCACGGAATCGGAAACCATCCCGGCGACGGCATGGGCGACGATGACGGAAATGGTGCAGGTGCCGGCGACACGATCGGAAATTATGCCAACGTAGTTTCGCAGCCCGCATGTCTACATTGTCCCGAGCCTCCCTACACCGATGAAGCACGCAAGGCAAAACTCCAGGGCAGCGTAACTCTTCGCGTCTTAATCGGCGCAGACGGTCGCGCCGCGCGAATCCAACTCGTGAAGGGCCTGGGTTTGGGCTTGGACGAGCAAGCCCTGCAAGCTGTTCGTTCCTGGCATTTTGTTCCCGCGAGAGACGCGCGCCGCCAGCCAGTGCCCACCTGGGTGACCATCGAAACGCGCTTCCAACTCTTCTAGCCGTTCGAACATGACTTGTCTGCTTACGACACCTCCGGTTTTGTTTACCGGGGTCACCCAGCCTCTTCTGCTACGATGAGGCCATGCGAAACAGACTGTCCCTCCTCGTATTTTTCTGCTCTTTCCTCCCGCTATGTCAGGCAAGTTTCGGTCAAGGCGCCACCGGCACGCTGGACCTCACCGCGCGCATCGCGCCCACTGGCGCCCGCCCAGAGCCCGTGCGCCAGTTCACTTTTTACATTTTGACCAAAAGCTACGCCGACACCCTGAAGGAAGCCACGGAGCAATTTCCCCTGGCCGATCGTGAAGACTTCATCAACAATCTGAAAATTTCGCCGGAGCTGAAAGCCTGGATGAAACAGCACGCAGTCATGGACCTGACCGCCCCGGACGTCGACAAGCTCATAACCCCTGACGACGTCATGAACATTCCCGAATTCTTCGCCGCATACGAACGCTCGAACAGCGGCGGCGTCACCGCCGGCTTGCCGATGCCCAAATACCGTGAAGCCGACGCGGAAGCCAATCCCGCCAAATATTTCAAACTCAAACAGGACTACATGTCTGCGACAAAAAAATTCGTCGAATCACATCCTTCCACGATTGGCGGCATGGAAACGGAGCTTGGCGGCGTAAATCCCAAGTACAAATGGGACAAAGCCCTTCAGGAGCACAATCAGAAAGTGGCGCAACTCGCCCCCGACCTCGCGCAAACCAAATATATGGCCGCGAAAGGCGACACCGACCTCGACGGCCACCTGGTAATCAAGGGACTTCCGCCTGGCAACTATTGGGTCAGTTCTCTCGGGCTGGACGCCGCCTCCGGCGACCGGCGCCTGATCTGGGACGTCCCGGTAAGCGTACGGTCGGGAGCCCCCACGCAACTCATCCTCTCCAATCTGAACGGGCAGAACTTCAACTCGACCCATCCCTGAACTGCGCTATTCTGATGCCATGGGCAGCCCCATTCTGTGGGTCGGGTTCAATCTATTTGTTCTCCTCGCACTGGCCCTCGACTTGGGCGTTTTCCACCGCAAAGCCCACAAAATAAAATTCGGCGAAGCGGCCTTCGGCAGCGCGCTATGGATTGGCGTGGCGCTTTGTTTTGGCTGCTGCATCTGGCACTGGTACGGCGAGCTGCGCGGCCTGGAATACTTCACCGGGTATGTCATCGAGAAAGCGCTCAGCGTAGACAACCTCTTCGTTTTTCTGGTGATTTTTCGAACGTTCCAGGTTCCGGACGCGGTGCAGCACCGCGTGCTCGCCTGGGGAATTCTCGGCGCGCTGGTCATGCGCGGCATCATGATCGCCACCGGCGCTGTCCTGGTCGCCAGGTTCCAATGGATCCTGCCGGCATTCGGGGTATTTCTCGTCTACACCGGCCTGCATATGCTCTGGAAGCGCGAGAAGAATGTTCACTACGAAAAGAATCCCATTTTCCGCTTCGCCAGTTCACATTTGCGCGTCACAAAGGAATACCGCGGCGGCAGCTTTTTTTTGAAAGAAGGCGGTCAGCTCTTCGCCACGCCTCTTCTGCTGGTTCTGCTCATCGTGGAAATCACTGACGTGACTTTTGCCGTTGACTCCATCCCCGCCATCTTTGGTATCACCCGCGATCCCTTTATCGTCTACACCTCCAACGTTTTCGCCATCCTTGGCCTGCGCGCCCTCTATTTTCTGCTGGCGGATGTCCTGGACTACTTCCACTACCTCAGCATCGGCCTCGCGCTCGTGCTGATGTTCATTGGCGTAAAAATGGTCGCCGATCGCTGGCTACATATTTCCGTGGTGCTCTCGCTGAGCGTGGTTGGAGGAATTCTGCTCCTGGCGATATTAATTTCCGTTCTCACTTTTCCCGGGAAGAAGAAAGAGCCGCGGACAGGTTAAGATATCCTGTGGTGATTCCCTGCACCGGACCCTGGTGAAACGATGAACGAGCTACTGCAACGCGCGATCGATGGCATGTCCTCTCCGGATTCGGAGGCGCGAACCGTTTCCGCGACGGAGATTTACAAGACGGGCCGCGCCCTTGCCGATCACGCTGCCTATCCCTGGTGGGGAGATGAAGAACTCGCGGCATTGCTCAATGGCCACGATCCCAAGATGACGATCGGCCTCGCCGTGACCCCTGGGCGTTTTAAGGAAATCCATGAAGCCAGCGGCTTGCCCCGCCTCTCCGAAGTGCCGCCCGATCAGGACGCCCTCGAATTCGAACTGCACTTCCCAGGCGGTCTCTCGATGGACGTTCTGACCAGCAAAGATCCGGCGGGCAGCGGCGCCATTGCAAAATTTCTGCAAAAATTCGGCGAAGGCATCCAGCAGATTGAGTACCTGTGCAAGGACGTGGACCGCGCCACGCAAATTCTGAAAACCAGATTCAATCTGCCGGCGATTTATCCGAATACCCGCCCCGGCGCCGACGGCACCCGCATAAACTTCTTCCTCGTCTCCGCCCCCGACGCCGCCAAAGTCCTGATCGAACTCTACGAAGCCGCTCCCCGCCTCGATTAGGTTCTTCTAGGCGAACTCTGCGTCAAATCTTTTTCTTTTCTTCCGATTTTCCCGCCTGCCCACCCAAAAACTCCCAAACTCGAAGAACTTCCGCCACGCTCCATGCCTGCGCAAAACACCCCGCTGGAGGAAGCGGCGCATCGCCTCCAAAAATCTCGCTGATGCTCCCAAGCCCCGCCGAATAAATGCTCCTCCCAAGCGGCTCCAGAAAACTCTGCGCTGCCGCCCGATCCCCATAGACCTTGTAATGCGCGAGCGTGTACGGCCCAAGCAGCCAAGCCCACACCGTTCCCTGATGGTAGGCCGAATCCCGCTCCCGAGGCCCGCCGGCATAACGACCCATGTATCCGGGCTCTGAAGGCCCCAGGCTGCGCAACCCGAACGACGTCAGCAACTCTCGCCCCAGCGTATCCACAACGCCCTTACTCTGCTCCCGAGTAAGCGGACTAACCGGCAGCGACACTGCAAACACCTGGTTTGGCCGCAACGCCGCGTCCGCGCCTCCCGGCACATCAATCACGTCAAAGCAACAGTTTCGCCCGGGATTCCAGAATTTCTGAAAATTCTTCTCCGCCTTCTCTTTCAGTTTTATATAGCCTTCTCCGGGCCGCACCAGCAACCGCGCAAACTTCGCCATCGTGTTCAACGCGTTGATCCACAGCGCGTTGATCTCCACGGGCTTTCCAATGCGCGGCGTAACCACCCAGTCGCCGATCTTCGCGTCCATCCAGGTAAGCTGCACTTCCGGACTGCCGCCGTACAAGAGCGCGTCGGCGGGGTCCACTTTAATGTTGTAACGGGTCCCTAGAACGTGCGCGTCCACGATGCCGGATAATACGGGAAACAGTTTTTTGACCAGTCCGAGATCCCGCGTGGCCTCAAAATATTGCCGCATCGCCTCGAAATACCACAGCGCCGCGTCAATCGTGTTGTATTGCGGCGTGCCCCCGCGGTCCGGAAAATTATTCGGCAGCATTCCGCGGTCCACATACCGCGCAAACGACTCCAGGATTTTCCGCGCAATCTCCGGCCGCCCCAAAGACAGCGAGAGCCCGGGCAGCGCAATCATCGTGTCCCGGCCCCAATCGCAAAACCACGGGTAACCCGCAATCACGCTCAGACCTTCGGTGTCATCCGGCAGCGCGCGCTTGGCAATAAATTGGTCGGCAGCCAGCACAAGCTGCCACAGCCAGCCTGGCTCGTCATCCGCCGGTGTTGAAACAGTTTCGGAATGTCTCTTCTGCCACGCTTGAAACAACTTCAGGTCGTGGTTGGACTGCAGAGCGCTTGCCTGCTCGCCATCAAGAAGCGCCTGAGGCTCCGTCGAAAAGACCATCGTCAACTTCTCACCAACAGCAAGCCGCGCGTGAAACACTCCGGCCAGCAGACGATCCTCATGATCGTCCA
>Ga0210409_10004973_pt1 | contig 14077 bp, 10 predicted proteins | sample IncBWH17MmetaG_FD_161649 | JGI IMG/M metagenome (GOLD analysis project Ga0210409, IMG submission 161649) | Forest soil microbial communities from Barre Woods Harvard Forest LTER site, Petersham, Massachusetts, United States - Inc-BW-H-17-M | ecosystem: Environmental > Terrestrial > Soil >... | reverse complement strand
TCCACGCGCCACCATGCTTATTTTCAATTCGCCGAATAATCCCACCGGGACGGTTTTCGGCGAAGCGGTTTTGGAGAAACTTGCCGCGCTCGCTGCGAAGCACGATCTGTGGATTCTTGCCGACGAAATTTACGCGCGTATTCTCTTCGGCGGGGAATACAAATCCATCCGGGCGCTTCCCGGAATGGCGGAGCGCGCGGTGATTATTGATGGATTCTCGAAAAGTTTTGCGATGACTGGCTGGCGGCTGGGTTATGCCGTGGCGCCCGTCGAAGTGATCGATGCCATGGACCTGCTGGTGCTGAACACTTTCACTTGTGCGGCGGAGTTCACGCAGGTGGCGGCCATTGAAGCGCTGCGCGATTCCACAAACGCGGTGGAGGCGATGGTTGCGGAGTACCGCAAGCGGCGGGATCAATTTGTCGACGGACTCAATCGCATTCCCGGGTTTCGCTGCCAGGCGCCGGACGGCGCTTTCTACGCCTGGGTGAATATCGAAGACACGGGACTTTCCGCGGAAGAAGTGCAGAAGCTTTTGTTGGAAGAGGCCGGCGTGGCGGGAATCGCCGGGGCGGCGTTCGGGCCGGGTGGCAAGAATTTTGTACGCTTCTCGCTCGTCAGTGCGCGAAAATTGCTTGAAGAAGCTCTGGAGCGCATGCAACGGATATCGATGCGATGGCGAGCGGCGGTTTCGCGCTGATTGGTGAAAGTTTAGGCGTTGTAAAGAGAACTGGCAACTGACGGGGACTTGGGAAAATGAAACGTTTGCTTCAGATTGGTACCGCGCTGCTGGCGACGCTTGCAGGGAGTTCCCTGGCGCACGCGCAGGCGAGGCCGCTGGCCGGCGCCGATTTGCAAAAAGTGTACGACCGCCTGCTCAAGCAGGTCGACCAAATCCCTATCTACGACAACCATTCGCACGCCACTTTCCCCGACGATTCTGATATGGACGCGCAAGCGGCGCCTCCCGATGAAAGTTCCGTTCTACGCTTGCACGATAGCAACCCGGAGTTCGTGGCGGCGGCTAAATCATTGTTTGGTTATCCCTACGATGATTTCAAACCCGAACACGCAAAGTGGCTGATCGACAAGAAAAAAGCCGCGGAAGCATCGGGCAGCACGGCCTACTGGGACAGCATCCTGGACAAATTGAATATCGAGACCTGCCTCGCGAATCGCGTCGCGCTGGCGCCCTATCTCGATCCCAAGCGTTTTCATTGGGTTTTTTTTGTGGATTCGTTTCTCTTCGCTCTCGATAACCGCGACCAGACAGGGAAAAACCCGGACATGGGCGTATATATACCCTTGCAGGAAAAAGTCCTGCAGCGCTATCTGAAACAGGAAAACCTGAGCGTTCTCCCTGCCGATCTTGCAGGATACGAGGCCTTTGTCCGGCAAACTCTGACCGACAACAAGAAAAAGGGCGGAGTGGCCATGAAATTCGAAGCCGCTTATTTCCGCTCGCTCTATTTCCAGGATCCTCCCCGCGAAAGAGCCGCGGCCATCTACTCCCGATACCGATCCGGCGGCGTTCCGACGGAGGAGGAATACCGCACGTTTCAGGATTACGTGTTTCATGTGCTGATCGACGAAGCCGGGAAACTGAATCTCCCGGTACATTTTCACAGCGCCGTGGGCATTGGCGATTACTTCAGCCTGCGCAATGGCAATCCGCTGAATCTGGAAAATGTTCTGCGCGACCCGCGAAACAGCAAGATCAACTTCGTGCTGATTCACGGCGGCTATCCTTACACATTGGACATGATCTGGATGACCGCCGCGAAGAACGTCTACACGGACTCTTCGCTGATGGGCTATTACGTTTATCCCTCGGAGCTGAAAAACATTCTCAAGCAGTGGATTTCACTGTATCCAGAGAAAATCATGTTTGGCTCGGATGCTTTCCCGTTCAATGACGCTGTTGGCGCGGAAGAGACGTTCTGGCTCGCGGCGCGCTCGGCCCGCACCGCCGTTGCCGCAGCGCTTGCCGAGCTGGTCTCCGAAGGCGCGTTCACGGAAGAGAAGGCGCTCGAATTGGCACGGCTCTATTTGCACGACAATGCCGCAAAGCTGTATGGAGAAAAGAAATGAGCACTCCGGCGACATCGAAGCACGTGGCGTGGAAAAATGTCGAGCGCGAAAAGTTAAACCCGCTTATCGACCGCGAAATGGTGGTCGGCGAAAAAATCATGCTGGCGCGCGTGCTGATGAAGAAAGGCGCGCACGTGCCGTTGCACCACCATCACAACGAGCAAGTCACCTACATCCTTGAAGGTGCGTTGAAATTCGCCATTGACGGAAAGGAGATCGTCGTCCACGCCGGCGAAGTCTTGTGCATCCCCCCGCACATGCCTCACGAAGCCTGGGCGCTGGAAGATACCGTCGACCTTGACGTCTTCGATCCTCCCCGCGAAGACTGGCTCAACAAGACCGACGACTACCTAAGGCACGGCCGATAGAGTCCGGGCAGCAGCCTGACCCGCTGAAACCCAGAATTATCGAGATATTACCCACACTTTTTCGATTGCGCGCATTCAGACGAATGATGCCGCGTTTTCTCTTTTGCCCCCTTCCCGTGAAAGAGCATGGACAAAGGCCTACGGTGTTGTTTACCGTAGCTAGGTGGCTGAATCCAACGTGGGGCCAGCCCTCTGAGGGGAGCATCATGAAGAGGCTATTCGTAGCAGCAATGCTGCTTGGGAGCGTGAGTGTTGCCCGGGCGCAGGTAAGCGCGCCCTCTTTGCAGATCGACAGGGGGAACGCCGCGCAAGATTTCGCAGCGACATCCGCGGCGAAGGCGTTGGTTCTGAGCGACTTTGCCGCGGCTGACACATTTTCATCGACGGCAGCCAAGACGGCAAACACGTTCGCAGCGCCTGCAGTCGCGACGGCACTGGCTCTACCGCCCGAGACTGCCGAACCGGCATCGCCGTCACCGCAGCCGAAGTTTCTCTATGGCGGGCGCGACGATTACCGTTGGGAGCTGAGTCTCGCCGCTAGTTGGTTGCGCTTCCGATCCTCCGTTTTCAATGCCAGCGCCGTCGGCCTCAACACTTCCGTGGTTTATTTCACCAACGACTGGTTCGGAGTCGAGGGAAACGTGACTGCCGTATTTGCCCCAACGATTCTGGTGAACGAGCACATTAAGATAGCCACCTACGGCGCCGGCCCGAAGATCGCCTGGCGGCAGAAGAAGTGGGAACCCTGGTTGCACGGAATTTTTGGCGGCGCGCACGAACAGCCGCAGATCGCGGGACAATCCAAGAACTCCTACGTCCTCAAGGCCGGTGGCGGCGCGGATTATCGCTGGAACCCGCGCCTCTCTTTCCGGCTGGAAGGCGACTACGTGCGCACCGGCTTCTTCAAGCAAGGGCAGAACAACTTCCAACTGGCGGGCGGAATCGTTTTCCATTTCTAGAGCGGGGCCCTGCTGAAATTCTCGGGTCCCACTCGACATTTTCTGCAGGCCTGGTTGCGAGCCTCGGCTTAACTCGATTACCAGATTTTGCAGGGTTGCTCGCGCACCATCGGCTCGCCTTTTTTGCATCCGAAGGCCTTTGCAAATTCCGCCATGTTCGAAAGCGGTCCGTTTCCACGGAATCTTGGTAGCGGGTGCGGGTTGGTATTGGCCATCAAACGTGAGTATTCAAGCCGCTGGTTGGCGCCCCAGACCTGCGCCCAGCCAAGGAAGAAGCGCTGTTCAGGAGTGAAGCCGTCTTTTTCCGGCGGTCGCGGTTTGCCCGCAAGGGATTTTTCATAGGCGGCGTAAGCGATGGTCAGTCCGCCAAGGTCGGCGATGCTCTCCCCCAGAACTAGCTTGCCATTTTGGTGCAAGTCGCCGTCCACGACGTAGCCATCAAATTGGTCGGAGACGCAAGCGGCGCGCTCCTTGAAATTCTTCAAATCGTTCGCGCTCCACCAATCCTTCAAATTGCCTTTCGAATCGAACTTGCTGCCGTGATCGTCGAAGCCATGCGTTATCTCATGTCCGATGACCGCTCCCATTCCTCCATAGTTCACCGCGTCATCGGCTTTTGGATCGTAAAAGGGAGGCTGCATGATGCCTGCGGGGAAAACGATTTCGTTCATGCTACTGTTGTTGTAGGCATTCACAGTCGGCGGCGTCATCCCCCATTCGGTGCGGTCCACGGGCTTGCCGATCTTGTTTAAGCGGCGCGCGAAATCGAATTCTGCTCCGCGCAATTGATTTTCGGCATAAGACCGGCGATCGACTTGGAGCGCCGCGTAGTCGCGCCACTTGTCGGTGTAGCCGATTTTTAGGGCGAAAGCCGCGAGCTTCGCAGTGGCCTGAGCGCGGGTTTCCGGACCCATCCACGACAGCGTCTGTAAATCATCGCGCAGCGCGGCGATCAGGTTGTGCACCATTTCGAGAGCGCGGGCCTTGGCTTCCGGCGGAAAATATTTTTGCACGTAGATTTGCCCGAGGGCCTCGCCGAGGGCGCGGTCGGTGGCCTGCACGCAGCGCTTCCAGCGCGGCTGGTTTTCCTTCGCTCCCGTGAGGGTCTTGCCGCTGAAAGCAAAATCCTCAGCGACGAATCTCTCAGGGAGCCCAGGCGCCGCGGAATGGACCAGATGCCAGCGCAGGTAGGTTTTCCAGTCGTCGAGAGGCGTGGTGGTCAGTTGCGCATCTAGGGCCTTAAAAAAATCCGGCTGGCCAACGTTGATTTCCTTCAGTTCAGGATGTCCCACCGCCTTGAAATAGGCTTCCCAGGAGAAATTCGGCGTGAGCGCCCTCAGGTCCGCCAGCATCAATTTGTGATAGGTCTTGTCCGGATCGCGCAGGTCCGTATTTTTCATGGAAGCGGTTGCGAGAGCCGTTTCGATCTTCAGAACAGTGGCCGCTTCCGCTGCGGACTGATCCGCGGAGTGTCCGAGCAATTCCAACATCTTCGCTACATGCTTTGTATAGGCTTCGCGAAGCTGCTTCGATTTGTCGTCCTCCTTCAGGTAATACTCGCGCTCTGGCAGTCCCAAGCCGCCTTGAAACGCGGCTCCAATCACTTGCGTGCTGTCCTTGGCGTCCTGAGTGGAATTGAAACGGAAGAACCCGCCGACACCGGTGCTGTGCAAGTATTCCGCTACTGCCGGGAGATCCGATATGGTTTTGAAGCTCGCAATCCGCGCCAGGCCCGGCTCAAGCGGTTTTGTTCCGGCGGCTTCGATCGCCGTTGTGTCCATGCAACTCGCGTAGAAGTCACCAATCTTCTGTTCGTTCGAGCCCAGTGCGGCCTTGGCGCTCGCGGCGTCTTCCAGAATCTGGCGCAGGTTCTGCTGGTTCTTGTCCGCCAGCTGAGTGAAGGTGCCCCAGTTTGAATACTCCGGAGGGATGGGGTTGGACTTCATCCACCCGCCCATCGCAAACTGGTAGAAGTCGTCGCAAGGTTTGCAGGTCTTGTCGAGGTTCGCCGTGTCAAATCCCCAGGGAGTTGGCTGATCCGCCGCGCGCAGGTTCGCGCTCGCCAGAGCTACCGCCAAGATGCCAACGACTGCGAGGATGCAACCAGCAGTAAGAAATCGGTTTGACATAGCCTGCCTCTACTTGGATTTGATTTGAAAACGCGGCAATCGCCACTCTTTCTGAATCCCGACGCGACGCGATCTGTCTCTGAGACGCCGAAAACCGCAAGATCGTTTCGAAAAAGTTCAACTCGACGAGTTGTGTGGGACTCTGACCCTAGATTCAACGGATCGAAGCACCGGCTTTCCACTCTGCGTCAGTTTGCGGCCAAGGGCTTCTGGTACTTGGCGGCGTCAACCGATTTCCATTCTCCTTTGATGATGCTCGCCCGAATTTGGGCCGCGGTCTTGCCTTTTCCCAACTGCTCGTAGGTGTAGAAGTCCTCGTAGATGCAGGTGCCGCAGCCCGAACCGTGCTTGCTCGCAAAGCAATCCAGGAGGCTCTTGTGCCCCTGGCTGCGGTCGCAATGGCAATAGCAGGGCTGCTGGTAGAGTGCGCTTTTCACTTTGGCGGCCACGGCGTACGCGTTCTGCACGAAGGGATCGGTGAAAAGAACGGGATTCATCGTGGCTGGCAACTCGCCTTTGGGCGCCTGCGCATGGTACGCGGGCACATCCAGATAAGAAGTGGGTGGGGCCGCGTTCGCGTCTTGAGGCGCCTTCGAAGAGGCCTGCTGCGGGGCCACAGCCAGCCCGAGCGCAAAGCCGAAAAGCGCCACGGCGCTTAGGAATTTTCCGATTCCATTTCCACGCATACTCGCCCCCTGCTCTTCGTTCCATCGCGCTAACGTCGCCGCACTCTACTCTAAGATGTCGAGGCCCAAATTTCCACTTCGACGCCTCCGAGGTATTCGATAAAGGAAAACATCACGGAAGATGGACGACGGCGATTCGAACGGCGGCGAGTTTGGTCACGTCCATGATTTTGTTGCCGTTCAGATTGTCAATCTGGCTGTTGGCAATGAAATAGAAATCACTGCCGTGGATGGCCCCAAGCGCGCCCTTTACCTGCTCTTTTTCATTCTCTTGCGGATGAACGGCGAGAGGAAAACAGAAGAGACCGGCCAACAAGCAGGAGGCGTAGAAGACAGTTGGCCGCGGAAAAATCATCATCACCCGCGAGAAGGCAAAATTGTCATCAACTTCGATTTTTTGGTGAACGCCGCCTCGACAGCACTATACGCTGGAGACGGAGGCGGGGTGGAAGCTTTCGCAGCAAGATGTCTTGCTCGAAGATGGCGCTGCACGCGGCGGCCCCAGCCCCGCACAAACGAAAAATTGAGCGCACCGCCGATGGCCGAGCTGGCCAAAGGAATCAGCCGTCCCACCCACTTTTCCGCCGTTTCGGCGCCAATCTTCGCCGCGAATCGTTCGGCGATTCGGGGAGCAAGTTTTTCGAGGATCTGTTTTTCAGCCAAATCTTTGCCGTAATCAATGCCAGAGGCGGCCGCGGCTGCCTTCCACATCTCGATCCTCTGGTCGCGGCCGCGGGCTTCAAGTCCGTAGAGCAGCGAGAGGCGCTGGATGAGACGCAGGGTAATCACTGTGAGCAGGCTGGCGTCCGGCAAGAACGTGATCATGCCTCCGAGGCCGAATCCAGCGCCTTCGGCCAGCGCCAGCCGTTCGGCATCGCGAATCAGCGACTTGGCGATAGCGTCCAGTCGCTCCGTAGGAACGTCTCTCATCCGCGCAAAGTCCGGAACCCACAAACCGTGCTTCTTGGCGAGTTGGCGCCGGAAATCCTCGGGATCGATCTCGATAGAGCGGAGCCCTCGGAGAACACCAAAACGCAGAAAGCGGGAGAAGGTACGTCCCGCCAGCGACCCTTTAACGGAGTTATGTAACTCTGCCATGCCTATCAGCATCCTAAGGCGGTTAGAACCGCATAGCAACCACCCCGTTGTATGCCTGTGCCCAGGTCCCGAAGGGGCAAATCTGGGGAAAGGATGGGGAGTTACCCGGAACGCGGCAAGAAAACGGTAGTCCTACTTGACGCGGAGACGTTTTTCGGTAAACTGCATTCTTCGCTATGGCGACAATGCCACAATTCATTCCCTCCGAAGTCGTGCATGATCTCGACTTTCCGCAGCGTGAGGCGGCCTTCTTCTACGGCTTGTTCCTGCGCGGTTATTCCGCGGATCAGTTGCGGCGAGACATCGAAGTGCCGCCGGCAGTGCTCGTCAAGTGGCACCGCGAAGCAGAACGCGATCCGCAGCTTCGCGATATTTTTGCGCGCATGGTGGATTACCGCCGGCACGTACTGGCCATTTTCGATACCCTGGTGGGTTCGGACACGCAACCGCAGCGCGTTCAGTAATGCTTCCGTTCTCCGCAAATGTCACGGGCAAATTCCCCATTCAGTTCTCGACTGAACTTTCTCTTTGTTAGCAGTAATTCTCCCTGTACTTTCGTTCAGGCCAAAATACGTCAGGCAACCAAATAGAACTTTGGTTGATCTAACCGAATTCGGGGGCCAAGTGTCACAAAATGAAGGGGATTCCTTTGATTGACGGGGGAGATTTCTGGGGTTAGAATCACAACGTCCTAGACCTTGAGGTGTATCCATGTTGAGGGTAGTTCGGACCCTGTTCGTTTCCATTTTTTCGATCGCCATCGCCATACCGCCGGTTTCTGCCCAACAAGGGCAGGATCGTGGCGGCCCGCCTGCACCAGCAAAGACAGACAAAGAAGCAAAACGGAAGATGAGGAAGACCCTGAAGGAGTTGGACAACTCCTACAAGCAATGGCTGACGGAAGACGTCACCTATATTATTTCGCCGGATGAGCGCAACGCTTTCCTGCAACTGGATACCAACGAAGAACGCGAACAATTCATCGAACAGTTCTGGCTCCGGCGCAGCAGCAATCCCGACCTGCCGGAAAATGATTTTAAGGAAGAGCATTACCGCCGCATAGCGTACGCCAACGAGCACTTTGCTTCCGGCATTCCGGGATGGAAGACCGACCGCGGCCGCATGTACATCATGTGGGGCCCGGCGGATGAAGTGGAATCGCATCCCACGGGAGGCACGTACGACCGGCCGATGGACGAGGGTGGCGGTTCGACCAGCACCTACCCATGGGAAACATGGCGTTGGCGCTACCTGGAAGGCATCGGCGAAAACGTTATTTTGGAATTCGTTGATCCCAGCGGGTCGGGCGAGTACCACATGACCATGGATCCTTCTGAAAAGGACGCGCTGCTGCACGTTCCGGGCGCCGGTTTAAGCTTGATGGAATCCATGGGAATGGCGTCGAAGGCCGACCGCTTCACGCGCTCGGACGGCACGAACATGCCGACTACCATGGGCGGAACACCCTCGAGCATGAACGAGTTCACCCGGCTGGAGCTCTTCGCCAAGGTGAACAAACCGCCTGAGGTGAAATTCAAGGACCTCGAGGCGGTGGTGACCTCCCGCATCGTCCGAGACCAGGTGCACTTCAACTGGCGGACGGATTACCTGAAAGTGACGAATGATACGGTACTCGTGCCGGTGACCGTGCAGGTGCCCAATAGCCAGCTTTCGTTTCATTCGAAGGAAGGAATCCATACGGCGGTCTTGAATGTTTTCGGGCGCGTAAGCACACTCACGGGCCGCGTGGTGCAAACCTTTGAAGATTCCGTCACGCGTGATTTTCCGGATTCCCTGTACCAGCAATCGTTGAAGCTTCAGTCCATCTACCAGAAGGCTGTGCCTTTGCGTCCCGGCCTGTACCGCCTGGATCTGGTGATTAAGGACGTTCAGAGCGGGAACATCGGCGTGGTGAACTCGCGCCTCCAAGTGCCGCGGTACGAGGATGACAAGCTGGAAGCGAGCTCCCTGATTCTTGCCGACCAAATCGAGCATGTTCCCGCAAAGCAAATTGGAGCCGGACAATTCGTGCTCGGTTCCTCAAAGGTCCGGCCGCGGCTTGAAGGCGATTTCACCACCGCCGACAAACTCGGCATTTACATGCAGGTTTATAACCTCAAGCCGGACGATAAGTCCCACAAGTCCAGCGCGACATTCCAGTACACGGTCAAAAAGGGCAAGGACCAGGTGATGCAGTTCAAGGAAACTTCCGAAGAGATGAAGCAGACGGGCGATCAGGTTACCATCGAGCGCCTGCTGCCTCTGGCAACACTGGCGCCGGGCAAGTACAGCCTGGAAGTGAATGCCACGGATACGCTGTCGAATCAGACCATTTCCCGAACGGCCGATTTTACGGTGAAAGCGCCGATAGAAATCAAAGCCGCGGCGATTGCTGCACCGGGGAGGTAACAAAAAGTGAAACAGGAACGGCTCCGAACCCTGGGGGCCCTGGTCCTGACCGCCATGGTTTCGTCCTTAGCGGCGATTCCGGCGGCCGCGCAAGCGAAGCCTGTCCCGGGCAAGCTTGCGGGAGTGGTGCGCGACGCTGCTGGCACGCCGCAGATGGGCGCGAGCGTGGAGTTGATCTCCGAAGCTATGGGGTTGGCGGCCAACCGCGGCTTCCTGACGAATACGCAAGGCATGTTCCGGGGCGATAAGCTCGCTCCTGGTTTTTACACCGTGCGCGTGACGCTCGCCGGTTTTCTTCCAACACTTGAAAAGCACATCCAAGTCACCTCGAATCTGACGACTGTCGTTCGCATCGAATTGGAATCCATGTTCGCCTCGTTGGAGCAGTTGCGGCACATGCCAGCGAGCAGCACGGCCGAGGTAGATGATTGGAAGTGGGTGTTGCGTTCAGCTTCGGCGATGCGCCCGGTTCTGGAGTGGGTGGATCACGATACCCTGAGTGCTACTTCGCTCACTGGCGAATCCAGCGGGCCCCGCATGCCCAAGATGCGGATGGAATTTACGGATGGCGCACGGCGCTCCGGCTCCGCTTCCAGCGTCGCGGCTGCGCCTGCTACGGCCGTGGCATACGACCAAAAACTAGGCGGCACGAGCCGTATGATCTTTGCTGGACAGGTTAGCTACGATACCGACACTCCCGCAGGGGGCATCGCTACTGTGTGGCTGCCGACCGGGACACTTGGCGCCGGTCCGCACACCGCGCTGGTCCTTCGCGAAGCCAAACTGGGTCCGCTTGGGCCTACTTTCCGCGGTGTGCGATTCGATCAAGGTGGCGCGCTGGCGTTGGGCGATCGAACCGTGCTGCGCTACGGCGGCGAATATGTTCTGGTGGGACTCGGGGCTGCGGCTTCTTCGCTTCGTCCTCGCGCGGAATTGAATGTGCGCGTCACCGACAATTGGAGCAGCGCTATCATTTTCGCGGCGATGCCCAACGGGCTAGGTCCACTCGAAGCCAATGAGGAGCAGCCAGGCGGGGCGCTTGGGGCAGCTCTCAACGAACTGGACGCATTTCCCGCGCTGCTCTGGCGGCAGGGCCATCCCGTTTTGCAAAATGGAATTCACGAAGAAATTTCGGCGGAACGAAAGATCGGCGCGCGCGGGAAACTCCAGATCGCGGGTTTCCACGACGACAACAGCCACGTGGCAGTCTTTGGCCGCGGCAGCGAGCTGCCCAACGCCGACTATTTTCAAGACGGTATTTCCACCGGCTTTGCCTATGACGGTGGCTCCTCGAGCAGTTGGGGCACGCGCGTGGCATTTCGCGAAAAATTGAACGGGGACGTGGAGTTGACCGCCGTTTATTCTTTCGGCGGAGCATTGGCCCCTTCGGACGATACGGACGATCTGCTTCGCGATGCGCTTCGCACGGCACAGCGGCACTCTGTTGCAGCGGGAATTGCCGCCAAAGTGCCGCGCCTCGGCACGAAGTTCCAAGCGGGTTATAAGTGGGTGAACGGCGTTACAGTTTCCTCGGTGGACAGTTATGGCGAGTCGCTCTTTCAAACGGATCCCTACTTTCACCTAATGGTGCGCCAGCCGCTTCCGAGATTTGCGCTAGGACGGTGGGAGGCCATCGCGGATTGCAACAATCTACTGGCGCAAGGTTACGTCTCCGCAAATAGCAGGGATGGGCGAGTTGTGCTGGTACCTGCCTTCCGGACATTCCGAGGCGGATTGAGCGTTCAGTTTTAGCGATTAATTGGCTCTAGAAAGCTGTATTTGTCCTTCCAGAAACCGGATGATCAGGGAAAGCCCAGCCTACCCACACCGTAAGTTGTTGAATTTAAATTGGTTCCGCGAATGAACTTCTACCAAACAATGGACATTGGGTTGCACTTAGTTTCAAGAGAAGGGGTGTAGTTCTGCCCAATCGAGTTATGAGGCAAAACCTCCGAGTTAGCCTTGGGGCCGTCGTGCTGGCGCTAACCACGCTGGCGGCGGTGATTTTTGCCCTGATTAACTTCGACCAACGCAGCCGTTTTGAGGTGGTTTACGACGGGGTGGCTTGGCTCGACACCGATCACGGCATTCAAGCCAGCCGTCTAGCTCCTAATTCGCCCGCCACTCACGCCGGCATCCGCCCTGGGGACATTCTGTTGACGGTCAACAGCGCCCCGGTCAAAAGAGCCGCGGAGGTCGCCAAGCGGCTGGACCGCGCCGGGCTCTGGACCCAGGTGCATTACAAGCTTTCCCGTGGCGGCGAGGAATTCGAGACGCCGCTGCTCACGGCACCTGCTGAAAAACCCTTGGCGACCGAGAACTACCTGCGAATTGTCGGCCTGCTCTACTTGTTCATCGGCTTGTTTATCTTTATTCGCCGCTGGAACGCTCCTCGCGCGGTGCACTTTTATGTTTTTTGCTTGGTCTCGTTCATACTTTGGTCCTTCCATTTCAGCGGAAAATTGGACACGTTTGACTGGGAGGTTTACTGGTCGGAGGTTGTGGCGCGCCTGCTTGCTCCTGCCTTGTTGCTTCACTTTGCGCTGCTGTTCCCGGGGCGTTCCGAAACTACAATTCGCTCGTCCTCGAAATTGGCAGCGGTCTACTTTTTGCCTATCGCCCTGCTTCTGATCCATTTGAGCACTGCGCTCAACGCTTTCGGAGGGGTGCCCTGGCTTGCTTCGTATATAGTGCTGAGCAAAATCGAATTCGGTTTTCTCGCCCTTTGCTTTCTAGCTGCAGGGCTCGTTTTCTACCGGAACTACCGCGAGGCTCCTTCCGGTGTTCTTCGCCAGCAATTGAAATGGCTGACAGGTGGGACTCTTGCCGGCAGCTTGCCGGTTTCGTTGCTGTACGTCGGACCCTTGGTTTTCGGCGTGGCCGTTCGCCCTTGGATGCAGCTTTCCGTATTAAGCCTGGTGCTGATCCCGTTGTGTTTTGGCTACGCCATTGTTCGCTATCGCTTGATGGACGTGGACATCATCTTCAAGCGGGGCTTGGCGTATACGGCGGCGACTGCCGCAGTCGCAACCATCTATTTTGCGCTCGTCGCCCTCATCACTTATTTCTTCCACGCCCAGACCACTGGTCCCGTGGGAGGCATGATCGCCATCGTCATAGCTGCATTTTTGTTTCAGCCCTTCCGCGAAAGGATTCAGGCCCGGCTCGATCGCTTCTTCTATCGCGACCGCCTGGATTACCGCCGCACACTTATCGAGTTTGGCCGCACGCTGACGAACGAGGTTCGGTTCGACCCCATGCTGGGCTCGGTGATGGACCGGATTTCGCAGACGCTCCTGGTCGACCGCCTCGCCATTTTCGTGGAAAACGCCGTGCAACCCGGCCAAATGCGTATCGCCCGTTCGATGGGCGTGCGGCTCTCCGAGTCTCTGGATCTCAGTTTCCTCGAGCCGGCCCGGCCCGAGTTTGCCCGCGGGGCGCTCTTCTTTGAGTCGCCCCGTGCGGCAAGAGACGTCAGTGATTCCGTCCGGCACACGCTCGAGCAGTTGGACCTCAACTATTTTGTCCCGTGCCGCATCCGCGAGCACACCGTCGCGGTCCTCGGCCTCGGCAAAACCGTAGACGGTGATTTTCTGTCCAGCGACGACGTCGAACTGGTCGAAACCATTGCCGGCTATGTTGCCGTCGCCCTCGACAACGCTCAGCTCTACAGTTCGCTGGAACAAAAAGCCCTCGAAATCGCCCGCCTCAAGGATTTCAGCGAAAATATCGTGGAATCCCTGAACGTCGGCGTTCTTTCCGTCGACCTCGAAGGCATCGTCGAATCCTGGAACACGCGCATGGAACAACTCTTCGGAGTAGCGCGTCAGGAGGCTGTCGGACGGCAGCTCAGCTCGCTCTTGCCGGAAGAACTGGCACGAGAAATCGCCGCGCGCGGGGACCAGGAACAAATCACCGGCATCTATAAGCAGAGACTCCAGCACCAGGGCAAATTGCTGACCTTGAACGTTTCTATTACTCCGCTGGTGAGCAAATCGAATGAGCGCATCGGCCGCCTGCTACTCTTCGACGACGTGACGCAACGCGAGCGCATGGAAGAGCAGATGTCGCAGACCGAGAAGCTGACTTCGTTGGGACTGCTCGCCGCCGGCGTTGCGCATGAAGTGAATACGCCGCTCGCGGTTATCTCCAACTACATTCAGATGCTTGCGAAACAGATGCCGGAAGGCGACCCGCGTCAGTCCATCATTGAAAAAATCGTCAAGCAGACTTTCCGCGCCAGCGAAATCGTCAACAACCTGCTCAATTTCTCGCGCACGGGCGCGGCGGAAGCTGCGGACATTGATGTGAACCGCGTGGTCGAGGAAACCCTGTCG
>Ga0210409_10004971_pt1 | contig 14081 bp, 8 predicted proteins | sample IncBWH17MmetaG_FD_161649 | JGI IMG/M metagenome (GOLD analysis project Ga0210409, IMG submission 161649) | Forest soil microbial communities from Barre Woods Harvard Forest LTER site, Petersham, Massachusetts, United States - Inc-BW-H-17-M | ecosystem: Environmental > Terrestrial > Soil >... | reverse complement strand
TGCATGCCTGAGCACACGCCGACACGCCGACACGCCGTCATGCCGTCATGCCGTCATGCAGGCTGCCCAACCTGTCCCTGTCTCGGTCTGGAGTCTTTTGCTGGCGTGCTGGTTTTCACCACAAGCGGCTTTGCGGCCACGTCCGGTTTCTTCTTTTTCAATGCCTGTTCAAGGAAATGCGCTTGCGCGTCGACAACAAGGCCGCCGTCGATCGGCCTGCGAATATAGGTAGGCTCCTGACCCTGCTCTCGTGACTTCATGTTATCGCTCCAGTAGATGTCGAGCATTTGATCGATCTGTCCGCGCAACTCCGGGTCTTCGATCGGGAAACAGGTCTCCACGCGCCGAAAAAAGTTCCGCGCCATCCAGTCCGCGCTTGACAGATAGACCTCAGGACGACCCCCATTCTCGAATCGGAAAATTCGGCTGTGCTCCAGAAATCTGCCCACCAAACTCCGTACGGCAATATTGTCGCTTACCCCTGGCACTTTTGACCGCAAACAACAAACTCCGCGAATCACGAGGTTGATTTTGACCCCCGCCTGAGACGCGCGGTAAAGGGCTTGAATTACTTCTGGATCAACCAGCGAATTCACTTTCGCAAAGATCGACGCACTCTTGCCCTCCTGTGCGTGATCGGCTTCACGGCCGATCATCTCGAGCACAAAGTCGTGCAAAGCTTTCGGGGCCGCCTTGATCTTCTTCAAATTTGGAAAGAGCGAAACGCCTGTCAGCCAGTTAAATAGTTCCGCGGTATCGTTGGTGAGATCCCGATCACACGTCAACAAGCCTAGATCCGTGTAAAGCCTCGCAGTGGATGGATGATAATTCCCGGTACCGAGGTGGACATACCGCCTGATCCCATCCTCTTCTCGACGAACGACGAGCGCCAACTTGGCGTGTGTCTTCAGGCCTACGATCCCGTAAACAACATGAACACCCGCTTCCTGCAATGTTCTCGCCCACTTGATATTCGCGGCTTCATCGAATCGCGCTTTTAGTTCGATGACGACCGTCACCTGTTTCCCGCTCTCACCCGCCTCGGCGAGTGAGGCTACGATCGGGGAGTCTCCACTGGTCCGATAAAGCGTCTGCTTGATCGCCAGAACGTTCGAATCTTCTGCAGCTTGCTCAATGAAATCGAGCACTGTCTGAAAGCTTTCGTACGGATGATGCAAGAGGATCGGCTGCCGCCTGATCTGGGAGAAAATATCCTCGTGATGTGGCGATCCAGTGACGATTGCGGGGACGAAGGGGCGAAACTTGAGATCCGGTCTCTGGACTTCAGAGATCACCGGCATCAAGCGCAAAAAATTAATCGGTCCGTCGACCTGGTAAAGATCGTCATTCGTGAGATTAAAAGTTTGAAGCAATTGGTCGGTGATGTGTGCCGGGCAATCCGTTTGGACTTCCAAGCGGACAGCATCACCGCGACTCCGTTTCCGCAGCTCAAGCTCGATCGCTTTCAACAAATTGTCGGTTTCTTCCTCGTCGAGGTATAGATCGCTGTTCCGGGTTACGCGAAACTGGTAAGCACCCTTCACTTTCACGCCATGGAAGAGTGAACCCACATGCGCCTGAATCAGGTTGCCAATGAAAATGTAACGGTACATTCCGTTCTCGCCCGCCTTGTAAGGCAGTAGCCGCGGCAAGATACGCGGAACCTGGACGACAGCTAAATTCGTGTTGAGGTCTTCGCCTTCCAGCTCGACTGCCACGTTCAGGCTCTTGTTCAGAAGCTGTGGAAATGGATGAACCGGGTCCACAGCCAGCGGCGTCAGCACCGGGTATACCGACTTCTCGAAGTATTTCGCGTAATACTGCTTCTCTTCTTTGGTAAGCTCTTCGTAGCGCAGAAAGAAGACGTTGTTCTGCTCCAAGGCCGGGACGAGTCGCTCATTCCAGAGCCGGTACTCATCATCGACCATCTTGCGCACTCGCGCGGAAATCTCGGCAAGCTGTTCGCTCGGACTCAATGCGTCGGGCTCGGGTGCACCAAGGTTGCTCAGATGTTGCTGTTTCAATCCGGCAACGCGTATTTCAAAAAACTCGTCTAGATTCGACGCGACGATGCAAAGGAATTTCACCCGCTCCAGCAGAGGATTCCTGGAATCCTGAACTTCTTCCAATACGCGTTCATTGAACTCTAACCAACTGAGTTCGCGATTTATATAGAGTGACGGGTCAGCAAGCGGGGCGCACGAATTTTTCTCCATAAATCGTTTCTTGGAATCCTGTTTTCTCCGTACCTGTTTCTGCATCCTTAATCCCTGCGGATTCCGCCTAGAAACCGGCTTCCGGTGAAAGGCGCTGCTTGCGGCCCCCAGAGGCGTCCGAGACGCCTCTGGGGGCCGCTAGTGACTCCCCTCCAAACGGATCGAGAATGCCGACGATTGACACTTAGTCGCGACGGCCACCGGTTAAAAGAGGCAACAGGTAAAAGAGCAGGTAACCCAGAGATGTCAGGAAAGCCGCCACATACGTTAAGGCTGCGGCGTCGAGCACCTGGTTCACTGCCTTGATTTCGCCTTGCCCCCGAATAAAGCCCATATCGATGAGAACCTTTTTGGCACGATTTGACGCGTCAAACTCCACCGGTAGGGTGATCAGGTTAAATAGCATGATGACACCCCAAGCGATACACATCACCAGGAGCATCGGTCGAAAAAGACCCGTCATGAACCCGACGACCGGCAGAAATGCCACCGCCATGTTCGCGTATCCCGCCAGACCGGCTGCAGCCATCCGCATGTTGAGCGGGGCGTAAGCCATCTTATGCTGAATCGCGTGGCCGGTCTCGTGCGCTGCCACACCAACAGCTGCGGTTGAGTATCCGTGAAAGTTTTCCGAAGAAAGCACCAAGGTCTTATTCATCGGGTCATAGTGATCACCAAGCATCTGGTTGGATTCCACGATTTGCACGTCGTTTATACCGGACGCCGCCATGATCCGCGCAGCGACCTCGGCACCTGTCATGCCAGAAGAGGCCGGAACCTCGCTGTACTTCGAGTAAGCCGCTTTCACCCTCCAGGTCGCCCAGAGAGAAAGGGCAAGAGTTCCCAGGAAAAGGAAAATGCTAAGGGCAGTCATTCTTAATATGATACTCCTGTCTGCTCCGACATCAAAGAGATCCGCCTTGCGGTTTTTTTCTTTGCGAGCGCGGGACAGCCTGGTTATTTTAACAGTTTTATGGGGAATCTTTTTCAGGGATACAAGCGCGAGACTTTCTATGATGAGATGTTCGAGCTGTCCGGCGACGTCCGTCCGCATTATCGGTGGTTGTTCGATCGCTGCAGCAACATGTCGACAGAGGAGTTCCAGAAGAAGCGGACTATCGCAGACAGCGCTTTTCTCACTCAGGGCGTGACGTTCACGGTGTACAACGATCAAGAGGGGACCGAACGGATATTCCCGTTCGATTTAATCCCCCGCATCATTCCTCGCTCCGAATGGGAAAAGGTGGAACGCGGTCTCGGCCAGCGCATCACGGCCCTGAACCTGTTCCTGCATGACATTTACCACGAGCAAAAGATCGTGAGCGATGGCGTTATCCCTGCGGAAATCATTCGGAGCGCCGTCCATTTCCGGCCTGAGTTCATGGGTTTCGACGTGCCGAAAGATATCTATATCCATATCTGCGGCACAGATCTAATCCGCGATGCCCATGGGAACTATCTCGTGCTTGAGGATAACGCCCGATGTCCTTCCGGCGTTTCATATTTGCTGGAAAACAGGCAGGCCATGAAGAGGGTGTTCCCAAACCTGTTCACCCGTTACCTGGTTCGGCCGGTAGAGACTTACTGCCTTGAGCTGCTGGACGTGCTCCGTTTCATAGCCCCAAACGGCAACCCGGAGCCGAATGTGGTGTTGCTCACACCGGGGATCTACAACTCGGCTTACTTCGAGCACTCTTTCCTGGCTCGAACCATGGGGATTGAGATTGTCGTGGGCGCGGATCTTGTGGTTCAGGACGGCACAGTTTTCATGAAGACAACACGAGGCCTAAAACGGGTTGACGTTATTTATCGCAGGATCGACGACGATTTTCTCGATCCACAGGTGTTCCGGAGCGATTCAGTATTGGGTGTCCCGGGTCTCGTCGATGCATACCGCAGAGGCAATGTCAGTCTGGCAAACACGATCGGCACCGGGGTGGCGGATGATAAGGTGACGTACTACTTTGTGCCGAAAATGATCCGATATTACCTGGATCAGGATCCCATCCTTCCGAACGTTGAGACTTACCTTTCGTACTTCGATTCAGATCGAAAGTATGTTCTCGAGAATTTGGATAAACTCGTAGTCAAATCGGCAAATGAAAGCGGTGGCTATGGAATGCTGATGGGTCCCCAATCGACGAGCGAACAGCGAGAAACTTTCCGACAGGCGATCGAGAAGAACCCGCGCAACTATATTGCTCAACCGGTGATCCAGTTGTCTCGGTCTCCCTCCTTCTGCGATGATCATTTCGAGGGAAGGCACATCGATCTTCGCCCCTACATCCTGTACGGAGAAAAAGTCACGATCATTCCGGGCGGATTAACCCGAGTCGCTCTCCGCAAAGGCTCTCTGGTCGTCAATTCCTCTCAGGGTGGAGGGAGCAAGGACACCTGGGTGCTGGATGACAAATAGTTTTGAGTTTTGGGTTTTGAGTGATCGAGGAGGTAAGACCGCACTCAAAAACGCAAAACCCAAAACTCAAAACGCGTCACTTAAAATATGTTAAGCCGAGTTGCCGATGCTCTTTACTGGTTGAGCAGATACACGGAGCGCGCCGAGAACAACGCTCGGATGATGGACGTCAATCTCCAGCTCATGCTCGATGCGCAGCTACTCAACACCCGAACCCAACAGCATTGGGAATCAATCATCTACACACTGGAAGACACCGAGCTCTTCAAAAAACATTACCCCGAGATTACCGGCGATGCAGTCGTCGATTTCGTTACGTTCCAGCGGAAAAACCCGAACTCGGTTTACTCATGCTTGGCTCTCGCACGCGAAAATGCTCGGACTGTGCGCGAACAGATCTCGGTCGAGATGTGGGAGCAGATCAATCGAATGTATCTGTTTTTCCTGACAGGCGATGCGAAACGTCTGTTTCACAGCAGTACGTACGAATTTTTCAAATGGACTCTCGAGGGATCCCAATTGTTCCAGGGTATCTGCGAGGCTACTATGGCGCACGAAGAAGGTTGGGAATTTATTCAGATAGGCAAATTCCTCGAGCGCGCCGACCGAACCTCTCGTATCCTGGACATCAAGTATCACATCCTTCTGCCGAGCGGGGAACAAGTCGGCGGCAATGTCGACACGGTCCAGTGGATGGCAGTGCTGAGATCATGCAGCGCATTGGAACCCTATCGAAAACATTATCGAGGACAGGTGATGCCCTGGAAGGTTGCTGAATTCCTGGTCAAGAACCAAACGTTCCCTCGATCGATCCTCTTCTGCGTTGATTCCGTTGATCATTCGCTCCACAAGATCACGGGAGTCGATCGCGGAGATTTTCAGTACAACGTTGAGCCGGAGCGACTTTCCGGCAAGCTTTTGGCGGATCTTTGCTACGTCACGATCGACGAAATCTTCCAACTCGGGCTTCACGAGTACCTGGATAGAATCCAGCTTCGCCTGATCGAGATCAGCAAGGCGATCCTTAAAGAATTCTGCGAGTGGCTGGAGAATGAGGACGAGGAAGGCGCACAACTCCAAAAGCAAAGCCAGTGAACGGTATTGAGGCTAGCCCGCATCGCTCACAAACGTAAGCGAAGGCTCCAGACTTTGCCCTCCGTGGTACGCCGTGTCTGGCAAAGGTTGGAGCCTTCGCTTACGTTTATGAGCGATGCGGGCCGTCCCATTCGCCGGCTGCGCCGAAAAATTCTTTTTGCGGGCTAGGGAGGCAGAATCTCTTTTACCCGTACATAGTCTCTGAGCGGCTGAGGGATCAAAACGGAGCCGTCGGGCTGCTGGTAGGTTTCCACAAGCGCAACGTACAGCCGAGCCAGCGCAGTGCCTGAGCCATTCAGGGTATGACAAAAACGATTCTTTCCATCAGCATCCTTAAATTTAAGATTCATCCGGCGTGCCTGAAAATCTTCGGCGTTCGAGCAACTCGAGACTTCCAAATACCGGCTCTGGCCGGGAGCCCAGACTTCAAGATCGTAAGTTTTCGCCATACTGAACCCAAGATCCCCGGTACAAAGTTCGATGACTCGATAGTGCAGGCCAAGCTTCTGCAATACCTTCTCAGCGTCCGCCGTCAGCTTCTCCAGTTCATCATAGGAAGTCTCCGGAATAGCAATTTTGACCAATTCGACTTTATCAAACTGGTGAATGCGAATGATGCCACGCGTGTCTCGACCCGCAGATCCGGCCTCGCGCCGGAAACAGGGCGTGTGAGCCACAAAATATTTTGGCAACTCCCCGTAAGATAGGGTCTCCTCGCGATGAAGATTTGTCAGCGGGACCTCAGCAGTCGGAATCAAAAACGTTTGACCTTCCTCCAGTCCGTAAGCGTCTTCCTCGAATTTCGGCAACTGTCCGGTACCGACCATGCATTCACGTCGCACAAGATGCGGCGGGCAGATTTCGACGTAACCATGTTCGATCGTGTGAAGGTCCAGGAGAAACTGGATTAAGCCTCGCTGCAGTCGTGCTCCTAGATTGGTAAAGCAAACAAAGCCGCTGCCGCTGATTTTGGCGGCCCGCTCCAGATCAAAGAGGCCAAGCCTTGCTCCTAAGTCAACGTGATCGAGCGGCTGATAGCTAAAAACCGGCTTTTCACCCCAGATGCGGACCACGGGATTCGCACTGGCATCCGCCCCTATTGTAGCGTTGGCATGGGGTAGATTCGGAATGCAAAGTAACAACTTCCTTTGGGATTCATCGGCCGCTGCGACCGCCTGGCTCAATCTGGCAATTTCTTCACCTATCGCCCGGACCTGTGCTTCTGCCTCAGCGCTAGGTTCCTTTTTCGATCGAAGCATTCCTATCTGTTTGCTCAGTTTGTTCCGATCGGCGTTCAACTGCTGCAACTCGGTCTCCAATCGTCGCCGCTCCGAGTCGATCTCAAGAATCTTATCAACCTGTTCGGCCAGTTCCATCCCGCGCGTCGCGAGCCGCTCGCGAACAAACTCCGGTTTTTCGCGTATCAGACGAATGTCCAGCATGTGGGGACGCTATACCGACGCCTCGCCGAGTAAACAGAAAATCGCTACCAAGCGTAAACGAAGGCTCCAGCCTTTGTCTGCCAACGGGCCACCACGCAGGCAAAGGCTGGAGCCTTCGCTTACGTCCTCGTCCTCGAGAATCCCATATCAGACTAACAGAGCAAATTAGTTCCATCGGTCTCTTTGCGGTCACGGAATCCCAATGCACCGAGGACGAGCAACGACCACGAGGACAATTCCAAATCTCGGAATTTGGGCTAAAAGCGCTCTCCCGGTGTCGCTCTAATCCCCGTCACCCTCATCAGTTACCGGCTTCGTTTTCTCCTTCGCGCTCTGCTTCGCCTTTTCACCCTTGATTCCCTGTTCCAAGTCATCACGGTTCTTCGGCGCCACTCCAGATTCGCGCAACCCAGGGATAGTGGCGTAACCCTCAAATTTGGCCGTCAACTCAGGATCCTCTTTGTTAGGTTTGCTGTTTGGCATCTTGAAATCAAAAACGCTCACCCCAAATCGACGAACTCCGTCATAAGTACGTCCATCGGTCGCTCCAACCATCACGGGTTTACCCGTCGACTTCTCTTTCCCAAGGTAGATCATCACGTGGGTAATCGGAATATCCCGATCGACCTTGTACGTGCCAGACCAGAACATGAGGTCACCCGGCTTGAGCTCGTCGAGTTCGAACGATTCTGCACTTCGGCTTAGGACCGCGTGAAAATCGCCGTCTTTGCGTACCCAGGCGTATTGGCCGCTGGAATCTCTCGGCACGTCTTTGTAGCCGGCGTTGCTCAATATATAATAAATGAACCCTGAGCAATCCATTCCGCCGGCTGCGGGATCCGCAGACCCATACTTGTAGCCAAGATTCTGCTCGGTAAGCGCGAGCGCGTTGCCAATCAGTCGTTGAACCTGCGGAGGCTCTGCCGCGAATTCACGGAGTGCTTCCGGCTTTATAGTAGCCATTGGGGCAGCGTTTTCGGGCTTGTTCTTAGAAGCGGACCCGCCTTCTTCCGCGGGTACAGGCGTTGAGCTTGGGCTAGAAGTGGGTTTCTCAGATCCTGCCGCTGAGGCATTGTCGGATGCGTCGGATTTTTCAATCGGCGACACGCTTGGTGAAGCGGATGGCTTAGCCTTCGTTTTATTTAAGGATGAGTGCTTGGATTTTGCTTTCCGGTGGCCCCTAGGCGTCGGGCTTGGCCGATCGCTAGCGTCTTCCGTGAAAGTGTTCCTCACGTTGTCGCCAAATCGGCTGAGCGAATGATAAATGTTGTTCCAGGTGTCGTCATCGCCCGGAGCCGCCAGGACGGTTAGAAAGAAAAGCAAACCGATGACGAGAGACCTGTTCATCATGCCTCTGCAATTTGATCCATTAGATGCCTGTTTAGACGAATTCCCGCATGAAAGTTTTCAATGGCAAAGTTCTCGTTCGGGGAATGAACCTTGCAGTCCGGTAATGCTAAGCCCAGAAACAGTGTATCGATACCCAAGACATCTTTGAATGATTGGGTAATCGGTACGCTCCCTCCCTCGCGGATAAAGGCTATAGGTTGGGTGAATGTTCTACTAAGCGCCTTCTGAGCAGCTTTGCCAAATGCCGAATCCGGTCTCACCAGATATGGCCTGCCTTCATGCTGTTGAAGGATCTCTATTTCCACCGAATCAGGACACTGTTCTTTCAAAAATTCAGTGACAACCGGTCGCAATTCCCTTGGATCCTGATTTGGCACTAAGCGAAAAGAAAGCTTGGTCATCGCCTTACTAGGTATGATGGTCTTCGGTCCCTCCCCTTGGTAACCGCTTCCAAAGCCGTTCACCTCCGCAGTTGGTCGGGCCCAGACTCGCTCCAGAAATGTATAGCCCTCCTCGCCACAAAGTCGTCGCGAACCGGTTGTAGCCAGCCAACTTTGCTCTGTGAACGGGAGTTTGGTCCAAAGATCCCGCTCCCAGTCTTCGAGCGGCAAGACCTGGTCATAAAACCCTGGAATGGCCACCCGACCGCGGTCGTCGTGAAGTTTTGCGACCATTCGGCTTAACACCGTGGCGGGATTTGCCACCGACCCACCAAAGATCCCGGAGTGAAGATCTGCCGCTGGACCGCGCAACCGAACCTCCAGGCATAAGATCCCGCGAAGTCCATAAGTAAACGTCGGGACGCCTGGAGCGGCCATCCCGGTGTCAGATATCGCGACCACATCGGCCTGCAGAGCCGATTTGTGCTCTCTAAGAAAGTTATCCAGATGCGGACTGCCGATCTCCTCCTCGCCTTCGACTAAAACTACGAGATTCACTGGGAGGTCGCCACGCTCTTTCAGGACGGATTCGATACCGAGCATGTGCGCGAAAATTTGCCCTTTATTGTCGGTCGATCCGCGGGCGAAAATCTTGTCTCCTTTGATGACCGGCTCGAACGGAGGTGAGTCCCAAAGCTCCAATGGATCCGCCGGCTGAACGTCATAGTGGCCATAAATTAGCAACGTCTTCCGACCCGGTTGCCGTTCATTGCACGCAACCACAACCGGGTGCCCTGGCGTCGTTAATTTCTGCGCCTGAAGCCCCATCTTCTGGAACCTGGCGGTGAGCCAATCTGCACAGGCATCGACGTCGCTCTTGAATCGACTGTCGGCAGAAACGGAAGGAAATCGCAAGAATTCGAAGAGTTCGTCAAGTGGATTCATAGGTTGCCAACTAAGAAAACACGGGCGCCGAAGCGGCGCGACCGGTATTCGATTTGGGTTTTGAGTTTCGGGTTTTTGAGTTTTGAGTGGCCAACATTCCCGGGCATCCGCACCGAGGAACACCCAAAACCCAAAACTCAAAACGCAAAACTCAAAACGAATCTCATCCACCCCAACATGTTGAGGTTCGTAGCGCGTATAGCTCAACCTATTGTACTTTTGCCTTGTAACGTTGCCTCTTCGCAACTACCCTTGAAGCGACATGTACCTGCAATCGCTCGAGTTGATTGGCTTCAAATCATTCGCCCATAAGACCGTGCTGAACTTTCATCCCGGCGTAACTGCGATTGTCGGACCGAACGGTTGCGGAAAATCAAACCTTCTAGACGCCGTCCGTTGGGTGTTGGGCGAACAATCGGCCAAGGCTCTACGGGGAGGAGAAATGGCCGATGTTATCTTTAGCGGCACGGATAGCAAACAGCCGGTGGGAATGGCTGAAGTTTCGCTCACGTTTACCGATTGCGAGAAAGATCTCGGCACGGAATACAACGAGGTCAGGATTACCCGCCGGGTGTTCCGGGACGGAGGTTCTGAGTACCTGCTGAACAAGACTGCGTGCCGGCTCAGGGATATTCAGATGTTATTTATGGACACCGGGATAGGGCGTACCGCCTACTCGATCATGGAACAGGGCAAGCTCGATCTCATCCTGAGTTCCAGACCAGAAGACCGCAGGGCTATTTTTGAAGAAGCCGCAGGAATCACCAAATACAAGGCGCAGAAGAAAGAGGCTCTCCGGAAACTGGAGTACACTGACGCGAATCTGGTTCGCCTGTCCGACATCATGAAAGAAGTGAAACGTCAGATCGGCTCACTCCAGCGTCAGGCCGGAAAGGCTCGTCGTTACAAGGCACTCTTCGACGACTTACGGACTTTAGACACCCACTTCAGTCGAAAATCTCACGACGAAATACATCTCGCGGTGACGGCGGCGGAAAAAGAAATTGATCGGCTCCGCGACCTCCAACGATCGCTCGAGGAACAGGTTGAATCGCAGGAATTTGGCGTCGCCGAACAACGCGGGCAGCTCGAAACCCTGGAAGAACAAATTTCCGGCGCACGCCAACAGGTGCAAGAACTAAGAAATCAGGTGGACTCTGCTTCCAACCGAATCGAGTTCAACGAAGAGCGTATCGGGGAATCGACCGCATTATCGGCACGGTACCAAGGAGAGATCGCGGCAGCTGAAGAGAAGATGTTGGTCCAACAATCCCAACTGGAAGAGACCGATCGTCAGTTGAGGGAAATAGTGGAGACACTTCGGGCTGATGAACAACAGCTCGAGGAACAGCAAAAACAGGCGAATCAGTGCCGATCGCAGCGGCAGGATGTCGAGCGATCCGTTCAGGATTTTCAGCGCCAGATTCAGCAGCGGGAAAGCCGGATGGCAGCACTCCGCGGCGCGCTCTCGAGCACAATAAATCAGCGGGAAGCGGGCGAGACGAGATTAGAACTTCTCCAGAGAGAACTTACCCAGACCGAATCCACTCAAAGTCAAGTTGGAGCCACGGTCGCGGATACGCGTAGTGAACTCGAGCTAGCACAAACAAGGGTACAAAGTTGCCGCGACGCACTTAACGATTGCGAGCACCAGTTGGCAAATACGCAAAGAGAACTGCAGCATGTCGACGCTGAACTCAGCGCGAATCAGCGAACTCTGACCGAACGCGAGTCAAAACTCGAGGTGCTGAAGCAATTAAACGAGGAAGGTGCCGGACTGGGCGCGGGCACTCAAGCTGTCCTGAAGGGGCTAGATAATCCGCAACTCTACCGCGCGGCAATCGTCGGGGCGCTCGCTAATTTCATCGAGGTGAACAGCGAGTTCATCCCGGCGATCGAGGCAGCTCTTGGACAGCACCTGCAGACAATCTTCATCAGTGACCCTGCCATCGCAGAATCAATTGCTTGTGTTCTTGCCGAAAGGAAAATTGGCCGGGCGGCTCTAATTGCTACTCCGTTTTTGCCGAAGCAAAGCGCGGTGCAACTGCAGGCTCTTCCGGATGGCGCGCTCGCCTGGGCCCTTGACCGAATCAATTCCAGCCTCGACGTATCACCCCTCGTCAACTGTTTGCTGGATAATGTCGTAATCGCTGCAAACTTGACGGCAGCGTTCGAAATCAAGCGGAACGTTCCTGACCTCGCAGTCGCCACACTGGTGGGTGAATACATTTCTCGAGATGGCGTCGTTTTCGCCGGTTTCATCGACGACAACGGCAATTCCGTCCTCAAGCGGAAAATTCAGATCCAAAAACTAGAAAGAGAATCGCTTGGCATTCGCTCGATTGTCCAGAACCTGGAGAAGGAAAAAGCGAGGTATCTCATTCAGCTGGAAACGAACCAGCGAACCGTGCGCGAGAATCGGGATGCGCTACAAAGCGTACAGGTCGATGCCTCGACCTTGCAAGGCCAGCTTTCTTTGTTGGATCGCGAGTTACGCGAAGCGGAAGGGAAAGTAAAAAGTCTGGATTGGGAACGTGACAACGTTCTCCAGAGGTTGAACGCAGCGACGGGCAAGGCGGAGTCGTTGGAGCAAGAACTCTCTGATAACAGCCTGCAGTTGGGCGAATTGCAGGAGCGTCTCGCCGCCGCGCTAATGGAGGTGGATTCCCTGCGCGGCGACGAGGAGACTCTAGTTGAGGTTCTGAACGAGCTTAAAGTTCGCGTGGCGACAGCGCGCCAACTGAAAGACAACCTCGAGCGACAACGGCAGCCGATGATCGTTCGATTGGCTGAACTGGAGGATCTGATCGCCAGTCACCGGCGCGACATCGGAAATTACACCGCTCGCATCGAACAACTTGCCGCTGAGAACGTTGCTCTACTCGCCAGGATAGAACAACTGCAAACGGAACGGTTAGAGGCGGAAGCGAACGTGGCCCGGCTTCTCCAGGGACGTGCGCAGTGCGTCGCTGCCCTTGAAGCAGTAGAATTAAATCTTCGGCACCTGCGCAAGCAACTCTCCGAGTGCCAGGAGATGCGAGGTCAACACGAGGTCAGGGCCACACAACTCAATCTCAGGCTTGAACATATTCGAGAACATACTGCCCATCGTTACCAGGTTGATGTGATGAATTTTCAACCGGACTGGTACTCGTTTCATGTTTCCGTGCGCGAGCAGCGTAAGCGGATTGACAAGCCGCCTGCCGAGATCGACATCCCTCAGCCCGCATCAAGCCCTTCGCCGATTCAAGAGATCGACTGGGATTTTGTACAAACAGCTATCGCGGAATTGACGGAACGACTTGACGCGATGGGGCCGGTAAATCTGGAAGCGATCGAGGAATACGATGAACTGGAGGAGCGTCAACGCTTCCTCGAAGACCAGCACCATGACCTGGTGAAGTCTAAGGACGAGTTGCTCGATGTGATCAACAAGATTAACGCCACGACCAAAGAACTGTTTGCAGATACCTTCGAACAGGTACGAAGTAACTTTCAGGAAATGTTCACCGAACTGTTTGGCGGCGGAAAGGCGAACCTTCTTCTAGTCGATGACGCGGATCCACTCGAAAGCGGGATCGAAATTATCGCCAGACCGCCGGGTAAACAACTTCAGTCAATCTCGCTCCTATCCGGCGGCGAACGGACTATGACCGCCGTCTCGCTCCTGTTCGCGATTTACATGGTCAAACCGAGTCCGTTCTGTGTCTTGGACGAAATGGACGCTCCGCTCGACGAGTCGAACATCAATCGATTCATCAAGATTCTGGATCGCTTCGTCCACCAAAGCCAGTTTGTTGTGATCACCCATAACAAGCGGACGATAGCCAAAGCGGACGTCCTGTATGGGGTCACAATGGAGGAGCACGGCATCAGCAAGCTTGTCGGCGTCAAGCTCACGCAGCGGGCCAATTCAATTGCGGAGACGGATCTCATCGGAACAGCCCAGTCAAGCCCGAGTATTGCGGAAAGTTTCGGAAAACACAGCAATCTCCACAGCGAAACTTAAAAGCGATTGATCAATCGCCTGATGCCGGTTTTAAGCCGTGCTTCACCAAAACTACTCCGTGAACACCGTGACCTCCGCGCGAGCTTTTCTTGGTCTTGTCGGGCTACGGCCTTTCTCATTGGGTTGCGGGCCCAATCGACGTGCAACGACGCATCGCGCGGCAAAAGGGAGAGAGGCTCGCACGGAGGGCACGGAGCCACGGAGGATTTTTAGCCCGCAAAACGTAAG
>Ga0210409_10004970_pt1 | contig 14084 bp, 16 predicted proteins | sample IncBWH17MmetaG_FD_161649 | JGI IMG/M metagenome (GOLD analysis project Ga0210409, IMG submission 161649) | Forest soil microbial communities from Barre Woods Harvard Forest LTER site, Petersham, Massachusetts, United States - Inc-BW-H-17-M | ecosystem: Environmental > Terrestrial > Soil >... | reverse complement strand
CTCGGTGATCTCGCACCGCTCGGGGGAGACCGAGGACAGCACCATAGCCGACATCGCGGTCGCGACCCCCGCCACCCAGATCAAGACCGGGTCGCTGTCGCGCTCCGACCGCATCGCCAAGTACAACCAGCTGCTGCGCATCGAGGAGGAGCTCGGCAAGGTGCGCTTCGCCGGCCGGGACGCCTTCCCGGTGCGGCCGTGACGGCCTTCGCGGCCAGGCCGCGGTCTGTTACGCTCCTCCTCCCATGAAGTGGCTCGCCGCCGCGCTTGCTGTCGTCCTCGTCCTGCTGCAATACCGGATCTGGGTCTCCGACAACGGCGTGCGCAAGGTGGAGCGCCTGAAGCAGGCGGTCGCGGCCCAACAGGCCGAGGACGCGCAGCTCGCCGAGCGCAACCACCAGCTCGCCGCCGAGGTGCGCGATCTCAAGACCGGCATGGATGCGCTCGAGGAGCGCGCCCGCAGCGACCTCGGCATGATCGCCCGCAACGAGACCTTCTATCAGGTGGTGCCCGCGCGCCCGGCGGGTTCGGCCCCGCCGACCCGCACCGCGGCGCGCTGAAAAGCGCCGCAGGCGATGGCACTGAGCCTGCGACTTGCCGATGAGGGGCGAAAGTCGCGCCTTTCGCCCCGGCGTCAAATGAGGCTGAGGCGCCCTCCGCTGAAAGCGCCGCAGGCGTCTTTCAGCCAATGAAATACTGGCTCGTCATGCCGGCAGCGGGCTCGGGCCGGCGCTTCCAGGGCGACATTCCCAAGCAGTACGTGCCCCTCATGGGCCGCACGGTCATCGAGTGGGCGCTGGCGCCATTCCTGGGCGATCCGCGCTGCGCGCAGATCGTGGTCGTGATCGCGGACTCGGACTCGAGCTGGCACCGCGTCGCCGCCCGACTCGGTGGCGAGCGGCTCTCGGTCACGCCCGGCGGCGGTGAGCGGAGCCTCTCCGTGCGCCGCGGCCTCACGGCGCTCGCCGGGCACGCCCACGCCGACGACTGGGTACTGGTCCACGACGCCGCGCGTCCGTGTCTGGACGTCGGGGATCTCGACCGGCTCATCACCCGGGTCGCGGATCATGGCGATGGCGGACTGCTCGCCGCGCGCGCCGCCGACACTCTCAAGCAGGCGCGCGAGGGCACGGCCGGCCAGGCACACACGGTCGAGCGCACGGTCGAGCGCGCGGACCTCTGGCGTGCGCTTACGCCGCAGATGTTCCGCTACGCGCCGCTTTGCGCCGCGCTCGATGCGGCGCACGCCGCCGGCCGCCACCCGACCGATGAGGCGCAGGCGCTCGAGTGGCGTGGCGAGAGGCCGCTGCTCGTCGAGGCCGCGGCCACCAATCTCAAGCTCACGACCAGCGAGGACCTGATGCTCGCCGAGGCGGTGTTGCGCTCGCGGAGGCGGTCATGAGGGTCGGATCCGGCGTCGACGTGCATGCGTTCGGTCCGGGCGATCATGTGATGCTCGGGGGCGTGCGCATCGCGCACACCCACGGCGTGGTCGCGCATTCGGACGGGGACGTCGTGCTGCACGCGCTCTGCGATGCGCTGCTCGGCGGTGCCGGGCTCGGCGACATCGGCCAGCACTTCCCCGACAGCGATGCACGCTGGAAGGGCGCGGCCAGTGCGCGCTTCGTGACCGAGGTGCTCGGCATGCTGCGGGCGCGGCGGCTCGCGGTCGTGAACGCCGATCTCACGGTGATCGCCGAGGCGCCGCGGGTCGCCCCGCACCGTGAGGCGATCCGCCGCGAGGTGGCGCGGCTCCTCGAGGTGCCTCCCGATTGCGTCAACCTCAAGGCCACCACCACCGAACGGCTCGGATTCCTCGGGCGCGCCGAGGGCATCGCCGCACAGGCGGTCGTGCTGCTGTCCGACCGCTAGCGCTCTCGCACGGCGGGCCGCGGTGTCGACTCACGAACTCACCGCGCGCTCGGCCGCGCTCGCACCTCCTCACGCGCATGGCGCGCCGGTGGCCGAGGCCGCGGTGCGCGCCTTCGCCGAGGACTTCGTGGTCGAGGAGGATCTCGGTTTCGCGCCGGCGGGCGCGGGAGCGCATCTCCTCCTCAAGGTCCGCAAGAGCGACGCCAACACGCCATGGGTCGCGCGCGAGCTCGCACGGCACGCCGGTTGCCGGCCACAGGAAGTCGGCTACGCCGGCCTCAAGGATCGGCGGGCCGTCGCCATCCAGTGGTTCTCCGTGCCGCGGCCGCGGACGCCGCGCGATCTCAGCGATGTGCGCGGCGGGGGCTACGAGGTGCTCGAAGTGCACCCGCACCACCGCAAGCTTCCCCGCGGCGCGCTCGCCGGCAACCGCTTCGCCCTGCGGCTGCGCGCCATGGACGGGGAGGGAGCCGGGCTCGCCGAGCGCCTCGGCCCGCGCCTTGCGCTGATCACCGCGCGCGGCGTGCCGAACTACTTCGGCCCGCAGCGCTTCGGGCGCGACGGCGCGAATCTCGCGCCCCCGGCGCAGGAGCTCTCGCGCCTCTGCGCCACCGAGCGGAGCCTGCGGCTCTCGGCCGCGCGCAGCGTGGTGTTCAACGCCTTGCTCGCCGCGCGCGTCGGCGCTGGCAGCTGGGAGCGCCTGCTCGCCGGCGACCTCGCCAACCTCGATGGCCGCGGCAGCATCTTTCCCGTCGAGGCGCCCGATGAGCCGCTCGAGGGGCGCTGCGCGCGGCTCGAGATTCATCCCACCGGACCTCTGTGGGGAGCCGGTGAGCCGAAGTCCGCCGCCGGCGTGCGCGAGCTCGAGATGCGGATCGGCGCAGAGTTCACCGCTGAGTGCGCGCGCTGCGCCGCGGCCGGCATGACCCAGGAGCGCAGGAGCCTGCGCCTGCGCGTGGCGGAGCTCAGCTGCGAGCCGGAGCCGGACGCCGTGCTGCTGCGCTTTCGCCTGACGCGCGGCAGCTTCGCGACGGCCGTGCTGCGCGAGCTGGTCGGAGCCGCGCCGCTGACGCCCGAAGACCCAGCCTAAGGCGGGGACAGCAGCACGTAGACCGCGCCGGTGCCGCCATCGGCCGGCCGCGCCGACACGTACGCGAGCACCGCCCCGGAGCGGCGCAGGACCGCGCTCACCGTGGCCTTGAGCACAGGTCCGCGGTGACCCGAGCGCAACCCCTTGCCGTGCACGATGCGCACGCAGCGCACCCCGCGCTCGAGCGCCTCGATGAGAAACCCCCGCAGCGCCTGCTTGGCCTCGGCGACCGTGAGTCCGTGCAGGTCGATCTCGCGCTCGACGCGATACTCGCCGCGGCGGAGACGGCGCACCACTGCCGGCTGCACGCCCGGCCGCTGATACACGAGCTCCTCGCCGCCGAGGAGGGCGGGATCGTGCGGCTCGGGGGCGAGGCTTTCCCGCAGCACGGCGGCGCGGTCGGCGCGCGTGAAGCGGGCGCGCGGCCTCGGTTTGGGCCGCCGCAGCGGCTCGGTGCCGCCCGGCAGCGGTTTGACGCCGCGCACCGCGTCGCGAAACAGGCGCGCGGCCTCCTCCGCATCATCCGCGTCGTCGCCGCCCGGTGCCTGAGCCACAGTACCTCCGCCCGCAGTCATTAAAAGTATATAGTCACGCGCTCGCGCGAAACGGCTCCGCCAATAACGAAAGTGAAGATCCTGGTCAGCAACGACGATGGCTTTCGCGCGGAGGGCATCCGCCGGCTGCGCGAGGCCCTCGCGACGCTCGCCGAGGTCACCGTCGTCGCGCCCGACCGCAACAAGAGCGGCGCGAGCAACTCACTCACGCTCGATGTGCCGCTGCGCGTCTACGAATCCGAGCCCGGGGTGTACTTCGTTCCGGGCACACCCACCGACTGCGTGCATCTGGCGATCTCGGGCCTGTTCGACTTCGAGCACGATATGGTCGTCTCGGGCGTGAACGACGGCCCGAACCTCGGCGACGACGTGCTGTATTCGGGCACGGTGGCCGCGGCGCTCGAGGGACGCTTTCTCGGACTCCCGGCGATCGCCGTGTCGCTGTGCACGCGCACCGGCGGTGGCGGACACTTCGCGACCGGCGCCGAGGTCGCGCGCCTCCTGGTGGCGCAACTCCTCAGGAAGCCGCTCGAGGCGGCCCTCATCCTCAACGTCAACGTGCCCGACGTGCCGCTCGGCGAGCTGCGCGGTTTCCGCGCGAGCCGGCTCGGCTACCGGCATCGCTCCGAGCCGGTGATGCGCGCTCAGGATCCGCGCGGGCGCCCGGTGTACTGGGTCGGGCCGGCGGGACCGGAGCAGGACGCCAGCCCCGGCACCGACTTCGATACGGTCGCGCAGGGCTACGTCTCGGTGACGCCGCTGCAGGTCGATCTCACCCGCCACGGCGCCTTGCCTGCCGTCGGCGGCTGGCTGGAAGGTGTCGATGACTGACCTGCGCATGACCGGCATCGGCATGACGTCGGCGCGCACGCGCGACCGGCTGGTGCAGCGGCTGCGCGAGCAGGGCATCGCCAATCTCGCGGTGCTCGACCGCATCCGCAACGTGCCGCGCCACATCTTCGTCGACGAGGCGCTCGGCAGCCGGGCCTACGAGGACACGGCGCTGCCGATCGGTTTCGGTCAGACGATTTCCCAGCCCTACATCGTCGCGCGCATGACCGAGGCGCTGCTCGAGGGCGGTGTGCTCGAGAACGTTCTCGAGGTCGGTACCGGTTGTGGTTACCAGACCGCGGTGCTCGCGCCGCTCGTGACCCACCTCTACACGATCGAGCGCATCGAGCCGCTGCTCGCGCGGGCGCGCGAGCGCCTGAAGGAGCTCGGGATCCGCAACGTGCGCTTCCGGCACGGCGACGGCTCGCTCGGCTGGAAGGCGCACGCGCCCTTCGACGGAATCCTGGTGGCGGCCGCGCCGCTCACGGTGCCCGATGCGCTCCTCAAGCAGCTCAAGCTCGGCGGTCGGCTGATCGTCCCGCTGGGAGCGGAAGGGGAGCAGGAGCTCGTGCGCTTCACCCGCCGCGAGCCACGCATCGAGCGCGAGTCGCTCGGCGCGGTGGCGTTCGTGCCGCTCCTCGGCGGCACGGCCTGAGCTGGACAGAGTCTGATCTCATCCGTGGCCCGTGGCGCTCAGCCGTTCGCGGGACCGTCACGGGCGCAGAGATCCATGCCTCGAATGAATTGAAGTATATATCCTAAATCGTTGTTTAAATTTGATTAAATGCGCTTATAAAATTTGAATAACACCGTCGGCCAGGTGCTTTTCCGCGAAAATAGCGCCACCCGACGTCGCTCGAGCCGCGCGCGGCTCGCGAAAACTCCTTGCATGTCAAGGCGCTTGCGCGGCTATCTGCGACGTGTTTACCATGCACGCCCTGTCTCTCGACGACGACAGGTATAACGGGGAGGGCGATCACCAGAAGGCACAGGGAGGAGGGAGTCGCAACAACAGCAATAACGTCGAGTAACAACAACAAGAACAGTGCAATTGTTCGAGTCTGTCAGCTTCGAATGATTGTTTGGTTGGTTGAGCCTCCCCCTGTGTCTTCTGCCGATCGTCTTTCTTAACGCAGAAACAGTCCTGCGGCGACCCGCCGCTCCTCCTGCACCAGCACATTGAACGTCCGGCACGCGGCGCCGAGCTGCATGGCCTCGAGTCCGACGCCGCGCGCGGCGAGCAGGGCGCGGATCTCAGCCGCCGGAAACTGTTGCGTCATGCCGGTGCCGAGCACGACCAGCTCCGGGTTCAGAGCGAGGATCGCCTCGAGGTGCGCCGCCTCGAGCTCGGCGAAGCGCTGCGGCTCCCAGCGCGTGATCAGAGTGTCCGCGGTGACGATGCAGCTGCCGCGCACGCTGTGCTCGCCGATGCGCACTTCGCTGTCCGAGTAGCCGCGGATCAGATTGACCGGCACACCGGGTTCGAGGGTGAACTTCACCGGCGGTACGATACTGCCCATGGACGAGGCCGTCATTGTCATCGCCGATCTCTATCTCCAGTCCGGCGAGCTCACTCCCGAGCTGGCGGCGCCGCCGGGTTCGCTCCCGGGCCTCGAGTACGCAGGGCGCTTCGGCGAGCGCGAACGGCTACGCGCCGGCTGGCGCGACTGGCTCGCGCACTGGCTCGGACGCGGTGATCTCGCCGGAGTCTCGGTGGCGGCGGTTGCTGCCGCCGCGGCCCCTGCCGGCGGCAACGCCGTGACGGCGACACGCTGGATCGCGACGCCGGTCGAGCTGGTGGCGGGGCTCACGCGGGTGCATCTCGACCGGCGCGGGATCGTGCGGCTCGCGCCCGCCGAGCAGGCGGCGCTCGCCGACGCCTTTCACCGCAGCTTCGCCGGCGCGGGACTCATGCTGCAACCGCTCAGCGACGGGCAATTCCTGGCGGTGACCGAGGGACTCGCGGCGATCGACACGGTCGAGCCGGCGCGCTGCGCCGGAGCGGAGCTCGTGGTCCCGCACGGTCCCGCCGCCGCGCCCCTGCTGCGCCTCATGGCGGAGATCGAGATGTGGCTGCACGGTGCCGCGCTGAATCAGACGCGCGCCGCGCGCGGCGAGCCGCAGGTAACAGGCCTCTGGCTTTGGGGCGCCACGGGTGAGGCGTTGCCCGCGGCCGCAGTGGAGCCTCCGTCCGCGGCGAATGGCGGCACGCGCCGCAAGGTAGCCGCCTTCGGCTCGGACGCATTCGTCGCGGGACTCCTCCATCTCGATGGTGGTGCGCTCGGCGCACTCCCCGAGCCGCCCGGGACGGTCTTCACCGATCCGCGCGCCGGGCACACCGTGGTCGTGGCCCAGCTCGCCGCGGAACCAGAGCCCGCCGCGCTCGATCGACGCCTGGTCCGGCCGGCGCTTGCGGCGCTCGCAGATGGCACGCTCGGACGGCTCACTCTGATCGCGAACGACGCCCGCATCTCTCTGGGCCGGCGCAGCGGACTCAAGCGCTGGCGGCGTCCGCGCGCGGGGCTCACGGCATTCGCATGAGGCAGGTGTGCACATGAGGCTCACCGTGGTGCGGCGCGCGCCGCAGGCGGACCTGCAGCTGGCCGCGGGCCTGCACCCGGTGCTGGCGCGGGCCTACGCGGCGCGCGGGGTGCACTCGGCCGCCGAGCTCGACACCTCGCTCGCCCGGCTTCTGCCCGTCGGGACGCTCGAGGGCGTCCCCGCGGCGGTCGAGCTGCTCATGGCGCACCGCACCGGCGGCCGCGTGCTGGTGGTGGGCGACTTCGACGCCGACGGCGCGACCAGCAGCGCGCTCATGGTGCGCGCGCTCCGCGGCCTCGGCTTTTCGGGTGTCGACTTCCTGGTCCCGAACCGCTTCGAGTTCGGCTATGGCCTGACGCCCGAGATCGTGGCGCTGGCGGTGCAGCGCTCGCCGACCCTCATCGTCACGGTCGACAACGGCGTCTCGAGCCACGCCGGGGTCGCCGCCGCACGCACCCGCGGGATCGACGTGCTGATCACCGACCATCATCTGCCGGGCGCGGAGCTCCCCGACGCCAATGTGATCGTGAATCCCAATCTCAGCGGCAGCCGCTTCGGCAGCCGTGCGCTCGCCGGCGTCGGCGTCGCCTTCTACATCCTGGCGGCTCTCGAGCGGCGCGTGGCCGCGGCGCAGACGGGCGCCGCGCGCGCGCCGGTCGTGGCGCGGCTTCTCGATCTGGTCGCGCTCGGCACGGTAGCGGACGTGGTGCCACTCGATGCCAACAACCGGGTGCTGGTGGCCCAGGGCCTCAGGCGCATCCGCGCCGGACAATGCGTCGCCGGCATCAAGGCGCTGCTCGCGATCGCGGGGCGCGGGGCTGCCGATCTCACCGCGGCCGATCTCGCCTTCGGCGTGGCGCCGCGCCTCAACGCCGCCGGCCGCATCGACGACATGACCATCGGCATTGAGTGCCTGTTGGCCGACGACACGTGCGCCGCGCAGCAGCTCGCGGTGCGGCTCGACGCGCTCAATGAGGAGCGCCGCGCGATCGAGGCGCGCATGCAGCAGGAAGCGCTCGCGGCCGTGCGCCGCCTGGCCGAGCCCGGCCCGGGCGCGATCGAGCGTAGCGGCGTGTGTCTCTTCGACGAGGACTGGCACCAGGGCGTCGTCGGCCTGGTCGCGAGCCGCGTCAAGGAGCGCGTGCGCCGCCCGGTGATCGCCTTCGCGGCGGCCGATCCGGCCACGCTGCGCGGCTCGGCACGCTCCATCGCGGGCGTGCACATCCGCGACGTGCTCGACTCCATCGCGGCGCGCCATCCGGGGCTCATCAGCCGCTTCGGCGGGCACGCCATGGCGGCGGGCCTCACGCTCGAGCGCGCGCGGCTCGACGAGTTCGCGCGCGCCTTCGATGCCGAGGTGGCGCGCTGGATGGGCGGGCGCACCGGCTCGGACACGATCGAGACCGACGGTGAGCTCGGCGTCGCGGAGATCGCGCTCGGGACCGCCGAGGCGCTGCGCGCCGGGGGTCCGTGGGGCCAGGCCTTTCCCGAGCCTTCGTTCGATGGCGTGTTCAGCGTGCGCAGCGCGCGCGTCATCGGCGAGCGGCACGTCAAGATGTGGGTCGAGCCCGCCTTGAGCGGCCGCTCCTTCGACGCCGTGATGTTCAACCACTTCGAGGAGGGCGCCGCCCAGGTCCTGCCCGAGGGCCTGGTGCAGCTCGTCTACCGGCTGGACGTCAACGAATACCAGGGCGAGCGGCGCCTGCAGCTGCTGGTCGATCACCTCCTGCCCGCTGCTCGCTGAAGCGGCCGCGGCAGTGTTAGCATCCCGGCCAGCACAGCCGCGGAACGACCATGGAAGTCAATCAACTCAAGCGTCATCTCAAGGATCTCGGCGAGCGCATCGGCAGCTTACGGGGGTTTCTTTGAGTACGACCGCAAGCTCGAGCGCCTCGAAGAAGTCGGGCGCGAGCTCGAGGATCCGGCGGTGTGGTCCGACCCGGCGCGCGCCCAGGAGCTCGGGCGCGAGCGCGCCCGGCTGACGAGCGACGTCGGCGAGATCGACCGCACCAGCCGCGGCATCAGCGAGGCGGCGGAGCTGCTCGAGCTCGCCGAGGCCGAGGGCGACGCGAGCGCGGCGCAGGACATTGAGCGCGACGCTGAGCGTCTGGAGGCCGGGGTGCGCCACCTCGAGCTGAAGCGCATGTTCCGGGGCGAGATGGATTCGCACAGCGCATTTCTCGATATCCAGGCGGGCGCCGGCGGCACCGAGGCGCAGGATTGGGCGCAGATGCTGTTGCGCATGTACCTGCGTTGGGGCGCGGCGCGCGGCTTCCGCTGCGAGGTGATCGATACCAGCCCGGGGGAGGTCGCCGGCATCAAGAGCGCGAGCGTCGAGGTGCAGGGCGAGTACGCTTACGGCTGGCTGCGCACCGAGACCGGCGTGCACCGCCTGGTGCGCAAGTCGCCGTTCGATTCCGGCAACCGCCGCCACACTTCCTTCGCCTCGGTGTTCGTCTCGCCCGAGGTCGATGACGACATCGCGATCGAGATCAATCCCGCCGACCTCAGGACCGACGTCTACCGCTCCTCGGGGGCCGGCGGCCAGCACGTCAACAAGACCGAGTCGGCGGTGCGTATCACGCACATGCCCACCGGCATCGTGGTCGCGTGCCAGAACGAGCGCAGCCAGCACAAGAACCGCTCGACCGCGATGAAGATGCTGAAGGCGAAGCTCTACGAGCTCGAGGTCAACAAGCGCAACGCCGCCGCGCGCGTGCTCGAGGACTCGAAGTCGGACGTCAGCTGGGGCAACCAGATCCGCTCCTACGTGCTCGACCAGTCGCGCATCAAGGATCTGCGCACCGGCGTCGAGGTGGGCAACACCACGGCGGTGCTCGACGGTGATCTCGATCAGTTCATGGAGGCATCGCTCAAGGCGGGCGTATAAGCGCATGAAGAAGCACGGCAACGACGACGGCGGCCCCGGGGGCGGCGGCGACGGCGGCGATGAGAACAAGCTGATCGCCGAGCGGCGCGGCAAGCTCGCCGAGCTGCGGCGGGGGGCCGGCGCGGGCGGTGCGTTCCCCAACGACTTCCGCCGCAACGCGCTCGCCGGCGAGCTGCTCGCCGCCTACGGCGAGAGGACAGGCGAATGGCTCGAGGCCAATCCGACGCGGGTTCAGGTCGGCGGCCGCCTCATGTTCAAGCGCGTCATGGGCAAGGCGAGCTTCGCCAAGATCGCCGACCGCACCGGCCAGATACAGCTGTATCTGCAGCAGGAAGCGCTCGGCCCGGCCTACGAGGCCTTCAAGGGCTGGGATGTCGGCGACATCATCGGCGGCGGCGGCGTGCTGTTCCGCACCCGCACCGGCGAGCTGTCGGTGCGCGCCGATTCGCTGCGGCTGCTCGTGAAGTCGCTGCGCCCGCTGCCCGACAAGTGGCACGGCCTCGCGGACACCGAGACGCGCTACCGCCGCCGTTACCTCGATCTCATCATGAGCGATGCGAGCCGCGAGGTGTTCCGCGCGCGGGCGCGCATCGTGCGCTATCTGCGCGACTTCCTCGACGCGCTCGGATTCCTCGAGGTCGAGACGCCGATGATGCAGCCGATTCCCGGCGGTGCCGCGGCGCGCCCGTTCCGCACCCACCACAATGCGCTCGACCTCGACATGTACCTGCGGATCGCGCCGGAGCTGTACCTGAAGCGCCTGATCGTCGGCGGCCTCGACCGCGTCTACGAGATCAACCGCAATTTCCGCAACGAGGGACTCTCGACCCAGCACAATCCGGAATTCACCATGCTGGAGCTGTACCTCGCCTGGGCCGACTACAACGACATCATGGACTGGGTCGAGAAGGCGACGCGCGGACTCGCCGCCACGCTCAACGGCCGGCTCGAGCTCGTCTACCAGGGCCGCAGCTACGACCTGTCGCAACCCTTCCGGCGCGTGAGCGTCGAGCAGGCGATCATCGAGAACAATCCCGGCATCGATCCGCTGTCGCTGCGCGATCCGACCTACCTGCGCAAGCGCTGCGATCAGCTCGGGATCGCCTGGCACCGTGACGACGGCGCGGGGAAGCTGCAGATCGAGCTGTTCGAGAAGACCGCGGAGAGCCAGCTCCTCGATCCGACCTTCGTCTATGCCTACCCGGTGGAGGTCTCGCCGCTGTCACGACCGAATGACGCGGACCCTTTCATTGCCGATCGCTTCGAGTTCTTCATCGCCGGCCGCGAGATCGCCAACGGCTTCTCCGAGCTCAACGACCCGGAGGACCAGGCGGCGCGCTTCCGCGCCCAGGTGGCGCGCAAGGAAAAGGGCGACGAGGAGGCGATGTTCTACGACGCCGACTACGTACGCGCCCTCGAGTACGGCATGCCGCCGACCGCCGGCCTCGGCGTCGGCATCGACCGGCTGGTCATGTTCTTCACCGATTCGCCCTCGATCCGCGACGTGATCCTCTTTCCGCACATGCGGCCGGAAGGCTAGGGAATCGGCACCGAGAAGCTGCCGTCGGCGCTTTGCGGCACGCCGTCGTCGATCGAGTAATAGTCGCCCTTGTCGGCGACGTGGATGTGGCAGGCGCTGGTGAGGCCCGTGGCGCCATCGAGCGTGCCGGCGGCGATCGATACGTAGTCGCGCCCGTCGGCCTGCCAGAAGAGCGTCGAGCCGCAGCGTCCGCAGAAGGCGCGCCGCGCCGCCCCCGAGGATTCGTACCAGCGCAGCTCCTCCGCGACCAGCAGCCGGAAATCGCGGTGCCGCGCCGCGGTGGCGGCCATGAAGTGCCCCGTGCTGCGCCGGCACTGGGTGCAGTGACAGAGCACTACCGACCGCAGGGGTCCCGCGACCTCGTAACGTACGGCTCCGCAGAGACAAGCCCCGGTGTGCGTGCTCGTCATGTCGGACTCCTTGGGCGCGCGCTGGCGCTCACTCGGGCAGGCTGTAGGGCAGGGGCAGTTGCGTGGCGGCGAGGCGCGGTGCGGCGCCCGGCGCGGGCGATTCGTCGGCGGAGGGGCCCGCGCCCGCGAGCGGGGTCACCGCGAGAAACTCGACCGCGCCGTCCGCAAGGGGCGCGGCGTCGACTACCCGAAAGCTGCGCCCGTCGGCCAGCTCGCCCGCACCTCCGGGCTCGAGCCGCACCGGCTTGCCCGTGCGGAAGCGCTGCAGGCGGCGCTTGACGCGTCCGCGGTAGTGGGCGCGGGCGATCACTTCCTGGCCGGTGTAGCAGCCCTTGTCGAAGTCAATGGCGCCGAGCAGGTCGAGGTTCAGCATCTGGGCGACGAACTCGCCCGAGGTCGCCGCGTAGACCTCGGGCTCGCCGTTCGCGATCGCGAGGCGCCGCCACTCGAGCGGCGCGGCGCGCGCGCAGCGCTCGAGCGCCGGCTCGCCCGGCGCGCTGGCCGGCGAGACGAGGAGCCAGCGCGCCGGGTGATCGCCAACCCGCAGCACGACGGAGCGGCCGAGGCGCGCAACCGCGCCCGCGACCTGGGGCAGCTGCGCGGCAAAGGGCGGCGCGAGCGGCGCGACGCCGGGTGCAGCCGCGTCGATGAGTCCCTCGATCCGCCAGGAGGACGACTCGTCCGCGAGCTCGACCTTCGAGCGCAGGATGAAGGTGCGCAGCCGGCTTGCCACCGGCGCGGCGAGCTCGCCCGGCAGGATCGCGAGCGCCTCGCCCGGGAGGGGCGCGAAGAGCCGCAGGAGCGCGAGCACACGGCCCTGCGGATTGTGGTAGCCCGCCAGGAGCGAGCGCTCCGGAGTGAGCTGCGCCAGGTCGTTCGACAGCTGTCCCTGGAGGAACGAAAGGGCGTCGCGCCCGCGTACGGCGAGTACGCCGAAGGACTCGAGCGGCACATGATTCCATTGCGTGTACATGGAGTTGAGCGTTGTTTTTCCTTGGCTTTCCATGGCCGTGATACGCGAATTCTGTCAGACTAAATGAGTATGTCGACGCCGCAAAGCAAGGGGCCCGCGAGGGCTAGCTCCGCCTCTCCCGTTCCTCCCACATCCGCTGATCCGTCCGTTCCCGGTATCGCTCCAGGACCTGCGCCCGCGGCGGCGCGTCCGCGCGAAGTCGGCGGCCCATCCGGTCCCGACCCGACGCGCTTCGGCGATTGGGAAAAGAACGGCCGCTGCATAGACTTCTAGACTATGCCGGCCCGGCCACTCTCACCGCACTTGTCGGTGTACAAGATGTCGCGCTACACCCTGGCGACGTCGATCTTCAATCGCTTCACGGGGGTCGGGCTGTCGGTCGGGCTGCTGCTGCTCGTCTACTGGCTGATGAGCGTGGCGGGAGGCGCGGAGAGCCAGGCGCGCGCCACGCGGCTCCTGTCGCTGCCGCCGATGAAGCTCGTCTACGCGGGCCTCGTCGTCGCCTTCTGCTATCACCTGGTCGCCGGCATCCGCCATCTCGTGTGGGACACGGGCCGCGGGCTCGAGCGCGCGCAGTCGCGCCGGAGCGCCTGGCTGGTCATCGCCGTGAGTGCCGCGCTGACGCTCGTCGTCGGCTACTGCGCGCTCGTCCTCAGAGGCCACGCGTGAGCCTGCGCAGTCCGCTGCGGCGCGTGCTCGGCTCGGGCTCGGCGCACGATGGCGTGCATCATTGGTGGCTGCAGCGCCTCACCTCGGTGGCGCTCGTGCCGCTCAGCGTGTGGTTCGTGGTCTCGCTCCTGGCGCTGCCGTCCTTCGATCACGCGACCGTCACCGCCTGGATGGCCCAGAGCTGGACGGCGCTGCTGCTCATACTTCTGGTGCTGGTGGCCACCCGGCACTCGCAGCTCGGCGTGCGGGTAGTGGTGGAGGATTACGTGCCGGACGCGGGCGCGCGCACCGTGACGCTGGCGCTCCTGACCTTCGTGCACGCGGTGCTGGCGCTCGCCGGGGTGTTTGCGGTCCTCAAGGTGGCACTCGGAGGCGCGGCGTGAGCGCGCTCAGGTTCGTCGATCACAGCTACGACGTCGTGGTGGTCGGCGCGGGCGGCGCGGGCCTGCGCGCCACGCTCGGGCTGGCGGAGAGCGGCCTGTCGACGGCCTGCATCACCAAGCTCTTTCCGACCCGCAGCCATACCGTCGCCGCGCAGGGCGGTATCTCGGCCGCGCTCGGCAACATGGGTGAGGACGACTGGCGCTGGCACATGTATGACACGGTCAAGGGCTCCGACTGGCTCGGCGACCAGGACGCGATCGAGCTCATGTGCAAGGAGGCGCCCGCGGCGGTGATCGAGCTCGAGCACTACGGGGTGCCGTTCTCGCGCAC
>Ga0210409_10004969_pt1 | contig 14085 bp, 16 predicted proteins | sample IncBWH17MmetaG_FD_161649 | JGI IMG/M metagenome (GOLD analysis project Ga0210409, IMG submission 161649) | Forest soil microbial communities from Barre Woods Harvard Forest LTER site, Petersham, Massachusetts, United States - Inc-BW-H-17-M | ecosystem: Environmental > Terrestrial > Soil >... | reverse complement strand
CCTTCGGACGCTCCAGGTCGAGCGCGAGTACTGGCCGGTGGTTCGGCGCGGGGTGAGCGACGAGCCGGTCCGTATGCGCCTTGGCACCGGGCTATGGCAACGTCGGGACGATGGCGGCACAGAGCATCAGGTCACGCTCGTGGAGGACGTGTGGGACGCCAACATCGAGTCGCTCGCGCACATCGGGGAGCCGCAGTCGGGGAACCTCATCAGGGTGGTCTCGTCGTTGTGCGGCCAGTTTGATGAGCTGCTTCGCATCTTGGAGGATCGCGAGTTGCTCGACGCGCAGGGCGTCCAGACGATTCGACAGGCGGGGTCGGAGGCCACGGGCACTCGCGGGCACGTTTTCCTAGAGGTCGAGGATCTGGAGAAATGGAAGTAGGGGCGGCTCGGCATAAACAGGTGTCGACCCCCGGGCCTGCGTCCACGTGTTAGGCCGTTCACACCCGTTGAAGGCCCGCTGGACGAGCCTCGCCGCGACACTCGTGGCCCTCGACGCGGCGGTCGAGTGGCAGGTGATGCCGGCAGCGGCGTAGGGCCGTTGTCAAGCGCTCTCGAAACCCCGAAGCTTTCCCTCGACGTACACCTGCAATCGGGCGAAGTCCGCGCCGGTCGTTGTCACCCCGTTTGCCTTCGGTGCGTCATCCGGGCTTCCCGCTTCGAGAGCCCAACCCTCGGCTTCCGCAGTGAGTTTGTCGAGCACGATCGCTCCCGCGATTGTGCCGCCCGTGATTCTGTACTGGATATGGGCTGCGTGTATGCGTTTCCGTAGATCGTCACCGCGCTCGATCGTGCGTTTCCGCTGCTCCGCCCGAGCCCGCTGATCACGCGTAGCCGCCGTCAAGGCATCACCGGGTCGCGGCGGGCTGGCAGGCGGGGCGGACCACGGACGAAGGCGCGCGGCTTGCTGCTGGTGGTGCTTGATCGCCATCGGGTCAGTCTCGCGTTCCTCGTCCAGCCGTTCCTGTCGAAGCTCCCGCTTGATCCGCTCGCGCTGCTCCTGCTCGCGGGCAGACGCTTCCAAGGCTTTGTCAGCTGCCGCACGCCGAGCGTCACGCGGCAGCGGGGGCGCACTCTTCCCGTCGTTTGCTTCTTGACTCCGCTGATGCTCGGTTTGCGTCCTGATGCTCTCCGCCGCCAAACGGCGCGTCTCTACGGACCGTTCCTCCTGCCCGGTGCTTGCGGATGGTGCTGGCGGAAAGCTCGTCTGCGTGCCGCGCTGCGTCGGCACAGCCTCGGGCGCCGGGCTGTTGAAGGTTGCCAACGCGAGCAGGCCGAGAGCCGTGAGCGCGACTGCGATACCTATCCACGCCAGGGTCTTGCCGATTACCACCCCCACGCAGAGGAGAAGGATTGCGACAGCGGCCTGGATCAGGAGTCCCCTGGACCTCGCAGGGATTGCCGAGAAGATCCGCGCCCGTCCAACCACGGACGACACCTGACGGAAGGCTCCGATGCCGAGCTGCACGACCCGATCTACTTCTGCGCTGACTCCATGACGTGCCTCGACCGTAGCATCACCCCCGCGTGAAACCTGCGCCCAGCGGGGCCGTGCCTTAGCCTCTACTTGTGGAGTACCTGGACGAGCGGGACATCAACATCTACACAGACGGGTCGTCCTACAACGGGCCTCGCCGCGGCGGAATGGGTATCCGATTCGTGACGACAGATCAGGCCGGTCTGGAGCACACGGAGGACTATCCGCTGCCCGGGTATGACGGAGCGACGAATCAGCAGATGGAGTTGAGGGCCCCGATCGAAGCCCTCAGAGCGGTCGTCAGGGGGAGGGCACCAGTGCAGAAGCGCGAGTACAGGCGCATCGTCTTCTTTACTGACTCGCAATACGTAGTCAATGGCTACGACAGCGCGCGCTTCAACTGGCCGCGCGACGGCTGGATGACGCGCGACGGCAACCCTGTCGCAAACGCGGACCTGTGGAAAGAACTGCTCAAGGTCGCGCATCGCTCCGGACTGCCAGTCGAGTTCAAGTGGGTCAAGGGCCACAAGTCGAGCCCGCACAACAGAGCCGTCGATAAGCTCGCCAAGAACTCTGCCGCCAACCGAACGGGCCGACAGCTGTCGATCGTCAAGGTGCGTCGAAAGAAAAGCGATCGGCTCGTCGCGGTCGGCTCGGTTCGGATGAAGGGCCAGCGCGTCACCATCCGGATCATCACGGACGAGTATCTCCGCCCGCAGAAGATGAATAGGTATAAGTACGAAATCGTCTCGCGCGCAAGCGAGTTCCGGGGCTGCGTTGACATCATCTTCTCGTGCGCGAACATACACCTGAGCGCCGGGCACACCTATTATGTGCGTTTCAACGACGACACCCTCAGCCCTCGGGTTGTCGCGCTGTTCCGCGAGATTGCGCCCTGATCCCTTGATCTGAAGCGAACCGCGCCGCCACGCCCGTCCCGGGAAAGGAGCCAGGACAGGCGCAGCGGCGAGGTAGGCGCGACACAGGGCACGCGATGGTGTTTCCGCTCCTTAGCGGTCCGTGTGCGTGCCTCGTGGTCGCGGTGGCGACCGGCGTCGAGTCGCCAAAGGCCCCGGCCGGCTGTGAAGCCGGCCGGGGTTGGGTTGTGCTGCTAGAGCTGGCGCATGTGCTCGCGCGCCGCGTCCATGGCTGCGCGAGCCTTCGCACGCCCGTGCCCGCGCGTCTGAACGTCGGACAGCAGCCCGCTCTCCTGCGCGCGCTTGAGCGTGAGACCCGGGACGCGGCCTGCACGAACCGCCGATGTGAGGCGGTCCCGCGCGTGCGTGTCCTCGCTGGCGCCCGTCCTTGGCCTTCTCACAGGACGGGAGCGACCAGGCCGGTGCCAGAAATGACGCTGATGCCTTTGGGGTAGCGGCTGTGTGTGAGTCCCGCGTAGCCGATCGCCTGAAGGCGGATGACGCCCGTGCCGAGGTCGTAGACCTTCGTCCGAATCTGCGGCTCCTCCAGGAACCACGAGTCGGAGGCCCGCTGAACGATGACGCGATCCTCGTTCGTGCCGGCGCCGAGGTTGGTCGGAATGTTCGGGTCCAGCACCACCTCGCACCCGAGCCAGCTCCCGACCGGACCCTCGCCCGGCGCTTCACCGTCCAGGGCATCGGCGGGCGTGTACTGCGTCGGGAGCACGATCGGCCGTTCCTGGGCGTCCTTCTGCTCACAAACCCACAGCCAGCGGTTCGGGTGCATGGCGATCAGGTTGGGCTTCAGTAGCCGTTTCGTCCAGGTGTTCGAGATGCACTTGGCGATCTTCGCCTGGAGTTCCCACAGTTTGGGTGATGCCTGGGTCCAGACAACGGAGTTGACTTCACTCGCGCCCAGCACCCCCTGTGCGTTCGGGGCAACGCCCGAGCCGCTGATCGCCTGAATGTCAGCCTTCGTGAGGTAGTCGCCCGCCAGGTCGGGGAAGAACACCGCGTCGGTGAGCGAGGGGATCGCGCGTTCGAAGAGCTGTTTCGCAACATCAATCTGTCCCGTGACGGTGATGACGGGGAGCTTTACCTCGGCCGTCACCGCGTCCACCGATTCGACGGCTCCGAGGTCTTTCTGAGCGGCTGTCGAGGTGCCACCCGTTATGTCGGGAATCTCGACTTCGTTGGTATGCTCGGGCAACGGGTGTTTCGTCAACGCCTCGACGTACGGGCGCCCGGATCGGGCGAGCTTGATGTACTGGTCCTGTAGGAACGCCGGGGCCGTCAGCTCAAGCCCCGCGCCCGCTGTCGAGGACAGCGCGCGCAGCTCCTCCTCACTGATGCGTCCGGCTGCGCGAAGTTCATTGGCGTTACGGACGACGCGCTCCTTCGCGGAACCCGCGAACGTCAACTGGTCCATCAGCCAGGAGTGTGGGCCGCCATGCCGATAGATCGTGGTCCTTGCGGCCACGGTGAGCTTCTGGGCGTGTTCGCCGCGCTCAAGGGCGGCGAAGGCTGAGTCGAATAGAGCCTCGGCCTGCTCGCGATTCTCGGGCGTGCTCCTGTTGAGCGCCTGTAGCGCCTTCCGCGCCTCGAAGCGCAACATGCCCAGCGTCTCCTTGTAGGACGCTAGTTGAGTCGAATCACTCAAGGGTGCCTCTTTCTCTAGGTGAAATGGGTGGCGCCCGCGAGTGGGCGGGCGCCCTTTTCTCTCACCGGACCCGATACGCGGGGCCGTCAAGTTTTAGGTGACAGCCGCCCCGGCAAGGACAAACCGGGGTGGCTGTCGGCTCGGTCCACGGCTGACAGTCCCAGCAGCTCGTGTTCCGCTTGGGCGCTAGTGCCCCAAGATCGAAGGTCTATGGCTCCCGTAGGAGCTATGCGGCCGGCAACCGCGGCGAGCGATCACGGCGCGGTGAGTACGCAGCCAGCCGCCCCAGCCGGACCCATGAGCAGGACCAGGGGGCGGCTAGCCACGGTGCGGGCTTGGCGCCGCCCACCACGGGGCGCGGCCCGACGTTCGACCGCCGTAAGCAGGTCGAAGCTTTGATGGCTCGGCGGATCGGAAACCGATCACGCGCGTGCGCCTTGGGTGGGCCGCGGCCGAGCTGAGATGAAATGCGAAAGGGCCGCTCATTTGGCGGCCCTTGGTTGCGGACAGGCATCCCGCATGGGGAAACGTAGCACGGTGGGGATACGCCGAAAAAATCCCCCGCCGTTACGGGATTTTCGCACACGGGATTAGCTGCGCATCAGTTTTCGCAGCACTTCACCCGAGCAGCCGAGGTAGGAAGCAACATATCTCTCCGCCCTGGATTCGTACAACGGCGCAAGTGCCGTGCGGATTTTCACCCTGTAGTCGCGGGCGCGTTCGGTCGGCGTGCCACGGGCGCGAAGGACGGACCGTGCATCAATGTGGGACAGGCCGGCATCTCGCAATGCCCGTCCGTAGTCGGCTTCGCGCGGTAGCTGCCCGAACTCGGCATCGCGGCGTGCCCATTTCCGCTGGCAGCGGACGTACGCCTCCGACAAGCCGGTCGCTGCGGAGACGACAGCGGCGTGATCGCCGGCATAGTCCCACAGCCAGGCGTCGCCATCAGGAGCCGGATAGCGGCCCAGCTCGCGCCAGCATTCGGCGGCGATCACGCCCCGCTCAAGCTCCGTACCGGCCGCCTTCAGCCGAGCGCCGTGGCGCTGGAAGAGTGATCGGTCTGCCCCCATGTCCCCTTCGAGCCGTGTGCCTGGGGGCGGGCATGACACGCCATGACGCGGGCGGCGGGGAAGGCCCTGCTGCCGCTCGTGTCCGGGCTTGGTGCGCCAGTCGCGCGACCGGGCGTTGTCCAGTAGCCGCATCGCGGGCGACGCCAAGGCGTCATCCCCGAGGGCCTGGGTGCTGAAGGTCCGCGCGTCCCCGAGGATCGCGCGCCTCCATGAAGGCAGCACAAGTATCGGGTGATTCGTCCTCGTTGCTGCGGGCGATGCGGTGCGGGTGGTGGCCGCGTTTGGCAAGTCGGGTTCCTGTTCGATTAGTGGGCCTGCGGATATGTAGCTGTCACGGATGCCAGGCCGGTGAGCGGCGAACGCTCAACGGCCTAACCCGATGTGTAGCACCTACCGCGGGTTTTTTTACAACTGTCGTCGGTTTGTTGCTGCTGCGGGCCTGGCCCCTAGTGTTCGCGCCGGACACCGAATCGCCGGATGGACTCGACGGCCTGCGGCTCGACCGGCAACGCCGCGAGGCCAGCCGCTACGTCCAGCGCGCCGTCGATCGTGGCGCCCGGTGTCTCGGTGATCCACCGCGCGAGCCATCGCAACGCCCAGGCGTCGTAGGAGTTCGGCCGACTGGCCCCCACGAGCGCGACCAGTCGCAGAGCGAGGTCGAGGTCGATTGGCCGTCGCTGGTGTTCCGCCACTTCCTTGGCGAGCATGATCGCGTAGTCGAGGTCGCCGCGTTCGAGTGCGCCGTCCAGCTCGACGGCCGGTTTCCAGGGACGTGCGGTCATACGAACGCATGTTCGCATGAGGCCAGGCCGGATGCTACGCGGTCAGGACAGAAGGTGACGGATCAGCGGTTCCGCCTGCGCGATGAAGCCTGCGAACTCGTGCGCTGTGGCCGCTATCTTGATCCCGCCCCAAAGCCGACCGACGATGTTCCGGTCAGGCTCAGGCGATTCAAGCTCCGCGATCAGCGTCGCCGTGGTCGCGGCGGCCTCAGGGTCGCCGGCTTCTTCCATCTGTCCAGCGAACGCACGGAGCAGCGCCGGTAGGTCAGGGCTCGCGCCCGCTTCTGTGCCGATTGCGATGCCGTCCCCGTCAGCCTGGGCGCGATGACCGATGGCCGTCGGGCCTTTGTTCACGATGACGTTGCCGTGCTCGTCGGTTGCGTTGACGATGGTGTTCCGGCTGCCCATCCGGCGCGGCGCTTTGCCGACCACCACGTTGTCGTCACCGACGAACGACTCGTCTTCCTCGGGCCGGTTCTGGCGGATGCTGGAACGAACGCTCGTGACGTTCTTCGCTCCCTCCCGCGTGCGGATGAACTGCTTGTTCTGGAACTGAATGTCGCTGTCGATGAAGTGCAGACCGTCGATCGATCCAGCCTGTATCCACGCGGGATAGGGATCAGCCGGGTTGGCCGGGTTGGGCGGCTGGTTGGCCGAGGGCTTGGTCGAGCCAGCCTCCTGCGCCTCGGCGGCGCGCCGCTCATCGGTGGTCAGTCGCCTCTTCCTTGCCATGCCCAGGCATTTTAGTTCGCGTTCCCCCCTGAACCCGGAGCGAATCGCCCGGGCTCGACGGTCACCCCGCGCGACAGTTGCGCGACAGTCGAGTGCCCAACTATGCGGCTTTGAGCGGTCCCCCGGCGGTCGAAACGCCGTAAATCCTGGGGTGCGGCACGCGCCATAGGCTCAGCCGCCGATGTAGGACATCTCGATCTTCGGCGGCGTCTGCGGCGAGTCGGTCGCGCCGGCCCGTTCGGCCGAGTAGCGGTCGGTCCTGGCGGCCCATACCTGGTGAAGCCGTCGCTCCAGCTCATCGTCGCCTGCGCCGCTACGTAGAAGCTCGCGCAGATCGTGCCCGCGCCGGGCGAACAGGCAGGTGAACAGCTGTCCGTCGGCCGACAGCCGTGCTCGTGTGCAGCTTCCGCAGAAGGGCGAGCTGACGGAGTGGATCACACCTATCTCGCCACCTCCGTCGCGGTAGCGGTAGCGCGTGGCCACCTCGCCCTCGCGTTCCTTGGCCATCGGCTCGAGCGGCCATCGCGCGCCGATGAGGGCGAGTATCTCAGTGGCCGGGACGACGTCCGCGGCGCGCCAGCCGTTGGTCGAGCCGACATCCATGAACTCGATGAAGCGGACGATCTCGGGGCGATGGCGAAAGTGCTCCGCCATATCCTGCACGCAGTGGTCGTTCCTGCCGCGTCGGACGACCATGTTCACCTTGATTGGCTGAAGGCCCGCGCGCGTGCCCGCCTCGATGCCCTCGAGGATGACCTGTGGTGAGACGGCAGCGTCGCTCATCGAGCGCAGGGCGGCCTCATCAAGGGCATCGAGACTCACCGTGACACGGTTGAGGCCGGCGTCCCGGAGCCGCTGCGCGCAGCGCGCCAACAGCAGCCCGTTGGTCGTGAGGGCGATGTCAGAGACGCCCTGAACAGCGGCGAGCATCTCGACCAGGCGGTGCAGGTCGCGCCTGAGCAGCGGCTCGCCACCGGTGAGACGGATCTTTGTCACCCCGTGCGCGGCCGCCGCGCGAACAACCCTCGTGATCTCCTCGAAACTGAGCAGCTTCTCGGTTGCCAGAAACGGAAAGTCAGCGCCGAACACCTCGCGCGGCATGCAGTAGGGGCAGCGCAGGTTGCATCGATCGGTCACGGAGATCCGCAGATCACGCAGCGGTCGTCTCAGGCGATCAAGCATCGTCCCCCGCGAAAGCTACTCGCGATGCCGCATGCAGCCGACTAAGCTGCGAACCGTGACCCGCGATGAGTGGATCGCCCGCTTCGCGGCGGAGACCCGAGTCCAGCGTCCCTCTGTCGAGGAGATCAGGGAACTGCTCGATCTCGCGGGAATCGCCGCGCACGCGTCGGAGCGTACCGCCGCTCCGCTGGCCTGCTGGATCGCGGGCCGTTCGGACCTGTCGATGCAAGAGCTCTTGGCCGCCGCGCGGCGCGCCGGCGGCGCGGACTTCCAGCGCTAACCGCACGCGAGCCACTCCCGGGCGGTGCGCAGGTCCGCGCGATCGTTGACGTTGAAGCACAGGCGCATCGGATCTCCGAAGCAGCTGAGCTCACGCTCGGCGGCGATGCGCGGTGCCAGCAGATCGAGTGACGAGCGCAGTGAGCGGCCTTCATCCAGGGCGCGCTCGAGGAGCGCCAACCCGTCCACCGGACAACGTGCGAGTAGAGGTTGAGCTCGCCCCTCCAGCTGCGCCATCACCGGGCCGTCCTGCCCTGCAAGCCAAGCCAGCAGCGACCCCGTGATGAACGGCATGTCGCACGCTATGGTCACGACGGCGGGCGCCGGCGAGCGCGCGGCCGCGAAGCGCAGCCCGGTGAGAATCCCGCACAGCGGATGCCGCGGCTCCTCCGGCTCGTAGACGACCTCCACGTCGACCCGAGGAAGCCGCGTGCTTCGCTTCGCGACGACGACCGCCTCCAAGCCCGCGTCAGCGGCCGCTTCCAACGGATAGCCCAACAGCGGACGGCTTCCGAGAGCGACCGAGGGCTTCGCGCCGCCGATGCGCCCGCCACGCCCGCCCGCGAGGACGGCCACGATGGCCTGCTGACCGGCCATCACATAAGTCTCGCACCACAATGGCTCGGCGATGAGCGCCAGCGGGCGCTCACTTGTGTGAGCTGGCGCCTCCGAGGAGCAACTCGATCGCGTGCGGCAGCGAGGCGGCGATCGCCGCGCCCGCCTGCTCGATGCTCGCCGGATTTCCCGGGAAGTTGATTATCAGCGTCCTCCCCCGGATGCCGGCGACGGCCCTCGAGAGCATCCAGTGACGACTGTGCTCCCGCGAGGCGGCGCGGACGGCTTCCGAGATCCCGGGCGCGAGGCGCTGGATCACGGCGCGGGTCGCCTCCGGTGTGACGTCACTTGGAGCGAAGCCCGTTCCGCCGGTGGTGAGGATCAGCTCGCACCCCTCTGAGTCGGCCCAGTGGCGCAGTCGCTCTTCGATCAGCTCTTGGTCGTCTGGGAGCAACTCGACACCGGCGACCTCAGCACCCATCGCCCGTGCCAGCTCGGCGAGCTTCGGTCCGCTCTCGTCGTCGCCCTCGCCGGCGGCCTTGGACGTCGAGATGGTGAGCACAGCCGCACGCATGTCATCGATCGGTGGCGCCAGCGCCCTCGCGCCGCCACGTCCCGCTGCGTCCGCCGCTCTTCTCCAGCAGCTCGATCCGCTCGATGCGCACCCCACGCTCCAGGCCCTTGACCATGTCGTAGACCGTGAGGGCGGCGATCGCGGCCGCGGTCATCGCCTCCATCTCCACCCCCGTCCGGCCCACGACCCGAGCCTCGGCACATATATGCACCATGCCGTGCGGCGCATCAACCGAGGCCTGCACATCTGCGAACGTCAGGGCCAGCGGGTGCGCCAGCGGGATCAGCTCGCCCGTCCGCTTGGCAGCCTGGATGCCCGCAAGTCGAGCTGCGCCCAGGACGTCGCCCTTGGGGGCGTCGCCGCGCTGCAGCGCCGCGGCCGTCTGTGGCGACATGCGTACCACCGCCTCGGCTCGCGCGCAACGCTCGCTCTCCCGCTTGCCGCCGACGTCCACCATGTGCGCTTCGCCGGACTCATCGACGTGCGTAAGACGCTCGCTCAAGGAAGCACGCCCTCGACCCAGCGCGCCTCATCGCCCTGCAGCTCGCGCTTCCAGATCGGCGCCTGCGCCTTGATCCGGTCGATCGCCTCACGAGCGCCGGCGAACGCCGCGTCGCGGTGGGCCGCGGACGCGGCGACGATCACGCTCGTCTCCCCCAGCGCCACGGAGCCTAGCCGGTGCTCGGCGCCGATCGCCTGCAGGCCGTGGCGCTCCAGGCACTCGGTGAGGATCTGGCGGATCGCCGACTCGGCCATCTCGCGATAGCCCTCGTAGTCGAGGCTTTCGACGTCGCGTGTGGTTCCCTGGAAGGTGACGATCGCGCCTGCAGCGGGGTGCGCGACGAGCCCCGCGATTTCCTGCAGGAGGAGCGGCGCATCGCAGATCCGCACGTGAACCCGCCTTTCCGCGCCGCCGCTGACCGGCGTGATCAGGGCCAGCTCGTCGCCGCAGTGAAGCTCGCTGGCGGGCTCGGCGTACTCGCGGTTGACCGCCATCCGCACGGGAACACGTTCAAGCACATCCGACAGCTCGCTGCGCTGTGCGAGGGCCCTCAGCGCGTCGTCGACCGTCGCCCGCTCCGGCAGCTCGATCTCGATGGAGGGGGCGCCTGCCCGCTCGCGCAGGATGGCGAACAGCCGCACGCTGACTCTCATGTCCGCATGCTAGTTCCACTCAGAAGGCGCGTGGCAGCAGCTCCACTTCGATGCGCTCGCCGGCCGCCACCCCACCGCTCGCAGACGGAACGATCCCGAGGCCGTCAGCCCCGAGCATCGACGTCAGCACGTGCGAGCCCTGCGGCCCCGTCGTTCGCGCGTGCCAGCCGTCGTCGCGCAGCTCAAGCCGACAGCGGACGGCGTGCGTCCGTCCGGGCTGCTTGCAGTAGCTCTCATCGAGCACCGCCGTCAGACGCTCGCGGTCGGGCTCGGCCCCGCACAGCGATCGGATCGCCGGCCTCACGAACAGCAGGAAGGTGACGATCGCGGAGACCGGGTTGCCCGGTAGCCCGAAGATCAGCGTCTTGCGCTCCCCCGCGCGCCCGGCGTGCGTGCCGAACCAGGTTGGCCTGCCCGGCCGCAGCGCGACCCCCCAGAAGAGCTCCGCCGCGCCGGCGGCGCCCAGCGCGGGCCGAACATGGTCGTGCGCCCCGACAGACACGCCGCCGCAGAGCACGGCGACGTCGCAGTCGAGCGTCGCCGCCACGGCCGCATTGGTCTCGGCCTCCGCGTCGCCGACGCTCTGCACGCCGGTCACCGTGGCGCCAGCCAGCCGCGCGAGCGCCGGCACTGTGTACGCGTTGGCGTTGCGCACGCCACCGTCACGCAAGGGCTCGTCCGGATCGAGCAGCTCATCGCCGGTGCTCAGAACCCGTACGCTCGGACGCCTCACGCACGGCACCTTCGAGCTCCCGACCGATGCCAGCACGCCGACCTCGAAGGGACCGACGCTGGTGCCGGCCCTGAGCACGATCTCGCCGGCCCGGATGTCCTCGCCCGCCGTGCGCACGTGCAGACCGGGCTCGACGGGAGACGTCACCTCGATCTCCGAGCCCGCCTGAGCCACGTGCTCGATCGGGACGACCGCATCTGCCCCACGGGGGAGCATCGCTCCGGTGGAGATGGCGACCGCCTCGCCCGGCTGCAGGTTCCGCAGCGCCGCACGACCGGCCCTGGACTCGTCGACAACGGGCATCACCGCCGGCGCGCTCGCCGTGGCCCCTTCGGTGTCCCTTGCTCGCACGGCGAAGCCGTCCATCGCCGAGTTGTCAAAGCCGGGCACGGTCTCGGAGCTGGTGATGTCCTCGGCGAGCGTCCGTCCGAGCGAGCTCTCGAGCGCCACGTCCTGTCGCTCGAGCGGCGCCGCATGTTCGAGCACGATCCTCCGTGCCGAGTCAAGCTCGATCAGTCGACGCGGCATCGCTGCGATGTCAGGGTGCTCCGGTGGGCCCGAAGCGCTCGGTGCGGACCCGCTGCGGATCAAACCCCGACTGCAGCAACAGCTGGGTGGCCGACTCGACGAACCCGTTCGAGCCACACACGAACGCGATGCCGGAGGTGAGGGAGCCGGCGGCCTCGCCGATCAGCGCCTCGTCGACATGGCCCTGGTGCCCGTCCCAGCCCTCTGGCGCGGTCCGGGTGAAGGTGAGCAGCGCGTCGTCACCGAGCTCCTCGCCGTAGATCACGTCCTCCGCGTTACGCACCGAGTAGACGAGTCGCATCGGCAGCTCGGGCATGGTGCGCCGCCGGGTGCGCAGCATCGACATCAGCGGCACGACTCCCGAGCCGCCGCCGACGAGTAGCACCGGCTGCTCGCCGCGCCAGACGAAGTATGAGGTGAACGGTCCGCGCACCTCGACCTGATCGCCCTCGCCGACGACGTCGTGGAAGTACGGGGAGACCTCACCGTCCTCGAGCCGGTCGATCGTGAGCTCGATCTCCCCCCGGTCCAGGGGCGAGGAGGCGATCGAATAGGAGCGCTCCGCCTGATAGCCGTCCGGTGCCGTCAGCCGCACGTCGTAGTGCTGGCCCGGCAGGTGCTCCATCCACATCGGCAACGCGATCCGGAACGACTTCACATGCGGCGTCTCAGGCTTGATCGCGGTGACGGTTCCGATCTGCCACCGCCCCGGCGCGCGCTGCTCGACAGGCGTCAGTCGCTCCAATAGCGCTGCTCCTTCCACGGATCTCCGCGGATGTGGTAGCCGTTCATCTCCCAGAAGCCCGGTTCGTTGTGGTCCATCACGCGCAGCCCGGCCACCCACTTCGCGCTCTTCCAGAAGTACAGGTGTGGGACCAGCAGGCGAGCGGGGCCGCCATGCTGTCGCGGCAGCGCCTCCCCGTCGTGCTCCGTGACCACCCAAGCCTTCCCACCTGTCAGATCGTCGAGCGCCAGGTTGGTGGTGTAGCCGCCGTAGGACCAGATCGTCGCGTACTCGGCCAGCGGCTCCGCCTGCGGAAGCAGCGTGTCCACCGAGACCCCGCCGAAGCTCGTGCCGAGTTTCGACCACTTGGTCACGCAGTGGATGTCGCACGGCACCGTCTCGAACGGCAGCTGCGAGAACTGCTCCCAGGTCCATTCCCGCTGCTGGCCGACCATGCCGTCGATGCGGAAGCGCCACGTGTCGGTCGGCACGTCCGGGGTCGGCCCAGCGGTGAGCACGGGAAAGCCCGATTCCACGTACTGCCCCGGCGGGAGCCTCGCCGCCAGCTCGGCCGGCGTGCGCTCGCGACCTTTGAACCCGCGGGAGATGAACCCTCCCATCGCACCTCGCCTCGTTCAGGCCAACCCGATCTTGTCGAGTGCCATTCTTGCGCATTCGCTTGGCGCGGGTCACGAGGCTCGCCCAGGACGACCAGCTCGGCCTGTCTCCCGCTCATACCAGCTCGTGATCCGTGGCTGCAGGCTCGCCCACACTCTGCACAAGGTCGGCGTAGACGCTCGAAGCGCGTTGCTCGCAACCGAGCGCGGCCTCATACTCTCGCCACGCGAGCTCGGCGTCAGCCCCATCTGCGTCCGCCCACCTGCGATACGCGGCCGATACCGCGGTGCACTCGTCTCGCCAGTTGAGATAGGCGTCCACCGCCGCGTGCACAAGTCGCTCGCGCCGCGGCCGGTCGATGATTGGTGTGAAGTCCACGCTCGTACCTGCCTTGCTGGTCGGCGAGGCCTCGTGACCGAGACTCGCGTCTTCGGCGAGGCTCAGGGCATCGCCTCCGGTGAGGGTCCGGCGACCGCCACGGCGCCGGACATCAGGCTTTCGATCTCGGCCATGTCCGCGTGTGACAGATGTAGCTCCAGCGCGCCGACGCTGTCCTGTATGTGCGACGCGTGCCGTGAACCTACGATCGCGACGTCGACAGAGGGATTTGCGAGCGTCCATGCGATCGCCAGCTGACTCACGGTGTGGCCTCGCTCGCTTGCGAAGCGCTCGAGCTCTCCTACGGTGCTGAGATTGCGCTCGAACGTCTCACCCTGGAACAGTGGGCTCTGATTGCGCCAGTCGTCCTTCGCGAACGTCGTGTTCTGATCCATGGCACCCGTCAGGAGACCGTGGGCGAGCGTGCCGTAGACGAGCACGCCGATGTCGTGCTCGCGCGAGTAGGGAAGCACGTCGGCCTCGGCATCGCGACGGAACAGGTGGTACGGCGGCTGCACCGTTTCGACCGGACGCGTCAGGGCGAACTCCGCCATCTGTGAGACGTCGAAGTTGGAAACCCCCACGTGGCGGATCTTCCCCTCCTCGACGAGCGCGTCCAAGGCCTGAGCGCTTTCGGCGAAGGCGGTCGCGGGATCGGGCCAGTGAACCTGATAGAGGTCGATGTGGTCGACACCGAGAGCGCGCAGGCTCTCGTCGACTC
>Ga0210409_10004968_pt1 | contig 14086 bp, 16 predicted proteins | sample IncBWH17MmetaG_FD_161649 | JGI IMG/M metagenome (GOLD analysis project Ga0210409, IMG submission 161649) | Forest soil microbial communities from Barre Woods Harvard Forest LTER site, Petersham, Massachusetts, United States - Inc-BW-H-17-M | ecosystem: Environmental > Terrestrial > Soil >... | reverse complement strand
TGGCGCTGAACCTTTATAGCCAGGGCATTCATCCAGGTCTGGAGTTGTCTAATCTTGCTGCAATTGTAGATTGCGTCGAAGAGTGTACTCAACTTGAGGTGCATCCACGGCATCCTTATGCGGGTGATTTTGTGTTCACTGCGTTCTCTGGTTCGCATCAGGATGCGATTCGGAAGGGGTTATTAGCTCAAGGCGTCGGCGGGCCGTGGGAAGTCCCATATCTTCCCATTGACCCGAAAGACATAGGACGTAGCTACGAACCGATTATTCGCGTCAACAGTCAATCCGGAAAGGGAGGGATTGCCTTTCTTATGGAGAGTGACTATGGGGTTCAGCTTCCCCGGAATCTGTTGATCGAATTCAGCCAAATTATTCAGCAGTTGAGCGATTCCAGCGGAAAGGAAGTTACGTCCCCCATGATTTGGGAAGCTTTTCGTGCCGAATACTTAGAGTCTCGGACGGAGGTTGCCAGGGGGTTCCCCAATTGGGTAATGGGCAATTCTATGAGTCTTCAAGATGTGTCCCAAACAACGGGTGCGGTCCAGATCGAGATGTTGGTGCAATTGGTTGGCAAACGTATTGGAACTAGCCTTCGAATCGTTACGCAAGAACAGTGTCACACGGTGTCGCCGAACAAGAAGGAGAATATTGTGTTTTTGGAGATGTGTGTGGAAGAGGCTGATCACGTTTTCGGTGTTGGCATGCACGAGGATCCAATCAGGGCGGGCTTTAATTCCGTAGTTAGCGCAATCGATCGTGCGGCGCGAACCCAACTTCTCCCATCGTTGAAAGGGTCTTTCTGTCCGCGCGCATCGGCAGAACAACAAAGACCTCCTGGTCCTTGAGATCTAAGTTGTTTGTTCTCAGCAAATATTGCGAGACATGATTTTCCAAAACAGCAGATTTTCTTTGCGAATTCGGCACTCTTGGTGACAGTTTTGTGACAGTGAGCACCAAAATGCAGCAACCGAAGGAGGGACTGTCACCAAATGCGGTTATAAGTTACAATGTTGCAAGACGTTAGCCGCGGAGAGGTGGCAGAGCGGCTGAATGCGGCGGTTTGCTAAACCGTTGTAGGGGCCAAAACTCCTACCGGGGGTTCGAATCCCCCCCTCTCCGCCATAATTTTATAGTATCTATTAGTCTATAGTAACGCCGCGATGTCGATCCAAGGACAAAGAGTTCAGTCCGCTGGAAAAGGGAAGCTGCCCTTTCGCTATAGAAGTGAACCGTGGTTTTTTCGTATCCACTGCTCGACATCTTGATGCAGAGTCCGCGCAATCCCGATCATCTCGTCGACTTCGCGATGGGAGATTCCGCCACCGATGTCGTAACTGCTCACGTTTCTCTTTTTACGGAATGCGTCGAAGGCGCCAATGAACTTGGAGTCTTTCCCCACGGTAAGTTCCAGCGACTGAATGACTCGGTAGTGATGACTTTCGCGGCCAGCGCGGTATCCTGCGGCCGCAAGGGCCGCCGTCGCGGCCTGCAAAGCTGCGTTGTAAGCGATTGCGAACCGCCAATCGTCCGACACATCCTTTGCCTGGCTGTCTTTCAGGTCCCGCGCCACAATTCCGAGCAGATTAGCGATCTCCTGCTTGCTGCTCTTATGCGCGACGAGCCAGCCGTTCTTGACCCAATCGGCGAAACTCACGCTCGTCTCCAATCACGAACAGCTTCTTTTCTTTGGCGACCGCCGACAAAAAGTGATTCTTGGCGGCGAGCTTCTCCCTGAACTCTCGCGGACCGTACACCGTCGGGTTGACCTCCCGACCCAGCTTCGTCTCAATCTGCGTCAACGCAGAAACCACATCGGCGAAACTTACCTCGCCCACGACCATGAGGTCCACGTCGCTCGACGCCTTTTCCTCGCCTCGTGCGATCGAGCCGTACACGAACGCAAGCTTAATCCGATCCTTGAGAGAACTGAGCGCTTCGTGAAGAATGTCTCGTATTCCAGACGTCTTTGCGAGAATGCTTTTGAGCTCGACGAAAATGGGATTCTTACGATTCGCCTGGTAATAGACTTGACGACCACGACGGACATCTTGGATGAGTCCAGCGTCGGTCAATTGTCGCAGTTCGCGCTGGGTTGCCCCTATTCCTGTTCCGGCGCCACGCGAGATTTCGCGCAGATAGAACTGCTCGTCGGCATGGCCGTAAAGAAGGGCGAGGATCGACCTTCGGCTTCCGTTAAAGAGGATATTCGAGAGCGCTCCGGTACGTGTACCCATATTGGGTACAATTGTACCAATATTGGGTACATTCGGGAATATCGAAATGCGACGGGTTTCCGAACCCTCGGACTCTTTGCTTCTTGCTGAAGACCAGCCAGCGAGCTGCGGCGAGACGGGTGAAGAATCTCGGACCATTGTCGTCGGAGCCTCAATCCGTCTTCATCGAAACTGGAAATGGTCCCCACTGATCTTCGGTTGTATTGCTCGGGTCACACAACGTGCAGATCTTTCTGCAAGGAAGTCGCAATGTTTTCGACTCTGCGGCGACACGGACACAATCGCCTCACTCACCGGGCAACTTGCCGGCACCGTGGTTCGCGCGACGGGCGTGCCGCATGACCTTTTTGGCGGTGTCGAAGGCAGCGAGGAGATCTTTCAGATTGCCAGACGGTTCGCGAAATTTGTTAGTGCACGGGAGAAATGATGTCCTAGTTTCCCTATTTCGACCATCAGGAGGGCATAGTTCCGGCAGGTCGAGTCCGTTATCCGGTCATGCACTACAATTCTAGGAGCCAAGCGACTTCGATGCCGCTGGTACCTATCGATCCAATCTCTCACGACGCACCGCAAATGCGGTTGCGTTTAGTGCTACTGTGTGTAACCATAGCTTCGTATGGTACACAGGCGATTCTGGCTGAAACTGCTCGAACGCGCATGGAAGGAGCGATCTGTTGTCTGGCTCGCTGGCGTGCGGCGGGTTGGAAAAACCTGCCTTTGTCAGGATCTCTCCGAAGTTGAATACTTCGACTGTGAACTCCCTCGGGTTCGCCGCATGATGCTTGATCCAGAGAGCTTTCTCGACGGTCTGGTCGGCAAGCGCATCGTGTTGGATGAAGTCCATAGGCTGCAGAACCCGTCCGAATTGCTCAAAATTGCAGCCGACCATCATTCACGCACACACATTGTGGCGACTGGTTCTTCGACTCTGGGAGCTTCGAAAAAATTCAGAGACACATTGGCGGGACGGAAGAGGGACCTCTGGCTGGCGCCAATGTGCCTTCTCGACATGGACGACGCGAACCAGACGGACCTAAAGCACCGTTTTCTGCGCGGCGGCCTTCCTCCCTTCTTTCTGCCGGAGAACCACCCAGAACGCGATTTTCAGGAGTGGATGGACGCTTACTGGGCTAAGGATATCCAGGAACTCTTCCGTCTGGAGAGGCGAGATTCGTTCCAGCGATTCACCGAGCTGGTGATGGCACAAAGCGGTGGCATCTTTGACGCCACTCGATTTGCCCGCCCTTGCGAGGTAAGCCGGCCAACCATCACAAACTATCTCCGCGTTCTTGAGGCAACGTTCGTCGCTCATGTCATTCGCCCCTTCAGCACTCGTCGACCCACTGAGATAGTCGCTGCGCCTAAAGTCTATGGCTTCGATACCGGTTTCATTTGCTACTACCGGGGCTGGCAGGACTTGCGTGATGATGACCTTGGGACGTTGTGGGAGCATTTCGTACTAAATGAAATTATGGCGCGCTCGCAGAGCCGAGAAGTGTTCTATTGGCGCGACAAGCGCGGGCACGAGGTGGACTTTGTCATCGCGACCCACCGAAAGAGACCAGTGGCCATCGAGTGCAAATGGTCGGCAAACAATTTCGATCCCACAAATCTTATTGCATTCCGATACCAACATCCGGAAGGCGACAACCTCGTCCTCGCTCACGATGTGGAGCGTGCCTTCACCCGCAGCTATGGAGACCTAAGAGTGCGCTTTGATGGCATTCGGTCCTTCGCCGATTCGCTTTCCGATCGAATGCCTCGCCCCAACCAATCACCTCCCTCTCATCAATTGGGGCTGTAATTCCCCTCTCCTATTCCATATCGCTAGTTATGTTTTGTCAGCTCGAATTGCGTCTTGGAGACCGTTAATCAGAAGCAATTGCAACCATTCAATTCCGAAGCGGTTCAAATAATCTATACGTTTAGTCAATCTTCGAAAACTTGGAATTACACGATCTTGAAGAAACCCGACAGGCCCGACAACTGTTGGGTTTCTGGTTACACGATTTTTATGCGGTGTCCTAAGCAGAAGGCCGCAAGTCGCAATAGGGTCACTCCATTACCCAGATTCGGGCGGCGGTTTGGAAAACCACCGGCCTCAGCTTCTCGGCCATCTCTCCGACGTTTGGTTCCTTGTTCGTTTATTCCTACGCTAACGAAAATTGAGAAATCTTTGCAATAAGGGGGATCGGTTGTCTTTTCGCCAGATCAAAGAAATGGGCACCGGCACTTTCAGATCGACGACAGGCAACAATGCAACGCCGGTTGGGCATTGCCATCTTGCAGAATCACTGACCAAGGCGACACCCAACCTGCAGGAGACCAAACTAAGAATCGTGGCATGGTCATCGGCTTCTTGCACAATTCGCGGTGATTTCAATCCCCCGCGGAAACACGCCTGCATCAAGCGGTCGTAGGCGGCGGGGTGCGTGTGGCGAGGAAACCAAACAAAGGGAACACCAGTCAGGTCGGCCAGTCGGAGCCTAGTCTGTTTAGTCAGGGGGTGTCCTTTCGGCACGGCGAGCATCACCTTGTGTTGTGCAACAAGCCGATCTTCCAATTCTTTACCCAATGTGGTCATGTTAACAACGAAACCCGCATCAAGTCTGCCCGACCGAATGGCTTCCACTTGTGCGAGGGACAGCATGGGAACGGGCGTCAATTCAGCGCCCGGCTGTTTCTTTCTGAATCGGCGAAAAAACTCCGGAACGACCCCATGCCAAGAAATACTCTCAACAAATCCCACCCGAAGTGTTCCGGCCTTGCCGCTTGCCACGCGTTCGGCGCGCCGGGTGGCTTCCTGAACTTCCGCCAGAATTCGTCGTGTGTCTTCCAAGAACAACTTTCCTGCCGAGCTTAATTTGACGCCGCGCGGGAGTCGCTCGAACAAGCGAAACCCGATTTCTTTTTCCAGATCCTGAATTTGGCGGGAAAGCGCCGGCTGTGCGATGCGGAGCCGCTCTGCTGCTCGCCCGAAATGCTGCTCTTCCCCGACTCCGACAAAGTAACGCAAATGCCGTAACTCCATATTGATACCTCCAAGGCATCGAAAGTATAGCAACGACGTCTTGGACGTATGAAACCTCATCTAGGACGATAGCCTCGAGATCTTCCGGTGACCAGCCGCCGCCGTAAGGAGGCCTTTCATGAAGGCCCTCGTAGTGAACGCACTCGGTCGTGGCTTCGATCTCGAGGACGTAGAGATCGCTCCGCCGATCGGACGCGAAGCCCTCGTCAACGTGCAAGCCGCCGGGCTGTGTCACACCGATCTGCTTTTCGCCACCCACAATATCGTTCCACTGCCGGCGGTGCTTGGACACGAGGTGGCAGGGATAGTGGCTGAATTGGGGCCGGACGTCGCGCACGTTCGTGTCGGAGATCACGTCGTAGGTTCTCTAGCGCAGTCGTGCGGAGCGTGCGCTCGATGTTTGTCAGGCCGCACTTTCCAGTGCATACATCCGGAATTGACACTGCGTCGACCGTCCGATCCCCCGCGCATAAGCCGCAAAGGAACTGCCTTGTTTCAAGGCTTCGGGCTGGGCGGCTTCGCGGAACGCGCACTCATCCATGAGAACCAACTCGCCGTCGTGCCCAAGGAGCTTCCGTTTCCGCAAGCCGCGCTGCTCGGCTGCGGAGTTGTAACCGGCGCCGGTTCCGTCTTGAACACCGCAAACGTTAAAGCCGGGGACACCGTCGTGATCTTTGGTGCTGGAGGAGTTGGGCTCAATGCCGTGAGCGGCGCGCTCATTGCCGGAGCGTCGAGGATCGTCGTCATCGACATCGAAGCGAAGCGACTCGACGAGGCTCGGCGGTTCGGCGCCACTGACGTCATCGATTCCACGAAAACTAAGCCCATCGAGGCCGTCCGCGATCTCCTTCCAGGGGGAGCCGATCACGTATTCGATTTCGTAGGCCAGAAGGCGGTCGCCGAGCAGGGACTCGCAATGCTCGGAGCCGGCGGTGGACTGTACTTGGTTGGCGTTGCGACACCCGATGTCGAAATCGGCGTGAATATCTTTAGTGCGATTGGCGGGCAAAAACGCGTTCAAGGTGTGAACTTCGGTTCCACTAACGCCAAGCACGACATTCCAATGTACGCGGGCCTGTACCTGCAAGGCCGGATGAACCTGAACGATCTGGTTTCGAAAAAGATTTCGCTGCGCGAAGTGAATGACGGTTACTCAGCCATAAAGGATGGCTCGCTCACGCGCGTCGTCGTCACTTCGTTCTGACGGAGAAAATCATAGAAGGAGATCCACAATGGGAGCTAAGGAAGCAATCGCCAAGACAGACCTGGTCAGGACAATTACTACGCAATACATCGACGGGGAATACGTTGAATCCCACGGCCGCGAAGTTATGGACATCATCAAACCGACCAACGGGCAACTGATCGGCCGCGTCACACTCGGAGATGAGGAAGATACGCGGCGCGCCATCGCCGCGGCTAAGCGCGCATTCGCCACTTTTGGGCGGACGACGAAGGAAGAGCGCGCGAGCTATTTGGGGCAACTGCATGCAGCAGTCTCGGCGCGGGTTGACGATTTAACGGCCGCAATGGTTGAGGAGTATGGCGGCGTGGTTCAGTTCGCCAAGCCTCTGGTGGAGTCGGGAGCCGCTGCTTTCCTGGCCTCCCAGAAAGCGGTGCAAGAGATCCCGTGGACGCAAGGCTGGGGCAAGACGACGGTCACCCTGGAACCGGTGGGCGTGGCGGGCCTAATTACCGCTTGGAACGCGAATGCGCTGTTCATTTGCCTCAAGCTTGCATCGGCCATAGGCGCTGGTTGTACGGTTGTCCTCAAGCCCAGTGAACTCAGCTCGATGCAGACGCAGGTGATGCTCGAATGTCTGCACGCGGCCAAACTCCCCAAGGGTGTCTGCAACGTCGTGACCGGCCGCGGAGATGTAGTGGGTGCCGAGCTCGTGCGGAATCCTGACGTGGCGAAGATTTCGTTCACGGGTTCGGTTGCCGTTGGCCAGGGAATTATGCGCGATGGCGCAGCAACGATGAAGCGGGTCACGCTCGAACTTGGAGGCAAGTCGCCGACCATTTTGCTGGACGATGCCGCTCTCGACAAAGCGATTCCGGCGGCTCTCGTCTTGGCTTTTATGAACAGCGGACAAGCCTGCGCCGCGGGTACGCGCCTCTTGGTGCCGAAAAGCAAGCTCGAAGAGGTGAAGCGCGGCATACGAACCGCGATGCGAGCCTTTCCTGTCGGCGACCCTGCGGACCCTAAGACTGCCATCGGTCCCATGGTGTCGCAGAAACAGTACGAGCGCGTGCAGTCTTATATCGGCAAGGGCATTGAAGAAGGCGCTGAGGTTCTCGTCGGTGGAGAGGGTCGCCCCGAAGGTTTCGAAGCGGGTTACTTCCTGAAGCCCACGGTGTTTGTCAATGTGCGGAACGACATGGCGATCGCTCAAGAAGAGATTTTCGGCCCCGTTCTGTGTGTCATCGCCTACGACACCGAGGAAGACGCGATCCGGATCGCCAATGACTCCAAATTCGGGCTCCACGCTGCGGTGCTCGGGACTGATCTCAAGCGAGCGCGTCGCGTGGCCTCACACATACGCGCCGGTCGCGTGGTCATCAACGGAATGACCGATGATCCAAAGGCCCCTTGGGGAGGATTCAAGTACTCGGGCGTCGGCCGTGAATACGCCATGTACGGGATTGAGGCGTTTCTCGAAACCCGGGCAATTCTTGAAGCCTAAGGAGCGCAGCTCATGAGCAAACACGTTAGCATTTCTCCCGGCGAAGCCGCCGACCGTCTCGCAATCCGCGAGTTGGTTGAGGCTTACGCGCATTGCGCCGATCGTCGCGATGCGAAAGGGCAGATGTCACTGTTTACTGCGGACACTCATTTCGTGGTGTATATGAATGCCAAAGACCCGAAGCCTTCCCAGGAATTGAACTCCCGCGAGGCGCTCGCTCCGGTGTTCGCGGATCTGAACAAGTATGCCGCTACCATGCACTTCGTTGGACAGAGCACGATTCTCACCCTGACACCCGACAAAGGTACCGGCGAAGCATATTGTCTGGCACATCACCTTACCATCGACGGCGGAAAGAGAAGCCTCATGGTCGCTGCGCTGCGCTATCAAGACACATTCGTGAAGCAAGACGGTGCATGGCTGTTTTCGGAACGGTTACTGTTCGCTGACTGGACCGAAGAGCGTATTCTGTGACGGCAACGACGGACAAGGTGGCTTCGGGTGCGTCGATGAGTGTTCCCACTCTCGCGCAAAAGCGTCTCGTCATGGCGGGGGCGAGTGGAATGGTCGGCCGATACGCCCTTCACTACGCGCTCGAGAATTCCGCCGTCAAGAGCGTGACGTCGATTGGGCGCAAGAAGCTCGGCCTTTCGGACCCCAAGCTGAAAGAAGTTCTGCATCAAAACTTCGCAGACTGCTCTGCACTGGCGGACACGCTCGCGGATCAAGACGCAGCGGTTTTTTGCCTGGGAGCATACACCGGGGCGGTGGCGGACGCGGAATTCCGCACGATCACCGTAAACTACCCGGTGGAGTTCGCGCGAGTTCTCCGAAGCAGCAGCCCCGGCGCCGCGTTCTCGTTCTTGAGTGGGAATGGCGCGGACCCGACGGGACGAAGTCGGTTGCCTTTCGCACGTTATAAAGGAGAGGCCGAGAACGCACTCCTTTCGGCGGGATTCCCTCACATTTATATCTTCCGGCCAGCGTACATTTACCCCGTGGAACCGCGGAAGGAACCGAACCTCAGCTACCGCCTGTTACGCACGATCTATCCGGCGTTTCGGGTGCTATTCCCTAACCAGGTGATTCGGGCCGACGACCTAGCCCGGGTCATGGTAAGAGCGGCGGTGAGCGAAGCAGGACAGCGCGAGGGCCCGGTTTTCGAGAATCGCGACATCCGAGCCATGGCCATTGGCAACCCGGAAATAAATGCTGATACTGCTCTGACAGAATGAGGGAAAGCCCCCCTCTCCGCCAGTATAAATCTGTAATTTAACATATACATTAATATGCACAGCCATGAATCTGGCCAAAGGCTTCTTTGCTGTTGCAAGGTCATTGCTTACCCATCTGGCTGGGTGCCCGACGCCGAACTGCATGACCTAAAGAACTAGCACTTCGGAGACTCGTGAACGAAGCGCTCGGTCAAAAGTGACAAGCTTCAAACCCGCCACGGTCGCGAATGCCAGAAGATAGGAATCCGCCCACACTTTCGGCGACGAAGTACCGAGTCTGGACTGTCGGCGGAATTCAGGCTCTATTGCCTCGGGTTCGGAGAGGAATGCGACCCTGTCGTCCGCGCAAACCTTGTCCCATAATGCCCAGGCCTCGGTCATTTTTCTCACGTCGTTTCCCATCACAGCTGCCGATGTGAGAAGCCGAAGTACTGTCAACTGCGTGAATCGGCAGAAAAAGAACTTCTCTTCTGGGGACTTTTCAAGCCACTCCCGCACCCTCTCGGAATGAATATGTCGACCCCACAGCAGTGCTAGCCAAACATTGGCATCAAGGAAATTCAATGTGTTCATAGATCTGTTCGTTGGTCAAATCGACTTTCGGCCCATCTGAAGCGATAAGGGGAAACTTGACCCTTTTGGAACGAGGACGCTTGCCCTCGATGAGAGTGACCCGCACGCCCAAAAGGATCAATTCACGGATCGACCGTCCTTGCGCGGCAGCTTGCTCCTTAAGCTTGCGGTAAAGGGAAGCGGGGATATCGACGGTCGTCCGAATGGCTTGCTCCTTCATAGACCGATTCTCTCACAAATGCCATAAATATGGAACACACTCTTCAGCGGTCTTTCGCTGGCCTCACCAGCGCAAGAAAAACCACTTGACAAAGTGTCTGTGACACACTATATTAGTGTCTGTAGGACACTACTGGAGGCATCCAATGCTTACGATCCGATTCATGAAAGCCCCTCCCACGACGTACGTTTTGCAATTCAAAAACGGCCAGGTGCGGCGGGAAGGGCCGGGGCTCTCCTTTTTCTATTATGCTCCCACGTCAACGATCGTCACCGTACCTCTGGAGAGCGCCGATGTTCCATTTGCTTTCCAAGAGAGCACGGCGGATTTTCAATCCGTCTCCATACAAGGGCAACTGACTTACCGCGTGTCGGACCCCAAGAAACTCTCCTTGCTTCTGGATTTGAGCGTCAGCCCGTTGGGCGTGTTTCGCTCGGAGGACTATCGCAAACTGCCAGAACGACTGGTTCACACGACGCAAACGCTCATGCGGGCAGAGACGCAAAGACTCTCGCTAGGAGAGGCCTTGACGAAAGGCGGATCGTTGAGCGCTTCGGTTCTAGCTGGTCTGAAATCGTCTGAAGGCGTGGCTCAGCTTGGTGTAGAAATACTAAACCTTTCCTTACTTTCGATCCGTCCGACGCCGGAAATGGCGAAGGCCTTAGAAGCTGAAGCTCGCGAGGCGCTGCAACGCCGTTCTGATGAAGCCATCTATGCTCGGCGAAACAACGCTGTCGAGCAGGAGCGACGAATCAAGGAGAGTGAACTCAACACCGAAATTGCTGTCGAGGAGAAACGGCGACAGATTCGGGAAACGCAAATGGCCGCAGACATAGCCATTGAACAGCAACGTGCTGCTCTGACGGACAAGCGCATCGAAAACGATCGCAAACAGGCGGATAGCCGTGCATACGCACTGGAGGCGACACTCAAGCCCGTGCGCGACATTGACTGGAGAACTTTGATGACGCTTTCCCCGCACGGCGGTGATCCCAAGATGATGATCGCCCTGGCTTTTCAGGAAATGGCGTCAAACGCGCAAAAGATCGGTGAGCTGAATATCTCGCCGGACCTGCTGCAGAGCCTGCTTGCATCCACTACCAGCAACATGGCAATTCCGCCGCAGCAAAAAGGGAAGTAGTCATGCATGAAATCGTGAGCGGCGCAAAACGGCGGGCTGGGTTTGACAAGATCGTCCTGGTGACTCGCAAGACCCGGCTCGCCGAATTGATCGAACGATTCAACACTTTGGCACAAGCAAAGTTCTACATCGAACATGCAGGAGGGAATTTCAAGGAATACCAGCTGGAGGATGAAGCGTACAGACAATCCGCTGACGGTGTCCGCCGCTCGATTGAGCTTGGGTTGAAAGTGCAGGAAATCGATCGAGGACTGGTGCCAACGTTTACGTTTCTGCCGGAAGATCTCGTGGTCGCCTTAGGACAGGATGGGCTTGTCGCCAACACCGCGAAATATGTCGGCAGGCAACCCGTTATCGCTATAAATCCGGACCCCGAAAGATTCGACGGCATCCTCCTTCCCTTCCTTCCCGGCCAAACAGGGCGCGTGCTTCAGGAAGTGCTCTCTGGAAAGTGCCGCATTCGATCCGTTACCTTGGCGGAAGCGTGTCTGAATGATGGCCAGCGTCTGTTGGCGTTCAACGATCTCTTCCTTGGGGCGCAAACTCACGTTTCAGCCCGATACCGGATTCGGTGGGCCAAATCCGAGGAGCCCCAATCATCCAGCGGCGTTCTCGTGTCAACAGGTGCGGGCAGCACAGGCTGGGTTTCGTCGGTATTCAATATGGCGTCCGGCGTTGCAGGCTTGACCGGTGGCCATACCGTGAAGCCGATGCGGCTGGATTGGGAGGACCGGCGTCTGCTATTTGTGGTTCGCGAGCCCTTCATCAGTCGTCATTCCAAGGCAGGTATCGTTGCCGGGATTGTCGAACGCCAACAGGCCTTGGAGCTAGACTCGCTGATGCCATCAGGTGGCGTTATCTTCAGCGATGGAGTTGAGGCGGACTTCCTGCAATTCAATTCAGGGTCCAGTGTAATCGTGAGGGCGGCAGCGGAGACCGCCCAACTTGTCGTGGGGTGAAACGTGGAAAGTTTGCGTGTGACGGTAGACATCGTGATTTTCACTCTGAGAAAGGGTTCGCTTCAGGTGCTCTTGGTCAAACGCGGGGTTCCTCCGTTTGAAGGTCAATATGCCATCCCGGGTGGCTATATCCGCGGAGATGAATCACTCGAAGAGGCAGCACTTAGAGAACTACACGAGGAAACGGGTGTCAGAAATGTGTTTCTCGAACAACTATACACGTTCGGCGACCCCAAGCGAGACCCAAGGGGTCGAGTGATTACAGTCGCCTATTACGCATTGATCGCCTCGGACAAATTGTCGCTGGTTGCAGGCGCGGACGCGGCTGAAGCGCAGTGGTTTCCGGCCAGCAGTCTTCCACCTCTTGCCTTCGATCACAAATCCATTCTGGACTACGGTCTTGAACGCCTTCGCAACAAACTGGAGTACACGACTGTCGGGTTTCAGCTGGTACCCGAGAAATTCACTCTTGGGGAGCTACAAGCTGTGTTTGAGGCAATCCTTGGAAGACAACTCGACAAGCGCAACTTCCGCCGCAAGCTTTCGCTCTTGGGAATCTTGAAGCCCCTGCGCGAATGGCAGAGGACTGGCCGGAAACCAGCTCAATTGTTCCGGTTCGCTGCCGCACGTTTCGAAAAACTGAGGGATAAAGGAATCTTATTCCCATTCTAGAGGGCCTCACACCCTCATGAGTGGCGAGATTCCCGCTCCCTCAAGTCTCCGCAATTGGGACCCTTCGATGCCAAAGCAGCCGCAGTCTCTTGCCTGTACTTTGCTACTACTTTGAGGTTATTTGGCGTCATGTGAAGGCCGCACGAAGACTGGCGAATAGCGCAAATCAGAAACGGGTATTGAAAACAAGAGACATACCAACGCTCACCAACCCGTAGTCTCCCTCTCACCAACGGAGGCTACAATCCCCCCTCTCCGCCATAGCAAAAACACCCAATGTTTATGCGGGTTGCATAGTCGTGCTACTACTTTTTCTGGGTTTTTTCTCATTAAAACTAACGCAACCGTAAATATATCGCTCTCGCGCATCAGTTAAGACTTGCCCTCACAGAAACTCCAAGAGTGCATCCATGGTTTCCTTAGGTCGCTCTTCCATGACCCAATGACGGATCTTGCCGCCTGCAGCACGCAGACACAGACCGATTCTCACCTGCTCCGCCTAACTCAGAAGATCGCGTGTAGCCCGGCCTACTCGGCTTTGGCTTGCCGGTAATAGGAATGTTGGATTCCTTCCTAAAGCATTTCTGCGGGCCGCCGTCCTCGGTGAGGTGAAAGTCGTCCTTGCGGAGGCCGGGAACGGATTGTCCTTGTTTGTTGTGACAACCACGTCCTCCACAACAATACGACTTTCGGCCTTGATAGTAGGGCCCTGAATCGGCGCAGGAACGGGCGGTCCTTGCTCGCGGGATTGAGGGAGATAGAGTCCTGCGAGAAAGAGGAGCGAGGCGGCGGAGAGTAGCGAGGGTGCCATTGTAACCCTACCGAAAGTTTGGCTCCTTTGGGTCGTTGCGAGTTTGTTTATTTTGTTGTATGGTGAGTGTATGGCGCGGATGATCTCGACAACGATTCGCTTGAACAAAGAGGATGTCCGTGCTTTGAAGCGCGCGAGAGCGGCAGGACACTCCGCTTCGGAACTGGTTCGGAAAGGCTTGCGCGTCGTTGCCTCGCGATACTACACCGGTCGCCGACCGCCCACAACTTTACTGTTTGAGTCGACCGACACGAAGCTGGGAGACGAATCCGAACTGTTTCGGGATCTCGAAGATTGAGCGGCCTGATCATCGCCGACACGGGAGGGCTCCTCAAGGCACTCGCCCACACGCCTGATCACAAACCGACCTTTCCGGAATACCAAACGATTCTGACCACCGCGACCCTCGTGATAGTACCAGCGCTGGTTCTCGCTGAGGTGGACTACTTCCTCAGAGACAATCGGGCGGCCATGCGCAAGCTGATCGCCGAGATCTTCGATCCAGCGACCCGCTACGAGTACG
>Ga0210409_10004965_pt1 | contig 14089 bp, 11 predicted proteins | sample IncBWH17MmetaG_FD_161649 | JGI IMG/M metagenome (GOLD analysis project Ga0210409, IMG submission 161649) | Forest soil microbial communities from Barre Woods Harvard Forest LTER site, Petersham, Massachusetts, United States - Inc-BW-H-17-M | ecosystem: Environmental > Terrestrial > Soil >... | reverse complement strand
CACCGAATTGCGCGTTCAGGCCGTCGACCCCACCGAAATCCCCGTGGCCGAGTGGGACCTTCGCGATCAAAGCTACGGCCCTCCGGAAATTGGCGCACTCGCCGCGCAGCACCTGAATCCGGACACCGCCTACTTCGTCGCCGCCAATTGGGATCTGTGGTTCTTCGATATGGAAACTCTAAAGTGGCGCCGCGAGCCGCAGCCCCTCACGCTCATCTGCCACGGCCTTCTCTACGACGACGGCGTGGCCGCCTCCGCCGGCCATTTCGCCGCCGACTTGGGATTCGAGCATTTCTTCACCGGGCACGGCGGCATCCTCGCCCCCAGCGCGGCCTCCAACCCATTCGGGTCTTCCGACCATCCCCTGGAGCACACCTTCCGTCAGTGGATGTCCGCGAGCGGCAACTTGAAGGAATATCACGCCAAGACCCGCGAAAACATCCAACAATTGGTTAATTGGGTGGAGGCCATCGAGGCTGCGCTGCCGGTCGAGCGTAGTGAGCTCTCCTCCGAGGGGGAAGAAAATTTCGAGGCTCGGCTGGACGCCATCCTCGCCCGGCGTTAATCTTGGGCCTCGGTTGGCGCCGGAACGTCACCTCATCAGAACAGCAACTTGGGCCCATGATTTCTTCCGTGGAGGACACGCAACCGCTAAAATTGTGGCAGTACGCCCTTCACTTTGCCGGTTGCCGGACAAAAGGAGTAGTAAAGCCTCTACTATGGAAAATCTTATAGAAAGCGACTGTTTCCTGACGCCTGCTAACGACCCCGCAGCCATGCCGTCCTTACCTTCAGGGACGGGGAGTGGATTCACCAGGAATCGAGTGGCCGTTGGCCGTACGATTCGACGGAACGCAGCGCTGGGCATTCTCGCGGCGTGCTTTCTGGCTGGCTGTAGCGACGCGCCCGCGGAAAAACCCGCGGCGGAAGCCAAGCCGGCAGCGCCGGCCGTTCCCGAGGACATTCAATCCGCGGCGGATTCGCTGCTCGGCAAAGAGACCACCGTGCTGCTGTTTGGCGAACTGGCGAAAAACGGCAAGCAAGAATTTCTCGCTGCCAACATTGTCCCCAAATCGTCGAAAAATAACCTGCCCGGCACGATTGTCACCCGCGCGGTGCTCTCGGAAAACGTGGACGGCCATTGGATGGAAATCTTGCGCTGCGACGAACACTTGAAGAATGCCAAAGGCTTTTTGCCCGGCACTCCCATCGGAGGCGTGACCGGCTGGCGCTTGGCTTACGAGCAGGATCCCGAAAAAGGTCTGGCCTTGTACTTCACACCGCTAAAGGGCGCGGTGGATACTCACACGCTCCCCATCGGCGTGCGCTGGAACCCAAACACGAAACGCTACCAGTCCCTCGACCGCTCGTATGAAAATTTCCTGAACGAGGCTCCGTCCCTGAGCACCGCGCGATCCAGTTTGCGATGACCGACACCACCAAATCCGGGCAGCCCGCGGCCGCCGCGAAAAAATCGCAGCCACCGCAGGCGCACACCTCCAGCGCGAAAAACTTGCTCGGCTTGGTGCCCTATCTCGCTCGCTACCGCCCCGCGATCGCGCTTGGCCTGCTCGTTCTTGCATTGACCAGCATCATCGGCAATATCATCCCGCTCGCCACTGGCGTCATGACCGACATTCTCGCGGGCAGCGCTCGCCCGTTCCAAAGCAATTCGCACGCAAAAGCGCTCGCGGGCGACTGGCTCAGCCGCGACATTCCCTTCTACGCCCCGCACAGTCGCCACGCCCTGGGCATCTACTGCCTCATCCTAATTATCTGCGTTTTGCTCAAGGGCCTGATGTCCTTCACCACCCGCTGGGTGCTCATCGGCGTCTCCCGCGACATTGAGTTCGATCTCCGCGCCGGCCTCCTGGATCGTCTTCTCCTCATGGAGCCGGAGTTCTATGTCCGCAACCGCACCGGCGAATTGATGTCCCGCGCCACCAACGACCTCAACAATGTCCGCATGGTCCTCGGCCCCGGCATCATGTACACCGGCCAAACGCTGATAACCATGATCCTCGCGATCGTCATCATGGCGCGCCTCTCTCCCTCGCTCACGCTCTGGGTCCTTTTGCCCGTACCTGTCGTCGCCGTCGCCGTCCGCCACTTCGGCAAAGTCATCCACGATCTCTACGAAACGATTCAAGCCGCTCTGGCGACTCTTTCTGCGAAAGTGCAGGAAAATCTTTCCGGGGTCCGCGTCATCCGTGCCTACGCCCAGGAAGAAGCCGAGATCCGCAGCTTCGACGAGCCCAATCGCGAGTACGTTGCACGCAACATCAAGCTCATCCGCACCTGGAGCATGTTCATGCCTTCGCTTCAGGCGCTCATTGGCACCTCCTTCCTCATCGTCCTGTGGCAAGGCGGCCATCAACTTCTTCGCGGCCAAATCTCCCTCGGCGCGCTGGTCACTTTCTATAGCTATCTCGGCCTTCTGGTCTGGCCCATGATCGCCCTCGGTTGGGTCACCAACATTTTCCAGCGCGGCGCCGCGTCCATGGGCCGCCTCAATTACATCCTGCGCGCGCAGCCGCAGATTGACGACCGCCACGCCGCCGTCGCTGCAAACGCTCCCATCGCTGGCGAAGTCGAATTCCGCAACCTCACCTTCACATTTCCCACAAACATCTCCGGCAATGGCGCTGCCCAAGGCAACGGCACCAACGGCGGTGGCGCGCATCCTGTCCTTCGTGACATCAACTTGAAGATTCCCGCAGGCTCCACGCTGGCCATCGTCGGCCCCACCGGCAGCGGCAAGACCACGCTCGCCGCGCTCGTCGCTCGCCTCTGGGAAGCTCCCGACGGCGAACTCCTCATCGACGGCCGTCCCATCCGCGAATGGCCGCTCGGCACCTTGCGCCGCTCCATCGGGTACGTCCCGCAAGACACCTACCTCTTCGGCGAAACCGTCGGCGGCAACATCGCCTTCGGCCTGCCCAATTACGATCTCAACCAAGTTCGCCAAGCCGCCGAAATCGCCAGCCTCGATTCCGATGTCGAAGGCTTCACCCATAAATATGAAACGGTTGTCGGCGAACGCGGCATCACCCTCTCCGGCGGACAAAAGCAGCGCACGGCCATCGCCCGCGCCGTCATCCGCGACCCGCGCATCCTCATCCTCGACGATTCCCTCTCCAGCGTCGACACGCAAACCGAAGAGCGCATCCTCACGCGCCTGCGCGGCATCATGCACGGCCGCACCACCATTTTGATATCGCACCGCACCTCCACCGTGCAGGACGCTGATCAAATCGTTGTCTTGCGCGACGGCCGCATCATCGAGCGCGGAACGCACGACGAGCTCCTCGCTCGCGGCGGTTATTACGCGGATTTGTATCAGAAGCAGTTGCTGGAAGAAGAGCTAGAACGCGCATGAGCAACGTGCACGAAGAAGAAGCACTCGGCAAAGCCTACGACGCGCGCTTGATGCGCCGCTTGATGGAGTACATGCGGCCCTACAAATGGCGCGTCATCCTGGCGCTGTCCCTGGTGGCCATCGTCACTCCGCTGGAGCTGAGTCCGCCGATAATCTTTGGCTGGGCTATCGACCACTACTTTTCGCCCGCTCTCAGCGGCCGCTTGCCGGAAAGCGGAGCATGGCGCGGCATCGGAGTCATCAGCGTCGTCTACTTGCTGGTCTTGATCTTCGATTTTCTAGCCCAATACATCCAGATTCGCATCATGCAGCGCGTCGGCCAGCAAACCATGTACGACATGCGCACCGGAATTTTCGCGCACCTGCAACGCTTGCCGATGACCTACTACGACCGCAACCCCGTCGGCCGCCTCATCACCCGCGTCACCACCGACGTCGACGCCCTCAACGATCTCTTCGCCGCCGGCGTGGTCACCATGATCAACGACTTCTTCCTCCTCGCCGTCATGGCCGCCGTGCTTTTCAAAATCGATTGGCGGCTCGCATTGGACACCCTTGCCGTTCTCCCCTGCATCCTGGTCGTCACCTTCGTCTTCCGCCATTACGTGCGCGACGCCAACCGCCACATCCGCACGGCAATCGCCCGAATCAACTCGTTCCTGCAGGAATACATCTCCGGAATGAGCATCGTGCAGCTCTTCAATCGCGAGCAAAAGGCCCGCGCCGAATTTGCCAAGCGCAATCAAGAGAACATGCTCGCCTGGCGCGACGCCATCCTCTCCTACGCGCTCTTTTATCCCGCCGTCGAAATTCTCAGCGTCGCGGCCATCGCCCTCATCTACTGGTCCGGTGGCAATCGCGTGCTTGCCGGCGCCCTCAGTTTGGGCGTTCTGACGGAGTTCACGATGTTCGCCACGCGCTTCTTCCGCCCGATCCAGGACCTCAGCGAAAAATTCAACATACTACAGTCCGCCATGGCCGCTTCCGAGCGCATTTTCAAGCTGCTTGATGAGCCGGCCAGCGTTTCGTCGCCGCCCGACGCCATTCACCTCGAAAATCCTCGGGGCGAAATCGAATTCCGCAACGTCTGGTTCAGCTATCGGCCCATTCCCAACCCTCGCGAAGAGGACTGGGTCCTCCGCGACGTCTCCTTCCGCGTCGAGCCCGGCCAAACACTCGCCATCGTCGGCCACACCGGCGCCGGCAAGACCACGCTAATCTCTCTCCTGCTCCGCTTCTACGACATTCAACGCGGCCAAATCCTGCTCGACGGCGTCGACATCCGCAAAATCAATCTCCAAGATCTCCGGCGCCTGTTCGGCATCGTTCTTCAGGACCCCTTCCTCTTCACCGGCACCATCGAATCCAACGTCCGCCTCGGCACTCCGGGCATCGACCGCGACACCGTCGAGACCGCCATCTGCGAAATCGGTCTGGCCGATTTCATCGAATCGCTCCCCGAAGGCGTCGGCGCCAGCGTCAACGAGCGCGGCTCCACGCTCTCCGTCGGCCAGCGCCAGCTCATCAATTTCGCTCGCGCCCTCGCGCACAATCCGCGATTCCTCATCCTCGACGAAGCCACCTCCAGCGTGGACACCAAAACCGAACTGCAAATCCGCGATGCCCTCGACCGCCTACTCAGCGGCCGCACCGCCCTGGTCATCGCTCATCGCCTCAGCACCATTCAGCATGCCGACCGCATCCTCGTCTTCCACAAAGGCCGCCTGCGCGAGCAAGGCGCCCACCAGGAGCTTCTGGCCCAGCGCGGCATCTACTACCGCCTCTACCAGCTCCAGTACAAGGAGCAAGAGCTGCACCTTTCCGACGATTCCGGCGCCCCGAGCCCCCAACCCGGCTCGCCGCTGCCCTTGCCCCTTCCCGCCAGCGATTGAGCGCTTCCCTCCACATGCCAGCTAGCATCGCTCAAATATTCGCCGCTCCCGTAGGGGCGCAGCACTGCTGCGCCCCTACTCGGCAAGATTTCAGCGCCTCGCAGGGTTTGCGATCATGACCTCTCTGCTCCTCTCCGCCGGTGAAGCCAGCGGAGACATGTACGCCGCGCGCCTGGCTGCAGCACTAAAGCATCGCGCCGATTTAGAAATCTTTGGCATGGGTGGCCCGCAAATGCGCGCCGCCGGGGTCGACATCGTCACCGACTACTCCGAAGTCTCCGTCCTCGGCATCACGGAAATCCTCAGCCATCTCCCTTCGCTCATCCGAGCCATGCGCCACCTCGTCGCCGAAGCCGAGCGCCGCAAACCCACCATGGCCATCCTCACCGATTTTCCCGGCTTTCACCTGCGCCTCGCGCGAAAACTCAAACGCCGCGGCGTCAAAAACATTTATTACATCTGTCCGCAATTCTGGGCCTGGCGCCCCTGGCGCGTGCGTGTAGTGCGCCGCCGCTTCTCCCAAGCCCTCTGCATTTTCCCCTTTGAAGAAAAATTCTACGGCCATGCCGGCGTCCCCGTGAAATTCATCGGCCACCCGCTGGTTGGCGCGGTGCACGCCTCGCTCGATCGCCACGCATTTTTCCGCGAGCAAAGCCTCGATTCGCAGAAAAAACTCGTCACCATCCTCCCCGGCAGCCGCGCCGCCGAACTTCGCCAGCACCTCCCGCTTCTGCGCGAAGCTTGCCTGCGCATCCATCGTGAATCGCCCGCGCAATTCGTTCTCGCCGCCGCCCCCGCGGCCAACCTCGCATCCCTGCGCGAAGCCTGGCCGCCGCAACTCCCCCTGAAAATCGTGCTCGGCCAAACCTACAACGCGCTCGCCGCCGCCGATGCCGCAATCGTCTCCAGCGGCACCGCCACCATCGAAGCCGCCCTCCTCGACGTCCCCATGGTCGTGGTCTATCGCGTCACGCCCCTCACCGCGCTTCTCGCCAAGCCGCTCGTGCGCACACCGTTCTTCAGCATGGTCAATCTGATCGCCGGCAAACGTGTCGTCGCGGAGCTCATCCAAAACGATTTCACTCCCGACCGCGTAGCCGCCGAGATCCTTCGCCTGCTGAACGACCAAAGTGCCCGCGAAACTCTCCGCCGCGACCTCGCCGAAATCCGCCAGCGCCTCGGCCCCCCGGGCGCGGTCGAGCGCGCCGCCGACGCCATCCTCCAGCTAATCGCCGAAGCGCAAGCACAAGTCAGCCCCCCGCATGGCAACGCGAAGTGAGGTCTCTGCTATCCTATATAGGGCATAAGCACGCCCTGCGTCCGTCGAGGCTCTCTGGGAACGTTGCAAAAGTTGTAGGGGCGCGCTTCAGCGCGTCCCAGCCGGCGATGCCGATGCAGAACGCAGCCATTGCGTCAAAATGAAAGGGGTCCGATGACCCGTTGTAATAGATTCGCTACCGCTTCGCTCCTCGCTTCTCTGCTGCTCCTCGCCGCCGCGCCTCTGCGCGCCCAAACTCCTCGCTCGTCCTCGTTCCTCGCCAACCATTACGACGTCTCCGCCACGCTCGACCCCATCACGCAGTCCCTCTCCGCCGTGGCTAAAGTCGAGTTCAAAGCGCAGGAAGTCTCCAGCGCCGTGCGCGTCGAGCTGCATTCCAATCTCAACGTAACCGAAGTCAGGTCCGCCGAAGGCAAGGCCCTCGGCTTTGAGCGCGATTCCCAAAATCCCCTCACCCTTATCGTCAATCTCCTCACCCCGGTGGCGCCGGGCGCCAAAGTGACTCTCACCTTCACCTACGCCGGCCCGCTCGCCAATGAAGAAAACAGCCCCGTCCCCGGCGTCCGCGCCGCCGCCATCACGCGCGATGGCGCCTTCCTCCTGCTCCCCGCGCGCTGGTTCCCGCTCACCAACTATCCCTCCAACCGCTACACCGCCACCTTCCGCCTCAACGTTCCCGATGTTTTCGCCGTCGCCGGTACCGGCAAAGCCGCGGCTCCCACGCCAACTCCCGGCAGGAACAGCGTCGAGGGCAATCGCCTCATCTACACCTTCCAGTGCGATTCGCCGGCCCCCTACGGCACCTTCGTTGCCGGCAATCTGCAGCTCAATCCCAAGCAAGCCGAAGGCATCAACGTCAACGTCTACGCACCCCGCGAAGCCAGCGGTGACGCACAAAAGTTCGCCGACGACGTAGCTCGCTCCGCCATCGTCTTCTCCGACATGTTTGGCCCCTTGCCCCGCCCGGACTTCACCCTCGCCCAGCTTCCCGACGGCACGCTGCGTGATTTTGCCGGGCCGGGTCTGCTGCTCCTCAGCAAACGTATCTGGGATCCCCGAGCCTCCGACCGCACCATCGCGCGCCTGGTTGCTTCGCAATGGTGGGGCAACGCCGTGCTCCCCGCCACGCGCGGCGATGTGTGGATCAGCGATGGCCTGGCGCGCTATTCCGAAGCCCTCTACGCCGAACAAAATGCCGGCAAGGAAGCCGGCCTGAAAGCCGTCGACGAATTTGCCGTCGGCGCCTTAATGTTTGAGGAAGCCGCGCCCATCGCCCAGGCCGCCCGCCTGGCTCCCTATTCCGCCGACTATCGCTCCGTCGTGATGAACAAAGGCGCCATGATCTTCCACATGGTCCGCGCGCAGATGGGCGACGTCGCCTTCAAATCCCTCTTGCACGATTTTTACTTCAAATACGCCGAGGGCAGCGCCACCATCGAAAATTTCGAAGCCCTGGCAGAGCAGCACGCGCAAGCCTCCGCTAAAGCCGGACAACCTGCTCCCGATCTCCGCAGCTTCTTCGCGCAATGGCTCAATTCCACCGGCGTTCCGGACTTCACCATCGAATACGTGGTCTATCGCACGCATCAGGGTTTCCGCGTGGTTGGCAAGATCAAACAGCCCCTCGACACCTTTCACATGCCCGTCGACCTGCGCATCGAAACGGAAGGCAATCCCGAGACGAAAACCATCGATGTCATCGGCACCGAATCAGAATTCACTGTCGAAACTTTTGGCCGTCCCAGACCCGGCGGCATCAAAATCGATCCCAATAATGTAATCCTGAAGGGCAGCTCTACGCTGCGCGCCCGCGCCGCCATCGCCCGCGGGGAAGAGCTTGCCGAGCAAGGCCGCTATTACGACGCCATCGGCCAGTACCAGCGCGCTCTTTCCATCCAGCCCGCTCGCCCGCTAGCCAATTTCCGCATGGGCGAAGCTTTCTTCTACCAAAAGAATTATCAGGCCGCCGCCAACGCCTTCCGCGACGCCTTGCAAACCGTTCCGGAAGCTTCCGAGAAGTGGACCGAAGTCTGGAGCCACGTCTATCTCGGCAAAATCTTTGACCTGCTCGGCCAGCGCGCCCGCGCCGTCAACGAATACAGCAAAGCCAAGCAAACCAACGACGACACCGGCGGCGCCCAGCAAGTCGCCGAAGGGTTCCTGAAGAAGGCTTACTCCGAAGGCGGCATCTCCGCCTCCGCCCCCGCCGGCGCCGGCGCGCCTCCAGGAGCAGCCGTCGTGCCGCAAGCTCCCACGACCGACGAGCGCCCCGTCCTGAAAAAGCGCACCGACCCCGCCCCCCACTAAGTCCGGTGCTACAACTCATGTTGTTGCGGATGCGCGTCTAATCGCGATTCGCCTTGTCGTAGATCCCTTCATTGCGCAGGCGATCGCATTCCGCGTTGACACACCTCGCCAGCCATGTGTCCGCGTTTTCCTGACGCTCGTAGGAGTGCGCGTGGTCTGCCGTGCGTTGCATAATCACGGACTCCGCCTTGTCCGCCGCCGGCCCCACGCCAAAGTAGCGTGTGACAGCCGCACGGATGGCCGTGGTGTTGTTATCGCGCAACGACGTCATCGCCGGGGCGTCGCCCGTATTCACCGAGAGTCGCAGGATGGCTTCACGATTGGTCATTCGGCAGGCTGCAACGCAAACCACTCCTGCAAGCTCGGGGCGTTGCGGAACGTCTTCGAGTCGATCTTCCCCGGCGCGGTCATCCAATAAACAGTCAAGCTGTTCGACAGGCTGTCGATGCAGATACGCTTATGCGTCTTCGTAGCCGCATCGGCTTTCTCTTTCCTCAGCCACAGGACCGTGCCTTCTCCGCTCTCCTCCACCTGAATAAAGCCACCTTGTCGCGCCGCGGCTTGCAATGCTTGTAGTTTTTCCATGGTGCTTCCAGTATAGGCTCTTTCCACGCGAATACCCGTCCGTCAAGTATCTTTGTTCTTAGAAGACTCCAATCAAACAGACTGAAGCCACCGATGACAATTTGTTGGGAGTCATCCGCTATACACTCAGCCGCGGTTGCACCCCCCTCCCCCTTTTTACGTAAGTGTTGATTCTAAAGGTAGTTAAAGTGCTTTGTTTTGATACACTTTTGCAAGTGTTGATTCTAAAGGGAGTTAAGGGAGAGTGAGTGGTGGGTAGTGAGCAGTGGGTGGCGCGCGGCAGCGGTGCCACCCCCCACCCCGGTGTCCCGCAGATTCGCTCGGGATACCCCACCCCCGGTATTTTGGGAAAAGAGGCTGCAAGTGATTGAAAAGAAAGGACAGGAGTCGGAAATTGAAGACAAAGAGGCTGCAGGCTATTGAAAGGACGAGGGTTAGGGCTGGAGTGGCGGGAGGCGTTAGCGGTGCTTGTTCGATATAACACGAGAAATCATACTTCAGGTCTGAATATTTGTCAATAGTAAACTTGTAAGTTTCAGGTTATGAGTGGATTACGGACGAGCGACGGTTTTCACGGGCGCGTCATTTCGTGAGATCGCCTGCGGCTGGTCTTCCTAGGAGGTGGGAGCTTATAGCTCCCACGTAACGATGTGCGCCCTCATTGGGCTTCAGCTCCTGAGGAAGCATCTCCCCGTCCCCGTGTCATCCCGAGCCGGGCGAAGGGACCTGCTTCTCGCCCCTCGCTTACGTGTAGCGCCGCGCTTCGCCCCGCTTTGTGGGGCGTGCCTTCTGCGTCCCGGTTTCCTTTACCGGGAACTCCCCGCGTTTTTTGCGGGAAGAGCCCGGCATCTCTTAAAAACCGCACCCTTTGAAAAACGAAACCCAAAGCGTGCGCATCCCGGTTCAAACGCCTGGCCCACCCGCCCTCTTGCGACGGTCCCCTAGTTAATCAATTGCTTTAGTATTGACAATACTTCGGATAAGTATTATGTGAACTAGAACTTCAACTGACCGAACGCCTCTAGCTAACAGGAGTAGACAACTATGCGCGCTCTCCTCACGGTTAACGTTGACCGAAAAATGTCGGACGCCGATCTCCGAAGGATATTCAAGGACGAGATGGGCATTGAACCAACTGACTTGCCACTGATGCCATCGGAGCCAGACTGCTCCGACGGCTATAACACGCAATTGAAAGCCTACTTCGCAGAGCGTGCCCAACCCATCTTAGATCGAATGCCAGACGATACTGAAGATCACAAAGCGAAGAAGAGACGCACTCTGTGCTCCGTCAAATACTGCTCAGTTCTTCCACTAACGGGTACGCAATTCATGGCGACGCGCGAAATCGAAGGTGCTCTTACATTTCGATTGATTAACGACAAGATTGAATTCCTCCAGGAGGGCTGTGAGGATCTGATTTGTCGGCTGGGTATTACTCAGCCGCGATGGAAGGTTTGGCTCCGGAAGGCTCGCTTCTCACTCGCTGGCCGTATCGAAATCTATGAGCACGGCCTGGAAGCATCTACGATCAGAGGTTCCTTAGTTAGGAACAAGTTGTCATTTGCATTTAAACGCTCAAGTAAAGACGTAGTAGTTGCCACGGGTGCTTTCGTGCTGTTTTTGGTTGCCGTCGCAATAACTCAGTCTGGAGTACTTAATTCGCAGAGCAAGATGGGGGGACATCTTGACCGTTTCGCTACGGCGATGATCACCGCAGTAGTCGTTTCGGTCTACTCCATCCTTCACATCGTATTCACCGCAACACCACCGGTGCAGTGGACGGCACATTACGAGAAAGAAGACTAAGCGGGCCGGCATCACGTGGAGGTCCTAGTGTTAACGTGAGCCCGAAACGCAAGAACTGAGAAACGGACGGCTCGAAAACGTTGGACTGAACGGGGCAGCGCCACGATTAGCTGTCCCATTGAATTCGCTAATTCCTTCCCGCAGGCGGGCCAACCTCCCTATAGCCAAAGGTCCCGGAAGACTTTCCCTACGCCACTCGCCCGGCTCATTCTGGGAAGTCGTGAAGGGTTTTGGTAACTCAGGTAGTATAACTGCGTCATGAACTGGTTCTTCTCACACGCCTACATCGCGACTTGGATTTCGCCCCTCATTGCTCTGGTTGGTCTGATAATCCGAAACCGTGATGCGAGTACGCATCGAATTTCATGGTCACGCGTGATGATATATGTCGCGTTTCTGACGTTTCTCGCGGCGGCTATGACACCCTTGCTTGATCTGCCTACACGGTATTTCGCTGGCACGGGAGTAAGTGTGCTTCTCGGATATTTCATGGTGGACAGGTCTAACGACTAGCTCGGGCCGCCCGTTGACTTCAAGCGAGACGGTGTCCTATATTGCAATTACGGTAAAATTCTCATCCATGCAAATGCATTTTCGCAAGGAGTGACATGCTTCGCGTCGGCGACGAGAACTCATTGCGACTTAGGCAGTATTTTGATTCGATTAGACAGTCGTGTAGGGAGACGACCGAATCACAACGCGCGAAGGACTGGGTGGTACTCCTACAGCCTATATCTTTCATCATCTTTTTCGCCTCGCTTCTGACACTAATTCCACGGCTCTTCTCTGAACTCGCCGCATGGTTCTTCAAGTCCAGCGATGTCTTAATACACGGCATCCGGGTCTCGCTGTCCTCCGTTTGGTTATGGTGGTTCGTTTCCACCCCCTTGACGCTGGCTCTGTTCATTCTCGTGCGAAAACGCGCGTACGCTCGGACACGCAGGAGGCAGAAGTCATGGGTACCGGAACCTCAGATGCGCTTTGCGTACTGCTATTCCGTCGTAGACGAAATATCTTCTTTTCAAACGAATGGGTTGCAAAAACATATGGATAGCGCTCTGGATAACTGGAAAGAGTGTCAGAGGCTTTTGTATTTCATGTTTCGGCCTTTCTACATGATCAACATGCCCACTGTGGCGATGACCCAAACTCAGTTTGCGATAGACCCTGCGAGCGAGAGCCAGCAGTTCGCCCTTTTCCTTGAAGTTGAGGAACTTAAGAGGCGATTTTCGTGGTTTCGAGTTCAACCTGACACTGACGCAACTCTGGATGCATTAGCTGCGCTGCCGTCTAAGATACGGGACCGACTTCGGGACAGAAAGGACCTCTCACAAGTCGGCTCATGCTTGCTACAACTTTCCGCATATCTTTATAGCAGAATTCCAGACGTACCTCAGAGCTATGGGGCTGAGTCGGTGGAAGAACTCGGCTTCAAAAGCCGGCAATATTTTGTAAGCGAATTATCTCTTCTACCGCCTTATGCTACAGAATCGAAACCGATGGCGGCGAAGTCAAGTCTGTTAAGGTCGGCTCTTGGGGCAGCCAGGCAGTTTTCCTCTTTATGGGTTCACGAGAATACTTTTGTTTGCTTTATGGCCTGGTGGGGACTAACTCTGCTGTTGACGCTGGGAAGTCTGATAGCAGTCTTGCACTTCCTACCGAAGGTGGTTGTAGATTCCGCGGTCGTGTCTCTAATCGTTGGTGTCCCGCTTGTCTGTGGCGTTACAGCTGTTGCGCTGTCAAGGCAACTCAGGGCTAAGCAGTCGCCGCCTGAAGAAAAGTAAACGGAACGGGTTATTACGGCGGGTGGCCGACGGGCTCGCGCAGAGAATTTCGGTGCTGCTCGATAAGAACGAAGTCGGGTGGCCCTGGCGCGATGCAGCGGCAGGAAGTTCTATGACACTGTGGCTATCGGACGAGATAAAGACCGCGATTCGTTCTGTCGAATATTCGATGGTCCTGTCCTGTATGGAACAGCGCAACGCAATAACTCCGTGAGAAAATCCTAACAGTCCAGGATCGTGCTTCTTGTCTCCCGGAATCTCTTGGGCGCGCTCTCGTAGCTGACGTCAGGGAGATTCGCCAGCATCAGATGCACCCCTCCTCACCCCTGTGAAGCGCGACGGACACCAAGTCCGTCGCGCTTCCGTCTTATGCGGCCGCACGCCTACATCCTTGTTTTCGGAACACGGCTTCCCATCAACAATCTGGGATAAGGCCTGGATAAACGCTGCCAGCTCAACCGGTCGATGCAGCACCATCTAAGCAGTTGATCCGACAATACTTTCCCCTAGAGAGCCGTCACTTCTTGCAAGTTTCGCTGACCATCGTCAAATCCGTTACCGTCAGGTGACCATGCTCGGTGGAGTTCTTAGCCATGCCGTGCTCTTTTGCCTCGGCCTTCGCGTCTTCCTTCATGCCGTGCATTTTGGCATTGGGGACCACGCCAGTAATCCTGACCGTATGACCGAGATGATCTCCGAGCTTGAGGCTGTCGCTCGTGATCTCCCAAGTGCCGCCTTTTGCCGTAGTAAGCTGGTACTCATTGGCGTCGTCGCCCTTTTGAAGGCAACCCGTGAGCGTCCGTACTTTCTTATGAGTGGTTTTTGCTGCGTCCTGTGCCGTAGCCATTCCGGCGGCACATGCAAACATGAACAACGCAAGAACTGCCATCGCGATCTTGACTTTCATCCTTTACCTCCGAAGCTTCGAATTGACAAGCGGAAGAGCAGACCAGGCACTCGGCTAGTCGGCTACCCTTACCCAAGGATTGTGGACTCGTCTATACACTAGCTGTCGAGCTCCCAGCCGGAGGTCATGCTAGCGGCGACGGAGGCG
>Ga0210409_10004964_pt1 | contig 14089 bp, 10 predicted proteins | sample IncBWH17MmetaG_FD_161649 | JGI IMG/M metagenome (GOLD analysis project Ga0210409, IMG submission 161649) | Forest soil microbial communities from Barre Woods Harvard Forest LTER site, Petersham, Massachusetts, United States - Inc-BW-H-17-M | ecosystem: Environmental > Terrestrial > Soil >... | reverse complement strand
CTTCTGGTCGTAGATCTGCCGCGCCAGCGTGGCGCCGTCGGTGTAGTGTCCGCCGCCGAGCAACGCGTCGGCCGACGCGGTAACGATCTTGTTGATGATCGGGCTGAAGTCGGTCGTCGCCGGCGCGTAGGATTCATCGAGCACGATCGAAAATCCGCTCTCCTTGGCCTGCTCGCGGGCCGCGACCGTCACCGCCTTGGAGAACGGATCGTCGGAGTAGACGAACGCCACCTTGGCATGCGCGCTCTTCGATTGGAGCGCGCCGATGGCGCCGCTGAGGTAGTGGTCGGCCGAGGTGATCACCTGGACCAGATATTTGTTGCCGAGCGTATAGGTCTTCGGCTCCGCCCCGCCGGTGATCAGCATCAGCCGGCCGTACTGCTCGGTGATCACCGCCGCCGTCGCGCACAGCCCCGACGAATAGGGGCTGAACAGGAACTGCGCCTTGTCCTGGACGATCAGGCGCGTGTAGAGCTGCTGCACGCGGCCGCCCTGCGACTGGTCGTCATAGGTGACGTAGCGGAGCTTGTAGCGCTTGTCGCCGACCTTCAATCCGCCGGCCTCGTTGACCTGGTCGCGCCACAGCTCGGCGCCGCGCTGCTGGGCGACCGAATCGACGTTGAGCGGCCCGGTCTGCGACAACGTCATGCCGATCGTCAGCGTGTCTTCCTCGGCGAAGGCGGGCGCGGCAAAGAACATTGCGGCCGCGGCCAGCAGGCGCAGTGCGCTCATGATTTCCTCCCAAGTTCCGGCGGCATGGTTTCGGCGATGCTATCCCATCGGCATTGGCGTCGCCACTCGATGCCGCCGCCGCGGCATCGACAATTCTCGGCCAGGCTGCGTTACACCGGCGCACACAAGCAAAGTTGAATCGTTCCAGAAAATAAGGCGACGGCTGCTCATCTAAGGGGCACTGATTGCGCCGCACTGTCATTTTTCGCAGTAGTAGATCAGATATAAAGAGGCCCGATGCAGGAGGCGTTGCAACAGCAGTTTGTCGAGAGGGCCGCGCCTGCGGAGCCTCACGCTAAGCTGCGCGTGATCCTGGAAACGCAGCGCGCGGCGTTCCTGCGCGCCGGCGCGCCCTCGCTCGAGGAACGCCGCGCCGACCTGGCAAGGCTTGGCGGCGCGATCCGGCACGAGAGCGGGCGCATCGCCGACGTGATCTCGGCGGATTTCGGCCATCGCTCGCGCCACGAGACGGAACTTGCCGAAATCTTTCCCGTGCTGTCGGCGATCCGCCACGCGCGCAGCCATCTGCGGCGCTGGATGCGGCCGAAGCGGGTGCCGGTCGGCCTCGAGCTCAGGCCGGCTCGCGCCGCCATCCTGCACCAGCCGGTCGGCGTCGTCGGCATTATCGGCCCGTGGAACTATCCGTTCCACCTCGCGATCATGCCGCTGATCGCGGCGCTCGCCGCCGGCAACCGCGTGATGGTGAAGCCCTCGGAGCTCGCGCCGCGCACCGCCGAGTTCCTCGCCGAGTTCCTGGCCGGCCTGTTTCCGTTCGAGAAGGTGGCGACCATCGTCGGCGGCGCCGACGCCGGCGCGGCGTTCTCGCGGCTGCCGTTCGACCATCTGTTCTACACCGGCTCGACCGCCGTGGGCCGGCTCGTGATGCAGGCGGCGGCGGAAAATCTCACCCCGGTGACGCTCGAACTCGGCGGCAAATCGCCGTGCATCCTCGGCGAGGATGCGCACCTGCCGGCGGCGGTCGAGAGCATCGTCTACGGCAAGCTGCTCAATGCCGGGCAGACCTGCATCGCGCCCGACTACGTGCTGCTGCCGTCCCGCCAGCTCGACGCGTTCGTCGAACTGGCTGTGCAGGCGGTGCAAAAATTCTATCCGACGCTCAAGGACAACGCCGACTACACCTCGATCATCAACGAACGCCACTACGCGCGGGTAGCGCAGTATGTGGCCGAAGCCAGGGCGAGCGGGGCGCGCGTCACTGAGATCAATCCCGCGGGCGAGACGCTGGCTCCGGACGCGCGCAAGCTGCCGCCGACGCTGGTGATCGATCCGGGCGAAGAGCTCGCCGTCATGCGCGAGGAAATCTTCGGCCCGGTGTTGCCGATCAAGACCTACAGCTGGCTCGACGAGGCGATCGACTACGTCAACCGGCGCCCGCGGCCGCTCGCGCTCTACTATTTCGGCACCGACGCGACCAAGCGCGACGAGGTCTTGCGCAAGACCATCTCCGGGGGCGCCGCAGTCAATACGACACTGTTTCACATCGCGGCGGAAGGCCTGCCGTTCGGCGGCATCGGCGCCTCGGGCATCGGCGCCTATCACGGCGAGTTCGGGTTTCAGACCTTCTCGCACCGCAAGGGCGTTCTGCTGCAGAGCCGCCTCAACGCTTCACGCTTCCTGCATCCGCCGTTCGGCCGCATCGCCGACCTGATGCTGAGATTCCTCAACCGCTGACGTTGCTCAGCCGCCGCCGAAGCAAATTTCACCAAGATCGACGGCTGGTCTCACCCGCTCGTCCCCGCGAAAGCGGCGACCCAGCGCATTTATCGCTACGCAGGCGCGTCCAGCATGGATTCCCGCATGCGCGGGAATGAGCGGAAAGTGCAGCTGCCGCGCTACTCCGCCGCCTGGCGCGACGGCGGCTGCACACTCTGCAGTCCGTCCACGTCGGCCGCCGAGATCGTCGTGCGCACCATGAACCGCGCCTCATGCGCCGGCCACGGCCGGCCGCGATGCATCGTGGCGCGGTTGTCCCACATGACGACGTCGCCGTTGCGCCAGGTGTGGACGTAGCTCTGGCCCGGCGCGGTCGCCGCGTCGGTCAGTTCGTCGAGGAGTTTTTGCGCGGCGGCCTCGTCCATTCCCTCGATGCCGTAGGCGTGCGAGGCGATGTAGAGCGCGCTGCGGCCGTTCGCCGGATTCTTCCACACCAGCCGCCAGCATTGCGGCGGCAGCGCCGCGCGCTCGACCGGGGTGGCGAGGCCGGGCGCGATCTTGCTGCGCGAATGGGCGTAGTCGTGCCAGGCGAAGGAATTTTCGAGCCGCTGGCGCAGTGCCGCCTCGAGCCGCGCAAAGGCGAGACGGGTCGAGACGTATTCGGTCTCCCCGCCCTCGGCCGGGATGATCCGCGCCGACAGCACCGAGGCGAGCGCCGGCACCTCCTTGAACGTGCTGTCGGTGTGCCAGAGCTGGTTGGCCTTGTTGCGCAACGCGAAGCGGTGGTCAGGCGGCACCACCTTGCCGTTCTCGTCCATCGTCGTGAGGATCACGAGGTTGGTGCCGGCGCCGCGCGAGCCGACCTTGGTGATTTCCAGCGACCCGAAGCGGCGCGAGAACGCGATCTGCACGTCGTCGCTCACGTCCTGGCCGCGGAACACCAGGACCGAGTGTTCCTCGAAGGCCGCGCGCACCGCCGCGTAGGCGGCATCGTCGGCCGCGACGTCGGCGAGCGTCACGCCGCGCAATTCGGCGCCAAAACCGGGACCCAGGGGGACAATGTCCATCGGCGAGCCTCCCTCGCTCGGGGTGTTTTGCGGCAAGTTTCCTCCAAATCGGCTCGGCCGACAAGGCGGCGCGCGAAGCCGCCGCTCGTCCTTTTTTTGCGCTCGCTCCGGTGCCCTCCCACCGCACTGACTTCCGGGCGGCGCGCAAAATGGCGATGGGCGCCAAGCTTCGCCGATCTTCGTAGCCGCAGATCAAAAAGGAGAAGTGATAACGCAACCGTCGGGCGCCTCGCCCGGAGCGATTTACCACACTTCATCATCGTGCGTGAATGCAACCATGGGACAAAGCTATTCTAAACGGCGCGCGATCGGTTAACGTGGGTCACGCCAGCCGACCGACGCAGTGGCAACGATTTTCCAAATCCCCGTGGTCATTTTTTGATGCGTATTTGTTTTGTGTGCCAATCTGGGGTTATGGAACCAAAGGCGATTCTCCTGGCAGCTTCTCTGCGGCTGTATTTTCCAGAAAACGTCGAGTTGATTGCCGCCCATCCCGCTCTGACGGGCCCGTTGCAGACAGAGACCCTGAAAGCGTTGGCCGCACTCGATGTCGGAAAAATTCCGGTGCGGAATCCGCTACGGCCCGACTATCCAATTGGTCATAAATTTGCAGCCCTGATGCTGCTCGACGGGCCTGATTGCGGGATTTTTATTGACACCGATGTGCTGGTGATGACCGCTCCCCAATCATTGCCGGACTCACTCGCCGCCGTACCCGCAAGTTTCAATCACCACGCCAAGCCGGTATGGGAGCATGTCTACAATCGCTTTGGGTTGACCCTTCCATTGGCTTCACCGCCAACTCTCGTATCGCGGGACCGGACGGCGCCTTATTTTAACTCGGGCGTCATAGTCGTACCCGGACCCGTTGCTAAAAGGCTCGCCGCGAGTTGGATTGATACGGCAATGCAGATCGATGGTGATCCGCAGGTGCCAGATCGGAGCAAGCGTCCGAATCTCTCCCAACTCGCCCTCCCTGTTGCGGCAGCTCGCGTGGGCCTCGGAATTGAGGTGCTTGATCCACGATGGAATTTCCCCGCCTGGTCATGGCGGATTGCCCAAGAGGGAGTGCCGATTCTTTTCCACTACCAGACCATGGAACGGCTGCGCGAAGAGGAGCCGTCGCTTCGCGTTGCGATGCAGGCTGCGGAGATCCATCCGAGCGTTCGTGATGCACTTGCAGCTTTCTCCTACATCTGAGCGCGCCAGCCTGGGCGGCATCTTTGTTAGAGACATGCAAGAAGGGGCTCCCACTGAGATCACGACGACTTAGCCGCTAGAAGGGAACCTCACCACCTCCCCACCTGCCTGCTTCGAGCCCGCGCAAAGTGGCGAGCGGCGCGAAGCCTCGCCCCATCTGCGTAGCCGCGCATCGAAAAAAGGGGAATACTTGGTCGCCGCGCCTGCGCGCACGTAGGTTGGCCGGACCGAGACAAGTGGAGACGAAAAAGAGCGTCCACTTCATCTTCATTGCCGGCGCCGAAGGCTCCGGCACCACACTGATGTCTCGGCTTCTGGCGGCACCAAAGACCGCCGCCAGTCTCGGCGGGCTCTATGTCAAGACGCCGCAATCCGAGGAGGCCGCGCGACTGACCGAGGAATTCCAGTCAGTCAATTACCTCGTTTGGGATCGCAAGGCTTCGTTTGCCGAGAACCGGGAAGCGCGCCGAAAGTGGCGAGCAGTCTGGGAGCACATTCTCGGCTGTGCGGCCTTCGCGGGGACCACGCATTTCGTGTTCAAGCGCTCGTTTCCTTTCGGCATTCCCCGCGAGCGCTACGTCCCTTATCTCCAGGATGTCGACGAGATGGTCGGGAACGTTCAGTTCGTGGTGATGTACCGAGACCCGCGCGCGTCGTCCTACTCGACGCTGCGGCGCGGATTTGACAAGGACCTGCGCGGGCTCGCGGTATTGTGCAGCGAGCAACTGACCCTGCTCGCCGCGCAGACTCGGACAATTCCGGAAAATCGCCTGAAGGTCGTTTCATACAGCAAGCTTTGCCTTGCGCCGGCTGACACGATCGCGCCATTGCTCCGTCGATGCGATCTTGATCACGAGGAGGTCCAGCGGGCCATTGAGCGGGAATTCCCCAAGCCGAAGGTTGATGACCGCTACCGGCGCGCACTGGGCGCTGATCAAGTCGCATGGCTCGATGAGTTCTTTGACGAACGCCGTTGCAGGCATTGGGCCTTCCTGAAAGCCGCGGCTGGCGAGTAGTCGCGCCGCGAGGGAAGCGGTAGCCAGCGACGTCAGCCGCTCGCGGCACTCTCGCTGTCGCGACGCTTGCTCCGCGCTCTCGACTCCAGGCAGAGATGAAGCGCAACCACGCTGCCGACGGCCCGATGGTTAATCGGGTCTTAACCTCGCCGCTCCTATGCTATGCAGAGACGGTGATGGCGGGGGCCCCGCTGTTCAAGATGTTGAGGATGACCGGACAGTTTTCCCGCTCGCCTGCGCGCGCGCCCGACGCGCGCTCGCCGTTCGTGCGACTGCGCGAACTGATCGGCGACGCGCCGGCGGGAAAGCCCGCGATCAGCATGGCGGTCGGCGAGCCGCAGCACCCGATGCCCGCCTTCGTCGGCCCGGTGATCGCCGCGCATCTCGACGGGTTCGGCCGCTATCCGATGAACAAGGGGCTCGACGCGTTCGCCGAGGCGGTCGCGAAATGGCTCGATCGGCGCTATGCGCTCGCGCGCCCGGTCGATCCGGCGACCGAAGTGCTGGTGCTCAACGGCACCCGCGAGGGCCTGTTCCTTGCCGCGCTCGCCGCCAGGAGCTGGGTGGCGCCGCGCACCGGCACGCCGGCCGTGCTCATTCCCAATCCGTTCTATGCCGCCTATGCGGCCGGCGCGGTCGCCGCCGGTTGCGAGCCGGTCTATCTGCCGGCGACAGCGGCGACCGGCTTCCTGCCCGACCTCGACGCACTGGGCGAGGATCTGCTCGCGCGCACGGTCGCCGTCTACCTTGCCTCGCCCGCCAATCCGCAGGGCGCGGTAGCCGATCGCGCCTACCTCGCCAGATTGGTCGTGCTGGCGCGGCGCTTCGGTTTCCTCATTTTCGCCGATGAATGCTACTGCGAGATCTACAGCGACCGGCCGCCGCCGGGCATGCTCGAAGCGGCGACGCCGGATTTCGCCAATGTCGTCGTCTTCCACTCGCTGTCGAAGCGCTCGAGCCTGCCCGGTCTGCGCGTGGGCTTCGCCGCCGGCGACCGCCGCTTCCTCGCCGCCTATCTCGAACTGCGCAACGTCGCCGCGCCGCAAGTACCGCTCCCCGCGCAGCACGTCGCCATCGCCGCCTACCGCGACGAAACCCACGTCAACGAGAACCGCCGCCTCTACCGGCAAAAATTCGACCTCGCCGATCAGATCGTCGGCGACCGCTACCGCTACGTCCGTCCCGCCGGCGGCTTCTTCCTCTGGCTCGACGTGTCGGCGCAGGGCGGCAGCGAAGCGGCGACGCTCGCGCTGTGGCGCGAGGGCGGCGTGCGCGTCGTGCCGGGCCGCTACCTCGCGCGCGAGCAGGCCGACGGCAGCAATCCCGGCGCCGACTACGTCCGCGTCGCCATGGTGCAGAAGGAGGACATCACGGCCGAGGCGCTGCACCGCCTCGTCGCGGTGCTCGGGTGAGCAAGATGACGATGTCGCGCACACGAAGTGGTCGTGATTGCGAGCCGACGGCGAAGCAATCCAGGGGCCGTTGGCACCGACTCTGGGCTGCTTCGTCGCTGACGCTCCTCGCAACGACGAGATAGAGGCACGCCCGATGTCGATGATCGACCGCAGCCTCGATGGAATGGTCTTCCTCACCGGCCAGCTCGGCGCGGTTCTCAAGCGGCGGCTGCGCGAGGCGGGGGGCATCGCGCTGATCAGTCTCGCCATGATGGCGGCGCTCGCGCTCGCCACCTGGTCCGTCCACGATCCTTCGCTCAGCCACGCGACCGACGCGCGGGTGCACAATCTCCTCGGCCGCCCGGGCGCGGTCGCCGCCGACCTCATGATGCAGCTTCTGGGGCTGGGCGCGGTCGGCCTCCTGCTGCCGATCGGAGTGTGGGGCTATCGGCTGCTCGGGCATCGGCCGCTGAGCCGCGAGCGGTTGCGCGTCCTGTTCTGGCTCCTGGGCGCAGTGCTGGCCGCGGCGTTCGCCTCGTGCTTGCCGCGCAGCACGCATTGGCCGCTGCCCTCCGGGCTCGGCGGCGTGGTCGGCGACGCCGTGCTGCGCGTGCCGCCCGCCTTTTTCGGCGTGCCGCTGACCGGAACCCGGCAATTGGGCGCGGCGATCGTGCTCGGCGTAGCAGCCCTCATGGCTTTCGCCGCCGCCGCCGGCATCATCTGGCGCGACTCGGCGGACGAAGACGAGGACGAGCCCGCCGAGGACGAGGACGAGAGCGCATGGGTCTCGCTCGGCCTGCTGGCGCATTACCTGCTCAGCTTCCAGGCGCGCCTGGCGCGGATGTTCCGCCGCAGCGCGCCGCCGCGATTCCCCGTGAGCGATGCGGAAACGCCGCGCCGCCGCCTCGAGCCGCGCATGCGCGATGACCTGGAGCACGACGCCGAGGACGAGGACGGGGAGTCCGACGAGGATGAATCGATCGCCCCCGCCCCGCGGACCCCGCGCAAACCGCGCGCGGCGGCAAAGCCGGCGCGCCGTTCGTGGGGCGGCTATGAGCACCCTTCGCTCGGCCTTCTGGCGGCACCGCGCGCCAGCGAGCGCGCCACGCTCAGCGCCGACCTCATCCGCGAGAACGGGGCGGCGCTCGAAGGCGTGCTCTCCGACTTCGGCGTGCGCGGGGAGATCATCGATGCGCGGCCGGGGCCGGTGGTCACGCTCTACGAGCTTGAGCCCGCGCCCGGCATCAAATCCTCGCGCGTCATCAGTCTCGCCGACGACATCGCCCGCTCGATGAGCGCGCTCTCCGCGCGCGTCGCCGTCGTTTCCGGCCGCAACGTCATCGGCATCGAATTGCCGAACCCGACCCGCGAGAAGGTCTATCTGCGCGAGCTCCTCGCCTCGCGCGACTATGCCGAAAGCGCAGCGCGGCTGCCGCTCTGCCTCGGCAAGGCGATCGGCGGCGAAGCCGTCCTCGTCGACCTTGCGCGCATGCCGCATCTGCTCATCGCCGGCACTACCGGCTCCGGCAAGTCGGTCGCCATCAACACCATGATTCTCAGCCTGGTCTATCGGCTGCACCCCGATCAGTGCCGGCTCATCATGGTCGATCCGAAGATGTTGGAGCTCTCGGTCTACGACGGCATCCCGCATCTGCTCGCGCCGGTAGTCACCGATCCGAAGAAGGCGGTGGTCGCGCTCAAATGGGCGGTGCGCGAAATGGAGGAACGCTACAAGAAGATGTCGAAGCTCGGCGTGCGCAACATCGACGGCTACAATGCGCGCGTCGTCGAGGCGCGCGCCAAGGGCGAGAAGCTTTCCCGCACGGTGCAGACCGGCTACGATCGCGAGACCGGCGAAGCGATCTATGAGAAGGAGGAGCTCGAGCTCGAGCCGCTTCCCTACATCGTGGTCATCGTCGACGAGATGGCCGACCTGATGATGGTCGCCGGCAAGGACATCGAGGGCGCGGTGCAGCGGCTGGCGCAGATGGCGCGTGCCGCCGGCCTGCATGTGATCCTGGCGACGCAGCGGCCCTCGGTCGACGTGATCACCGGCACGATCAAGGCCAATTTCCCGACCCGCATCTCCTTCCAGGTGACCTCGAAGATCGACAGCCGCACCATTCTCGGCGAGCAGGGCGCCGAGCAGCTGCTCGGCCAGGGCGACATGCTCTACATGGCCGGCGGCGGCCGCATCAGCCGCGTGCACGGGCCGTTCGTCTCCGACGAGGAGGTGGAGAAGGTGGTGCGCCATCTCAAGTCGCAAGGCGTGCCGCAATACCTCGAAGCGGTCACCGCCGAGGCCCCGGATGAGGACGGCGACCAGGCGGTCTTCGACGCGACCGCGATGGGCGCTGAAGAGGGAACCGACCTCTATCAGCAGGCGGTGCAGGTCGTCACCCGCGACCGCAAGGCCTCGACGAGCTATATCCAGCGCCGGCTGCAGATCGGATACAATCGCGCCGCCTCGCTCATGGAGCGCATGGAGAAAGAGGGCATCGTCGGGCAGCCCAACCACGCCGGCAAGCGGGAAATCCTCGTCGAAGCCGACGAGCAGGATCGCTATTGAGAATCGGCCGTTTGGCCTTTAAGCCGGATCGGTCAGCCGCGAATCCGCCATATCCCGCGGTTAGCGGTCTGGCTTGGCCAGGGGCGTGCGCGACGGCGTACGGGGAGAGGGACATGGCGGCACGGTTGGGGCGAGGCGCCAGCATCATTGTCGTGACGATGGCTTGCGGCGTGCTTACCGCCGCTTCCGTCCTCGCGCAGAGCGTACCGCTGCCGACCCCCGATCCCCGCGCCAAGACGGGCGCCACATCGGCGCCGCCGGCGATCGTGCACGCGCCGGCGCCCAGTGCCGCGACCGCGGCTGCCGCACCCGCGGCGGCGCCCAGAGGATTTTTCCCCTTCTCGTTCTCGCTCGACAAGGGTGCGTCGGCAAAGGCGACCGCTTTCGATGCCAAACAGCGCGCGCTTCTCGAAAAGATCAGCGGCTATCTGTCCGGGGTGCAGACGCTGGTCGGGAGTTTCGTGCAGGTCGGCCCGGACGGCCGGCGCGTCGAGGGGTCGTTCTACATTCAGAAACCGGGCAAGGTGCGTTTCGCCTACAATCCGCCGAGCCCGATCGAGATCATTGCCGACGGTTCGGCGGTCGTGGTGCGCGACCGTTCGCTCGACACGCAGGATTTCTATCCGCTGTCGCAGACGCCGCTGCGCTACCTGCTCGCCGACCATATCGATCTTCTGCGCGACACCGACGTCGTCAGCGTATCGGCCGACGATACCTTCATCACAGTGGTCATCGAGGAGACCAAGCTGGTGGTTGGCACCAACCGGCTGATGATCATGTTCGACGCCAAGAACCTGCAGCTCAAGCAATGGACCGTCACCGATCCGCAGGGGCTCGACACGACCGTCGCCGTCTACAATGTCGACTCCGGCCGGAAGCCCGATCCCGATTTGTTCGTCATCAATTACCAGCCGGATCCACGGTCGCAGATGCCGCATCGCTGAAGTTCAGCGCAACGCGGCGCCGATCAGCCGGGCGCCGCGCTGGAAGGTGACGTAGCTCCATAGCCAGTTGAGCGCGACCACGAAGCGGTTGCGCAGCCCGATCAAAAAATAGATGTGGACGGCGCTCCAGAACAGCCAGCCGATGAAGCCGGTGAGCTGAACGGGGCCGAGCTTCACCACGGCGGACTTGCGGCCGATGGTGGCGAGGTCGCCGAGATGCCGGTAGGCGAACGGCGGCGGCGGCGGCCGGCCCTGCACCCGCGCCGCGATGACTCTGCCGACGTAGCGGCCCATCTGCTTGGCCGCCGGCGCGATGCCGGGAACCGGGCGGCCTTCGCGGTCGAAGGCGGCCGCCGTATCGCCGACGGCGAAGATTTCCGGGCGGCCGGGAACGCCGAGATCGGCGTTCACCTTGATGCGCCCGGCGCGATCGTGCTCGGCGCCGATCCACGTTGCCGCGGGCGAGGCGATCACGCCCGCGGCCCAGATCACTGTCGCCGCCTCGATGCGGCCGCCGTCCAGCGAAACTCCGCGGGCATCGCAGCCGATCACCTTGCGGCCGAGCTCGACCTCGACGCCCATGTGGCCAAGCGAACGGGCGGCATAGTCCGATAGGGCTGTGGAAAACGCCAGCAGCAGGCGTGGCCCCGCTTCGATGAGCACGATGCGCGAACTGCGCGGATCGATGCGGCGGAAGTCGTGCTGCAAGGTGCGGCGCGCCACTTCGGCGATCGCGCCGGCCATCTCCACGCCGGTGGCGCCGCCGCCGACAATCACGAAGGTGAGAAGGCGCGCCCGCTCGGCCGCATCTTCGACCACCTCCGCGCGTTCGAAGGCGAGCAGGAACCGCCGCCTGATCTCGGTCGCGTCCGCGATGTGCTTGAGGCCTGGCGCGAACGGTTCCCAATCGTCACGGCCGAAGTAGGAATGGGTCGATCCCGTGGCGAGCACGAGATAGTCATAGGAAAGATCAAGCTCGCTCGTGTGCACACGCCGTGCCGCCACATCGATCCCGGTGACCCGCGCCATGATCACGCGGACGTTCTTCTGCTTGCGCATGATGGCGCGGATCGGCCAGGCGACGTCGGCGGGCGACAGCGCCGCGGTTGCGACCTGATAGAGCAGCGGCTGAAAACAGTGGTGGTTGTAGGCGTCGACGAGCGTCACGTCGACGTCGGCCCTGGCAAGCGCCTTGGTCGCTTCGAGCCCGCCAAAACCTGCGCCTACAATTAGCACCTGCGGCCGCTGCGGTCTGTTCGGCATGCCGGCCTCCGCCTTCGATATAGGGTAGCGCGAGACAAGTGGGGAGTTCCGCCGCACCTCTGGGCGCGGGTTCAGGCTTGTGTCCGCGGTCGCGGCGCCGCATATGACTTCGGTTACCCGCGCGACCGCATGCCGATCACCGTCACCACCTGGAACATCAATTCGGTGCGCCTGCGCATCAATCTCGTCGCCAGGTTCATCAAGGCCGTCCGCCCCGACATCCTCTGCCTGCAGGAGACCAAGTGCCCGGACGACAGATTCCCGCGCAAGCGTTTCAGGCGGCTGGGCTACGAGAACGTGGCGCTCAACGGTCAGAAGGGCTATCACGGCGTCGTCGTGCTCTCGCGGCTGCCGTTCGAATCGAGCGCGGTACAGGCGTATTGCGGCAAGAGCGACTGCCGCCACATCTCGATCGTGCTCGGCGAGCGCGCGGGGCTCAAGGATCCGATCACGCTGCATAACTTCTACGTGCCCGCGGGCGGCGACATTCCCGATCCCGCGGTCAACGAAAAATTTGCCCACAAGCTCGCTTTCCTCGACGAGATGCACGCCTGCCCTACCTTGCGCCCGGCGCCGTCGGAGCGCGCGATCATCGTCGGCGACCTCAATGTGGCGCCGCTCGAATGCGATGTCTGGAGCCACAAGCAATTGCTCAAGGTCGTCTCGCACACGCCGCTCGAATGCGAGAAGCTTCTCGGCCTGCAGAAGGCGGGGAACTGGATCGATGCCGTGCGCAGCTTCGTGCCGGAGCCGATGAAGATTTTCACCTGGTGGAGCTACCGCTCGCCGGACTGGACCCGTTCCGATCGCGGCCGCCGGCTCGATCACATCTGGGTCGCGCCGGCGCTCGCCGACCGCTTGTCGGCGGTCACGGTGTCAAAGGATTCGCGCGGCTGGTCGCGCCCCTCCGACCATGTGCCGGTGACGGCGACGCTCGAGGTTTAGCTGGGGCGCGCAGGCTACGACCGGGGTAGCGGCTTGGTGCCGCGCGCGAGCGCGTCGCGCACGTTTTCCACTTCGCGCGTCCACTGGTCGTTGCGCGACAGGATGATTTCGCGCAGGCGCCGCGCCGCGTCCGGATAGCCTTCGAGCATTTTCAGGAACATCGCGCGCGGCAGACGCATGACGGTCGAATCCTCGCGCGCGGTGGCGGTGGCCGGCCGCTGCGTCTCGGAGAGGAGGGCCGCTTCGCCGATCAGGGTCCCCGGCCCGGCGATGACCTCGTTTTGGCCGGCCCGCTCCGGCCGCAGCCGGAACGAACCCTGCTGCACGATGTAGGCGCCGTCGGCGCTATCGCCCGCCCGGAACAACTGTTCGCCGGCGCCGACTCTCAGGCTTTCGCCGCCGATCGCCAGCATGCGCAACGCCGGGCCGCCAAGGCGGCGCAGCATCGGCACCCGCTCGAGCAAGGCGATGTCTTCCTCGATGCTCATGGCGTCGCGATCACGGCACCAGCTTGTAGCCGCCCGCCTCGGTAACTAGGATCGCGGGGGCGGCGGCGTCTTTTTCGATCTTCTGCCGTAGCCGGTAGATGTGGGTCTCCAGCGTGTGCGTCGTCACTCCCGAATTGTAGCCCCAGACCTCCTGCAGCAGCGTCTCCCGCGATACCGGCCGTTGGCCGGCGCGGTAGAGATAACGCAGGATCGACGTCTCCTTCTCGGTGAGGCGGACCTTGTTGCCCTTTGGGTTGAGGAGGAGCTTCGAGCTTGGCCGGAACGTATAGGGCCCGATGGTGAAGATCGCGTCCTCGCTGGCTTCGTGCTGGCGGAGCTGGGCGCGGATGCGCGCCAGCAGCACGGCAAAGCGGAACGGCTTGGTGATGTAATCGTTGGCACCCGATTCGAGGCCGAGAATGGTGTCAGAATCGGTGTCGTGCCCAGTCAGCATGATGATCGGAGCCTTGAAGTCGTTCTTGCGCAGGATGCGCACCACCTCGCGGCCGTCGATGTCGGGAAGGCCGACGTCCATGATCACCAGATCGATCTGGCCGGCCTTGGCCGCCTGCACACCCTTGCTGCCGTTCTCCACAGCGAGGGCCTCGAACTCCTCGTGCAGCGACAATTGCTCGGTCAGAGCATCGCGCAATCCGGGATCGTCATCGACGATGAGAATTTTCCGTGCATTTAGCATCGTTCCGATCCCCACCACGGCTCGCACGCGTGCCATTGAAGCGGCCTTGAACAAGAATCCCTTGTTCGGTTCATTGATCACCCCACTGGGCCCAGTCTTG
>Ga0210409_10004962_pt1 | contig 14092 bp, 9 predicted proteins | sample IncBWH17MmetaG_FD_161649 | JGI IMG/M metagenome (GOLD analysis project Ga0210409, IMG submission 161649) | Forest soil microbial communities from Barre Woods Harvard Forest LTER site, Petersham, Massachusetts, United States - Inc-BW-H-17-M | ecosystem: Environmental > Terrestrial > Soil >... | reverse complement strand
ACGGAGATGGACACCAATGTGGCCTTTCAGAAGCGTTGAATTGCGTGTGGGACACACCAACAAAATCTGGTCGACCGCTCAGGGACGTTTTGCTCATCCCACCCGCGTGAATGGCGTTCAGCATCCGGCGCCGCCGCTGAAGTGCCTGGTGGACCGCACTCCTGATGGTATTTCTGTCACCGCTCAATACGCACTCGCGCTCTTCAACGGGAGAAACGTGACCAGCAAGCCGCCGAAAACCGAGATCTGGTGCATGCTTTATGCCCAGGTGAAACAGGCCGACGCTGCGCAAAACCGCAACATTCTCTTGTCCGAAGCCCGGGCGCAGTTTGTCGAGTCCGAGCAGTTCAACCTGGCGACGTTCCTTGCCGAACGATCCAGGCTGACAAGTTTGCAAACAGCTTTGAATCTCGACGCCCCAGCCACGGGAGTCGCCGGCTGGTCGGAGGGCGACATCGAGGGACTACCGGATCAATTCAAACTTGCGAGATCCTGCCGAGATACGATCAGTACATTCTTTTTGCACCGGCGCCGGATACCTCCGTGCGCCCGCTGTCACAACAGTTGGGCCGATACCGGATTCTGCGAACATCACCATTGGTAGCTGCGCCAGAGATCTGCTGAGGTGACTGTGCTCAGACGTTTTCAGGGCAGTTGCTCCATTCGAGTCGCGCGAGCTTCTTACAACGCTTCATCCGCTCGCGTCGTCCAGGCTAGACCCTATGAGAGCCAAGCCCCACGCTACAGAGGTAAATTGATTTCCAGTCCTGATCCGTTGCTCACCGAAGCGCGTCGCAAAAATTCTTCGTACTGCTGGTACGAATGACGATCCGCCCGTCAGAAACACGGCATCTACGTCTCTCGGGTGAACTCCACTTCCCCTAAGCAAGGAGTCCAGGCAAGACTCAATCTGCTTCAGTTCCTCAGAGATCCAGGCTTCAAAGGAAGAACGCTGTACTCTGGCGGTAAGATCAACCACTCCATCATAGAAACGAAATGTCGCTGCCAGATTGTTCGAGAGATCGTACTTCACTGCCTGAACAGACTGGTGCAATTGATATCCGAGATCCTCTTTTATGAGATGGATCAAAGCGGCGATTTTCTGTGGTTCAACCGCATCAGTCTTGATACGGCTGAGCAAGTCCATCACGTCCTTTGCTCTCAGAAATGAGAGATGATGCCAGCGTTCCAGCTTGCCATAGATCCAGGAGGGTACCGGTAAAAGCCTCTTCATCGAACGCATGTCCGTTCCGGCGCCCAGCGCAGGAGACATAAGATGTCGGATTAGCTTCGCATCAAACGAATCGCCTGCCACCGCGACGCCCGCGTTACCCAGAAGGTCAGCCGCACTTCTACCCCGGCGACGGATACTTGGACCGGCCCGAAGCAAAGAAAAGTCACTGGTGCCGCCTCCGAAGTCTCCGATCAGAATCAGTTCATCGTGATCAAGCGTTGACTCATAGTAGTGCGCTGCCGCTATTGGCTCAAATCCGAACTGTACCGACTCATATCCGGCGATCTTGAATGCCTTTCTGAGACGATTTTCCGCATAGCAATCCTCTTCCTCGGTCTCAGCTCCGACAAATCGTACCGGTCTGCCGACTACGGCTTTCAAAACGGGGACACCAAACTGAGAACCAGCCTTCTCTCGCAGATCTCTTAAGATACGCGCGATCAGTTCCTCGAGCGTGTATTTGCGCCCAAACACGTCCGTACTCTGGAGACTGCGACTAGTTAGAAAGGACTTCAGCGATTGAATCAGCCGGCCTTTGTGGTCCGCGGAGAGATAGTGTTCAATACCCTCCGGTCCGCTCCACGACTTTAGTGCGTTCACACCCCGCTCTTTTATTTGCTCGAGATAGAGAAGTGACCGATAGGCGGCTGTCAGCTCGCCCATGTATGGGAAGTGCGCAAGCTGAACCTTGCCCGTGTCGGTGGAACGAGCAATCGAGCTATTTGTCGTGCCAAAATCGATGCCAATCGCAACCGTGGTCATACTTATGGATTCTAGAGGCCAGCTACTTCGCCAGCAACCAGCCCCACCATCTCGACCGCGGTTGACGCGCAAGTCGGAGATAATTCCACTCACCGGATCTCGGTTCGGGTCAAGATCTCTAGCTCAGGACGGAGTGCGACCAGCCTGGATCAACCTTTTCGTGGTCAGCGGATCTCCAGGTCAGATCTGGCAGCGTACAAGTTGGTTAGTCGATCGTGAAGATTTTGCGCTTCGGGAACGCTGGCATGAATTGCAGCTTTCAGGCTACCGTAAAGCGCCCGATAGACCGGCCTGAATTCCTCCGAAACGCCGGTAGTTCCTCCCCAGTTTAGGCGGTCACCAATAGCCAGTACGATTCGGTTCGCTTGTAGCGGAGTTATATCCCCGTGCAGACCATGCTTAACCCATTCTTGAAGCGTGCCGAGTTGCGCAATGGCCGAGTCCTTCTCCAAGTCGCTCATTGCGCCATTGCTGATAATTTCAAGCATCGCACGTTCGAGCGGTTTATCTATGGCCTCTCCTAGGTTGATTGTTGCCTTTGATTCCGAAAGGACAGCTTGCAGTTTGAGCGTGTAATCGCTGATTTTACGATGGATAACCGCCAACTGGCCGCCAGCGGCTTGTGCCGCCTCTCCAGCGGACTTCCCTTCTAGTAGCGCGGTCCTGTAGGCCTGGTAGTCTCCGGTTGCCATATTCCAAATAACTTCGTCCACCATGGCCTTCGCCGAATTTCCGAATGTAAGGTCGCGGATCGGAGGTCTGACGGATGGAGCGGTCGTGGCTCGCGCAACCTTCGTATCTGCGAGACTGCGCGCAACTTCCGGCGGCGCAGAACCATTTGGCTTTGTGACAGCGACCTCTTGAGTTTGTGTTCGATCCTGGCATTTTATCGGATTGTCGCTAGGGTCTGATGGAGGGTTTATGATGCGCGCGTCCGGGCAATGATCGCGAGAGCGCCCCAGCTGCTGGGCGTGACTTTCACACACGTAAATCGGCTCACTCCCGCCTTCCTCCCAGCAAACTATGACAGCCGTTCCGTAATCGCAGTCGAGCCGGTAGTGCGCAGAAAGTGCCTCCGCAGGCTTTCCAGTCTTAAGCCGCCACTTAGCGTGGCTTGTGCAATGGCGTTTGGGCACGCATTAATTATAGCGAGCCGCTGGTATTGGAAGTCGTAAGCCGTGAAGTTCCGTGACGGAAAATGTAACCCCGCTGAGCGCAGAGCGTGAACGCGTCTCCGGCCTCAAAAGTACCTTTAGGCCCCCGACGGATTTGATTTCAAACGAATAACGCGACGCAACCCGTTGCAACTAAAGCTATAGCCCAGATCAGGTCCAGGTTGAACCACGCCCGGCGCAGTAGTGCGAGCCCGAATTTCTGATAGACGAGTAGGGCCACCGCCGCAGTCACGGTGAGATATCCCAGGGTATGGATGAGAGTCGCCCATACGCCATGGGCCGCGCCTTGGATTGCGGCATGGTGTTGCGCATGAGGCCCGGCTAGCACCACCGGTAGCACCATAAGGCCGGCGCCGTGCGCGGAAGCCATCAGAAAAGACCAGATGGTGAGTTCACGAAAGCCCACCTGCATGCCGCCCCAATGGAAATGCCGGCTGCGCATCAGTTTGTACAGGCCCAGCCCCACCAGCGCCACGGCCACGCCGATGCGGATATACGTCAGCGGCAGGACGACTTGGGCCAGTCCCGCCAGCAAAACAACCACGCCGATGGAAAGTGCGTGCCCCAGAGCAATGGGCGGCAGCGACCAGGCAACCGCTCGCGCGCGATGTTCCTGCATGCCGCGAGCCACCGCGAACAACCAGCCCATGCCCGGGTTGATGCCATGATAGGCCCCCAACAAGAACAGCGTGGGCCACACCATCCATCCTTTGCTCATGCGTAGCAGTATGAGTCTGAGGACGCGTCGCCGCCTTCCAGTCGAACCTGATGGCCGCGCAACTCACCGAAGTCCACGAAAAACTTTGGATCGATCGCCATGCCCCCTTCCGGTTTGGCGTCGAGCTTCACCATCCAGCTCTGGATGCCTTCGGGATAGAACTGGGCATCCCACGGTGCGTACAGAGAGTTAGTGAAGTAGACGCGTCGGCCATCGCGGCTGACCTCCACCATTTGCGGAGCTCCGTTCAGCGGAGTCTTAGGCTGCTTGGGATGCGCGGCCTTGCGCACGATTCCACCCAGGTGCACCGATCCCGTTTTGCGCGGATGGAAAGGATCGGAGACGTCGTATTGCAGAAATTCGCCGGTGCCAAAGCAGGAGACGTACAGGAAGCGGTCGTCGAGAGACAAATTGATGTCCGTAATCAATGGCGGAACAGCCTTGAATCCCTGCAGCAGCGGCGGCAAGGCACCCGCATCCGCAGGCTCGGCGGGAATATCGATTACCTTCTCGATGCTCCACTTTCCGTTGTCGCGATGCCAGACCCAGATCGACGCCGAGAGATCCTTCAACGAGACCACCACTCCCAGAAAGCCATAAGCACGCGTCGGATCGTGTGCCGGCCGCAACTCCAGCGCCATCTGATACTCGGGGCCTAGATCGATCTCCTGCTGATGCCGCCGTTTCTGTAGATCCCACACGTGTAGGTTGTGACCGTAGCCGCCTTTCAGCAGAATCTCCGGGTTCACTCCGTTTTGCACCATGCTGGGAGTTCCCCATTCGCTGGTGATCAGCGTGTCGAATCCCAAATGCCACCAGAAATCGTAGGCCAGGAATTGAGAACCGCGGTCCAGCTCCCATTTCCCCAGGACATCAAAACTATCGTGATCCATGACGAAAATTCCACCGGGACCGCCGCCATCAGTCGCTCCCAATGCGCTGGCAAAGATTCCGTCCGGACCGCAGTGGATTGTATGCGGTGATGTGTATCCCGTTCGCGCGGCTAACGTCTCTGGCTCGATCACCTTCACGATTTGCGGCTTCCGCGGATCGGGCTTGGTGTCGATGATATGAATGCGCGACGAATTGACGCCCGGCACGACCAGGTAGCGGCGTTCTACGTGCGGATGTGGAGCGTGCGGGCACAGGCAAGCGCTGCACGCGTTCCACCCGAAATGATGCAATTCGTCCCCGGCATTCGGCATGTCCACCTGGCCAACGAGATGGCCGTAGCCCGTGGACGAAGGATCAACGTCCACAACGCCTAGGGCATCTGGCCGGCCGTTATCTTTCGCGTTGAGCATTGCGACGAACGCCAGCTTTTCCGCCGGAGCCTGCATCGCCATCTTGGGTGAGGGGTAGAAGGTGGGATCGGGGCGCCACATCGGCATAATGAAATCTCCTTCTAGCTGGACTAATGCATTCGTTGTTGGTCCATTGAACCGTTCCAATTAATTCGACGAATTTACGCCCGAACGCCTCAGTTTGCAACTCTGCAGTCAGTTTCTTGACGGCATAACTTTTTTGGGTTGGCACACAGTCGGGTCTTGACAGTTTTTACGGACGAGCGCTCGTCGTGAGTTTGCCGCAGCATTCAGGGCGCTTCGGTAGTTCGGAACTATTCCAGCCGCCACCCAGCGCCTGAACCAGCGTCACCGCGTCGACCATGCGGCGGCCGAGAATGCTCACGGCGGTGACTTCATCCGAGAGAGCCGCACTCTGAGCAGTCGTCACTTCGAGGTAACTCGTGACGCCACCAACGTAACGGGTGTTGGCGAGTTCCAGATACTTCTGGGCGGCGACGACTGCTTTTTGTTGAACCTGTGCTTCGTTCTCTAGGATGCGCAACGCAGCAAGGTTGTCCTCGACTTGTTGAAAGCCGGTAAGTACCGTTTCACGATAGTTGGCCACTGTCTGATCGTAGGCCGCTATGGCTTGATCCAAGTTGGCCCGGCGGCGGCCAGCATCAAAAATGGGCGCTATTGCGGAACCGCCAACCGACCACAAGGCGCTTGGACCCGTCAGCAGCGTCGAGATGGCGCCGCTTTCAAATCCACCTGAAGCGCCCAGACTAATGACCGGATAATAGGCCGCCTTGGCTACACCGATTTGTGCGTTGGCGGAGGCCATCCGCCTTTCTGCCGCCGCAATATCGGGACGGCGCTCAAGCAATTCTGAAGGTAGACCAGCTGGAATCGCAGGAGGAGGTGCCGTGAGGGGAAGAGCGGCCAGACTGAAGTCGGCCGGAGGCTTCCCAATCAGGACTGCCACAGCGTGCTCGTACTGCGCGCGAGCAACTCCGACATCGATTGCCTGTGCGCGAGTTGTCTCCAGTTGAGTTTTGGCCTGTTGGACTTCTAGATCGGAGGCAAGGCCACCGGCATACCGGCTCTCAATCAGGTCCAGGGCTTGTTGATACTGCATCACCGTCGAATTCAGAAGCTGCTCCTCCGCATCGAGTGTGCGGGCCTGGAAGTAGTCCAAAGCCAATTGGGCATGCATAGACAAGTTCACGGTAGCCAGGTCGGCTGCGCTGGCTTGCGCTTGTTCGCGATAAGATTCAACAGTGCGGCGCACGCGTCCCCAGACGTCAACTTCGTAAGACAAGTCGAAGGGAATTTGAAAGTCGTTGTACGTAGTTCCATTGGCGACGATACTCGCAGGCCGATTCTGCGAGATTCTGCTTCGTGATGCTGAAGCTCCCGCGGTTATCGTAGGAAAGTAATCGGCCCGGTAGTAGCGGACGAGCGCGCGAGCCTGCGTATATTGGGCTTCGGCCGCCTTCAGGTTTTGGTTGGAGACGTTAACCTGCGCTTCGAGGGCATTGAGTTGAGGATCCTGAAAAATCTCCCACCAGTTACCGCCGAGATTCTGGTCGTTCGGTTGAGCCGGCTTCCAATTTCCTACCTCTTTGTAAGTTGCCGGAACTTCAGCCGCGGGGCGGCGATAGTTCGGTCCAACGGTGCAACCGGCAAGCAAGAGCATGCTCGCGAAGCAGATAGTGCCCGTTATAGGCTTCGAGACGCGAATCTCTGGTTTGCAACCGCAGAGCAAACTCACGGCGTCCCCCCTGTGGCCGTGGTTTGTGCGATCTGCACTGTTTCTCCCGTCACGATGGAATCGGGTGGGCTCATAATGACGGATTCGTTGCCCTGCAGACCCGAAACGATTTCGATGGAATCGCCGAAGTCGCGACCAGGTGTCACCGCTACGAGTTCTGCTTTACCGTCCTTGACGACGGCCACGCGCAGGCCTTCTTTCCTGAATAGAAGAGTATCGACCGGCAGAATGTAGGTGGAGACCTGCCCCGGCACTTTGAAATGTACTTCCGCATAAGCGCCCGAAAGCAATTCCCCAGACGGATTATTCACGTCCACTTCAACCAACAGCGTGCGCGTTGTGTAGTTAATGGCCTCGGCGGTGCGCACCAGTTTCCCTGCGAACATGCGTCCGGGAAATTCCGCCAACTTCAGCTCTGCTGACAGGCCGGGCTTGGTTTGCTGTGAATACTCTTCAGGTACATTGACAAACACGCGAAGCACGCCGGGCTGCGCGATGTGGAAGAGATCGGTTTTTACATTGGCATTGCTGCCTGAGTTGATCAGATCCCCGATATCGGTGTTTCGCGCTGTGATGACTCCGTCGAACGGCGCGTAAACTTTTTCGAATGATACCAGTGCAGAGTACTGCTGCACCGCTGCCTCATCCGCTGCGACGACCGCCTTATTCGCGTTGTAGGTACCTACGGCATTATCGACGTCCTGCCGGGATACCGCGTTGGTTTTAAATAGTCCTTGATAGCGGTCTTTGGTGATCGAAGCTAGTTCGAGATTGGCTTGCGCGGTTGCCAGATTGCTCTTCGCTTGTTGCAGTTGCTGGTCCACTTCCGGAGACGCGATTACCGCCAGAAGCTGGCCCTTTTTTACATGCGCCCCGATATCGAAATGCCAGTGCTCCAGATAACCGTTCGTGCGCGCGAAAATTGGTGACGTGATAAACGGCTGGACGTCTCCCGGCAGTACTATTTCCTGCGACGGTGCGGCCCGCTTCGGCGCAACTACCGAAACGCTGGGTACCGCCAAATCCGCGGTTTCCGTCCGTAGACTGGCGTTTGTGTGGATGCGTTGAAGAATACCGGAAACCAAAAGCCCAACGAACAATAGGAGAACCGCAATTCCGGCGAACCAACCGCGTAGCGATCGCCGTCCCGTGCCAGCAGTGGGCGGCGAGTGCAGTTCTTGCATGGGAACCTGGCCTTGTGTCTGTGATTGCATTGGTCTCACCTTTCAAATTCTTTTGACAGAAGCTCCTCACGATTTAGGACCGGCTTCAGCGGGCCGGTAGCGCAGGCCATGAAGAATGCTGAACACCGTTGGAACGAACAACAACGTGGACACCGTGGCGAAGAGCAATCCACCAATTACGGCGCGGCCCAGGGGGGCGTTCTGCTCGCCACCATCACCAAGCCCGAGCGACATCGGCAGCATGCCGATAATCATGGCCAGCGCAGTCATGATCACAGGGCGGAAGCGGGTGAATCCAGCCTGAAGAGCCGCGGCCACGGGGTCTTTGCCTTCGCTCATCTGTTCCCTGGCGAATTGCACCACCAGGATGCTGTTGGACGTGGCTACACCCATGCACATGATCGTGCCCGTGAGTGCCGGCACACTCAGCGTCGTGTGCGTGATGAACAGGAACCAGGCGATACCTGCGAGTGCAGCGGGAAGCGCAGTAATAATGATGAAAGGGTCCAGCCAAGACTGAAAGTTCACCACGATCAGGAGATAGACAAGGACAATCGCGAGGGCCAGCCCCGTTAAAAGACCGATATAGGAGGAGCGCATCGTCTGAACTTGGCCGCGCAGGACGACTCGCGAGCCGCGGGGCAGCTTTGCCCGCATTTGATCGATGATGCGTGTAACGTCCCCGGATATGCCGCCGAGATCACGGCCCTGCACCGCGCCAAAGATGTCGATGACCGGCATGATGTTGTAGTGAGAGACCACCGCGGCGCCGGTTCCGCGCTGGATGGAAGCGAGTGTGGCGAGAAGCGCTGGTTGGACGCCAGGCGTGGGTCCGGTGATGGGCATGTTCGCGAGATCCTGAAGGGTATCGACGCGATACTGCGGGGTCTGAGTAGAGATGTCGTAGCTGTTTCGATTCTTAGGGTCGAGCCAGTATGTTGGCGCGGTCTGGAAGCTGCCACCAAGCGAGATTAAAACGTTTTGCGCGACAGCTGCGCCATTGTAGCCGATCTCTTGCGCCTTGGTGCGCTCCATCCAAAGGTGGATGTAGGGTTCATCAAACGGCTGCTGGATGCGCGCGTCGGCTATCCCGGACACGTATTTCACTTGATTCAGCAAGTTATTCGCGAAGACTTGATTCCCCTGTAGATCAGTCCCCACCACTTGAATGTCGATGGGCGCCGGCAAGCCGAAATTCAGGATTTGCGTGACCATGTCGGAGGGCAGGAAAGAAAAGGTCACGCCGGGAAATTGTTTCGGCAGATTGATTCGGAGATCGTGAACGTACTTCGCCGTCTGGTGGTTGTTGACACCGAACGTCACCAGAATATCCGCATCCGAGGTGCCCACGGTTCCGGTATTGAGGTAGGAGGTGTTGATGCCGCTGTAGGGCAGACCGATATTGTCGATAATGTTAGAGATCTCGCCCGGCGGAAGCTGTCGCCGGATCGATCGCTCGACAAGATCACAGAGGCGGGCGGTCTCTTCGATTCGTAAACCCGTTGGGGCTCGCATGTGGAGATTGAACGAGCCGCTGTCGATCGTGGGGAAGAAGTCTCGCCCCAGCCAGGGAATGATTAAAACCAAGGAACCCACGCAAGCGGAGAAGAATGCGACAAGGAACGCACGGCGATGATGAAGGCAACGTTCGAGCACTCCGTGATAACGCCCGCGGAGACGCTCAAACGCTTCCTCAAAGCGAACCTGCATACGAACGAATGGACTACGGGATTCCGCGGTGTTCGGGGTGTCATAGCGCAAGAGATACTTGGCCATCATCGGAACAACAGTGCGTGAGAGGAGGTAAGAGGCCAGCATGGCAAAGATCACCGCCTCACCAAGCGGAACGAACAGATATTTCGCGACCCCGGAGAGAAGGAACATCGGAGTAAACACGATGCAGATCGAAATCGTGGCCACAAAGGCCGGCGTAGCAATTTGCGCTGCGCTGTCCAGGACAACTGTATCCATGTCCTTATCTGGTTCCGCCTGACGGTTGCGATTGATGTTTTCGATCTCGACGGTGGCGTCATCCACAAGAATGCCGACGGCCAGGGCCAGTCCGCCCAGCGTCATGATGTTGATGGTTTCGCCGAGCGCGCTGAAAGTGATGACCGATGTCAGAATGGCGAGAGGAATCGAAACCACAATAATGGTCGTGCTCCGCCAACTGCCCAGAAAGACGAGGATCATTAGGCCGGTAAGGCAGGCCGCAATGGTCGCTTCGGTCACCACGCCCTTAATGGCACCCTTCACAAATATGGATTGGTCCATCAAGGGTTTAATTTGTAGCGACTGCGGCACCAGGGTTTTGATATACGGCAACAGAGACTTGATTCCACCAATGATGCTTAGGGTCGAGGTATTGCCGTTCTTTTGGACGGTCAAGAGGGAGGAGCGTTGGCCGTTCACACGCACAATGTTCGTTTGCGGCGGAAAGCCGTCGCGCACCCAAGCGACGTCACTAATATAGATCGTCGTGCTGCCGATGGTCTTTACCGGGATGCGGTTGAGTTGCGCGATGGTCTGGGGAGCCGCATTGGCGATGTCGACGTCATATTCCTTCGTACCGATTTTGGATGTTCCTGTGGGGAGAATCAGATTCTGAGCAGCAATGGCGTTGACCACGTCCAAGGGAGAAAGACCCTTCGCCTGCAAGGCCTGAGTGTTTAGGTCCACTTGTACCTGTCGCTGCTTGCCTCCGTACGGATACGGGACGGCGGCTCCCTGCACCGTGACCAGCTGGGGGCGGATGGTCATGAGACCATAATCATTGAGTGCCTGCTCCGATATGCCCTGGCCGGAGAGCCCGAGTTCGAGAATCGGGACCGTCGAGGCGCTGTAGCTAATGATCAAAGGCGGCGTGGTGCCAGCGGGCAGCTGCCTGAGCTGCGTTTGCGAATTTGCGGTGATCTGAGCGATGGCCTTGTCGATGCTCACCGTGGGTTGAAAAAACACTTTCACCACGGCGATTCCGTAAAGCGATTGCGACTCTATGTGCTCGATGTTATCGACGGTGGTGGTCAGGTTGCGCTCCGTGATGGTGACGATCCTGTCGGCCAGGTCCTGTGGCTCCATACTGTTGTAGTTCCAGATAATGCTAACGACCGGGATGTTAATGTCCGGAAAAATGTCCGTGGGCGTGTGAACGATTGCCAGCGTCCCAAAAAGGAAGATCAGGATAGCCAGCACGATAATCGTGTGCGGTTCTTTCAGTGCCAGCCTAACAATCCACATCATGACTTATATCCCCAATTCCGTCCGGCGTGGCCGGACTTTAGCCCACCAGCCCTACTGCTTCGGGGTCTTTGTGGCCGCTGGGGCACGGCAGCTGCCTCGGATAGCGGGAGATGCAGCCCGAATGCCACTATCAGGAAAGGAGCGGGAGGGCGGAAGTGTTTGAAAACAAGGACCGTTAAGGAGGCAGGTCGGAAATTAGGCGCAGGGGACGAAGGGCTGAGAGTTCAGCGCATTGGATGATTGTCAACATGCTGACAGTTGCTCGTTCGAGCATGGAGAGCATGCTCTACGAACTCGCGGTTGAAGAGCCGTCGAAATCACATTTGACGACCAGAATCGTCACATCATCGTTGAAGTTCTCGCCGCAAAAATCTGCCGTGGAGTGGTAGATATCGCTCATGAGCTCCTCGGCGGACAGTGAAGAACCTCGCCGCACTAGCTCCGATAGGCGCTCCAACCCGAATTCTTCGCCGAGCCGGTTGGCGGCCTCAGTGACGCCATCGGTATAGAAGACAACCATGTCACCGGGCATTAGTTCGGCCGAGGCGAGCTCACAGATTTCTTCTGGAGATAGTCCGATGGGCGGACAAGACGCGTTCAGCCGCGTTACCGTGCTTGCGCTTGCGCGAAACAAAAGCGCGGGATTGTGGCCACAGTTCACATAGCGCATCATCCGCTGCTCCGTATCGATTTCCGCCACCAGCAATGTCACATACCGTTCGTCGTCTGACATGGCGTGGATTCCTGCATTCAATCGCTCCACTTGCCCCAGCATGTTTCGATCGTGATTTGCCTCCAGTTGCATGGCCGCCGCCGTCGCGGACATCAGGAGAGCAGCGGGTACGCCTTTGCCCGCAACGTCGGCAATTACTAACTGAATCTTGTGCGCATCGATGGGGATGTAGTCGTAATAATCTCCCCCAACAACCTTCGCTGGTTGCATCATGCCCGCTACTTCGAGTCCGGCAATAGCTGGTTTGCCTACGGGAAGAAATAACCGCTGCACTTGCCCGGCCAGTTCCAGATCCTTGAGAAGGTCATCACGCTGCTGCTGGATGGTTTTGGCGAGCGCTTCTCGCTGCTCGATATATCGCTGGATCACGTAAACAACAAACGCGAAGCACAGCATCGCCGAGAGATTGTGGAAAATTCGCATTTCCACGTTGATGACACGAGGGGAGTAATAATCGTGGAGCAAAATGCAAATGACGATCAGGCTGTAGCTGATTTCCCGGCGCAGAAAAATTGCCCCAACAGCAAGGGGCAGGATGTAAAGGTACACAAGGGAAACCGCAACGACGTGATGGTCTGCATAGGCGACTGCACTGATGGCCCCTAGCACCAACACGAGTGGCAGCCATGCCGCTCCGTTGGACGCCACATCTTTACGCAGCAGACGCAGGTCTCGCGTTCCCTGACGGAATTCGCGCAAGCCGGCGGAGGCAGAAGCTTGCAGAGGGTTTTGCAGGTCACTCATTCAAATAGAACTTTCGCCATCATCCCTTTGTCTTCGTGATTGAGAAGGTGGCAATGAAAAACGGACATGCCTTTGATCACCGGGTCGGTGAAATCCATAACCACGTCGACAGTGCCGCCGTACGGCACGTTGACGGTGTCGAGCCATACCGGATCAGCAATTGGTTTATCGTTTTCCGCAAACGCAAGAAAATGGACTTGATGGATGTGCATGGGATGCAGCTCTCCCGTAGCATTGACAATTCTCCAATGCTGATAGCTTCCGACCTTCACGCGCAGCATTGGGTTTGCATCGGGTGTGAATTTCTCGCTGTTAATATAAAAGCCCTTCTTGTCTTCCGTGAATGTCACGGTGAATCGAGGAGGCACTTTTTCTTCCGCCGCAAGGTCCAGCGTTTGAAATTCGGGTTTGAGCGAACCCTTTACGGCCTTGGCGCGTGAGCCCGTCGCGGATCGCGGCACAATATCAGCCAATACCATCGCTGGATTCGGATCGCCGTCTGGTCCGGTGTCCACACAATGAGAGATCAATCGACGCGGCGCGCCGGTTGGTGGCCCGGTAACAATAGCTTCCAGCCGGCCGGCCGGCGGCAACGAAACGTGATCCGCGGTACGCGTTCTATGATCAGGGTCGTGCCGCGCGATGGGCATTCCATCCATCGCAACGATTTCAAACGCTTGCCCCTCAAGTTGCAGGTCCACGTAGCGATCGGCCGAAGCATTCACGACACGCCAGAACTGGCGCTCGCCCGCTGCGATTTCTATTTGCGGCCGTATCGAGCCGTTCACCGTCATGACCTCTTCTGGCGGCTCTGGCTCGCCACCACAAGCATCCGAACTGAGGTCCACGCGCTGTTTCAATTCGGCGGACTGTGCATCCTTCCCGATGGAACGCCCGCGAATCACCAGCACACGCTCGGGTAGCCCTGCGAGCGCAGGAAAATAGCTCTCGATTCCCTCGATCACGAGCGCCCCGGACATGCCGTCAAGCGCTTGCTGGTAGCTCTCGCCGTGAGGGTGCGTGTGATACCAATACAGTCCAGGCGGATGGTCTTTCGGGATCTGCACGTTGTAGTGCAGTGCTTGCCCAGGCATGGCCATCATATCCAGCACGTCGTCCTGAGGGGCGTCGGGAGAAACCGTCAAGCCGTGAAAATGTAAATTCGTCATATCCATGCACGGACCGATCAAACATTTTTCGCGCAGCTTGCTCGGAAGATCATTGATGTAGGTGATCTGCAGT
>Ga0210409_10004961_pt1 | contig 14093 bp, 11 predicted proteins | sample IncBWH17MmetaG_FD_161649 | JGI IMG/M metagenome (GOLD analysis project Ga0210409, IMG submission 161649) | Forest soil microbial communities from Barre Woods Harvard Forest LTER site, Petersham, Massachusetts, United States - Inc-BW-H-17-M | ecosystem: Environmental > Terrestrial > Soil >... | reverse complement strand
CGCGGGCAGGCTGAAAGTCTTGATCGTCTCGGTCTTGCGGTCGAACTTGGCGAGGGCGCCCTGGTACATCATGCCCGCCCACATATCGCCGGCTTTGTCCTCTTCAATGTCGAGCAGGCCCTGCGGATACCCGGCTTTGAGCTGCGGCACCGGATATTCCTTTAGCGCGCCGGTCTTGGGATCGAGTTTACCGATGAACATTTCGCCGAAATCGGTGTACCAGACCATACCGTGTTCGTCGACGATCACGTCATGAGGCTCGATCGTGGGGCGCGGGAGATCGTACTCGGTGATGATCACGTGCGTGGCCTTGCCCGTGGGGCGCGGGAGCGTCTTGAAGTGGTACTCCCACTGCGAGACCGAACTCAGGTTGACCGTCGAAAGAAATTCGGCGTTTTTGCGATACTGTTCCGGATCGCCGCCGCGATTCTGCTCGACGCGCCGCTGGGGCTTGATCGGCTGGCTCACCTGAGCGTAGCCCATCATGCGCGTGATCACCTGTGTGAATTCGTCCGCATCATGCGTGGACTGGACGATGCGCTGCAGCGTGTGGCAACTGACGCAGTTCATCAGGAAGACTTTCTGTTCATCCGTGCCGGGCATGCTCATCAGCCACTCGGCGTTCGTCAGTTGAGGGACCATGTTCTTGGCCTTGACGAGCTTGAGGTCGTTTGTCGCCGGTTTCTGCGCGGCGAGATCCACCGTTGCGGGGGCTTCGAGGTTGTAGCCGACAGCGCGAATCTTCAGCGTGTAGTGGCCAGGATCGAGGCGGCTCGCCGGAAAACTGAAATGCCCTTTGTCATCGCTGATCACGCTGACCGTGATCGTCGATCCATCCTTCTTGGCGCTGACCACGACGCCTTCCATCGGGCCTTCGTCTTGCGAGCTCACTTGCCCCACGAGCGCCGGCGGACCCAGCGGGTCGGCCGCGGCGGATACGATCCTGGGCGCCGAATAAAAGACGGCGAGAACCAGACTAACTATGGAAATCAGCATCAAAAATCTTGTTCGCATTGTTCCCTCTCTGGCACAGAAATCGCAATCGATCAAGCTGCACATTCATTCCGACCACTTCAAACATTGCTGATACGGCGTGACAAAGCGAAACGAATGACTCCTGAACGTGCCTGTTGACTGTCCGGCTGAACAGCAATATACACCAAACCGCTTGCACAGGGAACGGGGTACTCCCGTTTGCATCCAGAGTGTTGAGTAGCACAGGCATTCTTGCCTATGGAACTAAAACCCGCCCTGAATCAAATCTTTCGCAACTAGTCAATCCTGCGCTACATGGTGATAGAGGCGTACGCTACAATAGCAAGTGGCTTCACGAGACATGGCGGACTCCGCTCCCACTACGGCTGATATCGCATCTGCAGCGACTCCCGCGCCCGGCCCTGCCGGGAAAGGGCGGGCTGCGGGCGCGTTCCGCGCGCTCAGGCATCGGAATTTCAAACTATTTTTCGGCGGGCAGATTATTTCCCTGGTCGGGACCTGGATGCAGACGGTCGCGCAGGCCTGGCTCGTTTACCGGCTGACGGGTTCGTCGGTGCTTCTCGGCGTGCTCGGATTTGTGGGCCAGATTCCGATTTTTTTACTCTCGCCGCTCGCGGGACTCGCGGCCGACCGCTGGCCGCGACGGCGCGTGGTGATCGCCACGCAAATTGCTTCGATGGTGCTGGCGTTCATTCTGGCGGCGCTGACGATGACCGGGCGCATTCGCGTTTGGGAAATCATTGTCCTGGCCACGATGCTGGGCATCGTAAACGCTTTCGACGTGCCGGCGCGGCAATCGTTCCTGATCGAGATGGTGGGGCGCGAGGATTTGCTGAACGCGATCGCGCTGAACTCCTCGATGTTCAACGGCGCGCGCGTGGCGGGACCTGCGATTGCCGGCATCGTGGTGGCGCTTGTCGGCGAGGGCTGGTGCTTTCTGCTCAACGGCGTAAGCTATTTCGCCGTGATCGCGGGCCTCTTCATGATGCGCATTAAAAAGACGACGCAGGTGCACGACGGCGCCGCGCCCCTTGAAAAATTGCGCGAAGGATTCCGATTCGTGCGGTATACGAAACCGATTCGCGCCCTGCTGGTGCTGGTGGCCATCGTAAGCTTCATGGCGCTGTCTTACACCGTACTGATGCCGATCTTCGCCGATAGGATTCTGCACGGCGGAGTGAATGCCTACGGCACGTTGATGGGCGCTGTGGGAGTGGGAGCGATGTTCGGCGCCCTGGCGCTGGCGATGCGTCAGGAATTGCGCGGGCTGGGGAAAATCGTGGCGTATTCGGCGACGGGGCTGGGCGCTTCGCTGGTCCTGTTCAGCGCGTCCCACTGGTATTGGCTCTCGTTTGCGATTCTGGTCGTTTCCGGATTCACGATGATGATGCAATTTACCGCCACCAACACGCTGATTCAGGCGATGGTGCCGGACCAGCTTCGCGGGCGAGTGATGTCGATTTATTCGATGATGTTTCTGGGCATGTCGCCGCTGGGCTCGCTTCTCGCCGGCGCGCTAGCGGACCACATTGGCGCGCCGGTAACGGTGGCGGTCGGCGGACTGGCCAGTTGCCTGGGCGGGCTCGCCTTTGCGCGCAAGTGGCCCTCCATGCGCGGCCCGGCCCGCGATCTCGTTGCCGCGCAAGGCATGATGGCGCCCGCGGCGAAGCCGGAAGAGTCAGGACCGCCGTCGTAACAAATGCACGTGCGCAGTAGCGCCGACGCTTCTTTAGCCCTGCGCTCGTTGCATTGGAATTGGGAATAGGCGGCGGTGACCGCGGCTGCGCCCTCCGCTACCGGAGTGATCTCGAAGACCCGTTGAATAAAGCCCACACCTTGCCAATCGCACAATTGCATAACCCACGCCGTTTGAATATCTTCGCAACGTTGGGGCGAGAAATGAGCGATAGGTGTTCCATTTTAGTATGACTGCAGCGCGATATCGACTCGTTATAGGCTGGAAATATAGGCAGACAGGGTACGGAGTCGCGTTATTTAAATAGAGGTCTTTAGACATTGCCTGTGAATTGTTTACGCTTCATTTATCTGGGTAGGATTACTGTTTATATGTTGACGGACACCTCAGCCGTCCCTGGAACAGACGTGTGAAATGAGCATAGAACATATCTTGGTGGTGGACGACGAACCGCAGATTCGGCGCGTCATGCGCACGACACTTGTGGCACAGGGCTACGAAGTTTCAGACGCTCGTTCGGGAGATGAGGCTCTGGAACTCGTCCGCTCCGAAAAGTACGATTTGGTGTTGCTGGATGTTAATATGCCCGGCATTTCCGGCATACAAACGTGCCGTGAGATTCGGCTCGGGTCCGACCTCCCCATTATCATGCTCACGGTGCGCGGCGCGGAAAGAGACAAAGTTCAAGCGCTCGATGCTGGCGCCGATGGCTATTTGACGAAGCCATTCAGCATGTCCGAATTACTGGCGCGGATCCGCGCCGTTCTTAGGCGGACGAGCTTCCCCACTGGAACGGGAGATAAGTTACTCAAATTGGGCGAGGTCGAAATCGATTTTGATGCGCGGAGGATCATCGCTGGAGACCAGCAGATTCGCCTGACAACAAAGGAATTCGATCTGATCTATTATCTTGCCGCACATCCGAACAAGACAATTACGCATCGGGAACTCCTGCAAGCAGTGTGGGGTCCCGACTACGGTGGTGAACAGGAATATCTGCGCGTGTTCGTGAACCGTCTGCGGAAAAAAATTGAACCATCGCCGAGCTCCCCAAAGTATTTGCTTACAGAACCTTGGGTTGGGTACCGTTTGGAATTGGCGAAGTAGCGGTGCACCGGCGCAAATCAATAGGAGTCCCGCAAAATCAGCGGGAATCAGCAACATCTTCGCTATACGCCCTTCGCGACAGTCTCGCTTGGCAAGCTGAAGGTAAAGACCGAACCACGCCCCACTTCGCTGGCGACTTCGATTGTTCCACCATGGGCTTCGACAATCGCCCTTGCGACTGCCAGGCCCATCCCTGTTCCGGGGACTCGGTGCCGTTGGTGTTTGCCGCGGTAAAACTTGTCGAAGATCTGGCCAATCTCCAATTTCTCGATACCTGGCCCTATGTCCGTGACATGAAATAGAACCGCGCCGTCTTTTTCTTCCGTGGAAATCGTAATCGGCTCTCCCGGCGAAGAATACAGATCCGCATTGCGGATCAAATGTCCCAACACCTTTCTCGTCCAGAACAAATCGCAATGCACCCTCGCGTCCTTTTGCGGCACCTCCGTCCGGATTGGACGCCCCTTTTGGACGCTTTCGCAGTCGTTAATCGCCGCGGTAATCAACTCGCTCACGAAGAGCGGCGCGGGTTGAAGCTTGACCTCACCGGCTTCCAGCTGAGCCATCTCGATCGCCTGGCCAATCACTCGATTGATCCGGTCGCACTCCTCATCGATGACAATAAGTAATTCTCCTCGTTGACGCTTGTTGAATCTCAAGTCCTCCAGCAGGCTGGTGGCCGCCGCCTTGATGGACGTTAGTGGTGTCTTGAAGTCATGCGCAATTGCGTCCAGCAGGACCGACTTGAGCCGTTCGCTCTCCCGCGCTGCTTCGGTTTTTCCCAGGAGCTCAATTGCTTGCGCCCGGTCAATCGCTGCCGCAATCAGTGACCCAATCGCATCCAGTGTTTGGTCCGATAACATCGACCCGGAAATGGCAAAGCTGCCTATGATTTCTTCACCGAGACGTACTGGCCTAAAGCAAAGTCCCTGTTCGACGTCTGCTTCACATTTCCCGCTGGCCAGAACCGCGTTCATCCGGGCTTCATCGAGTTCCATTGAGGCAGACCGTGATCGAACTATCGTTTGCTGTCCAGCAAGACGCAGCGCCGCGGAACGTGCATGAAATAATTCCACGATTTGCATTGGAATTTTGTGCAACAACTCCAGAGGGTTCCTCGCGCTGAGTAAAAGCTGACTGAACCTGTACAGCCGATCGGTTTCATTGCGCTGTCGAGTTGCCTCTCGTGCCTGGCGTCGCGCGCGAGCGGAGAGATTACTACCAATCACTGCTGTAATGAGAAACGAAACAAGAGCCACCCAATCTTGTGGATCGTTGATGTTGAGCGTGCCAACAGGCGGCAAAAAGAAGTAATCGACGCACATCGTGGCGGCCACGGACATGAAGATGGAAACTCCAAGGCCCCAAATTGCTGAAGCGATGAGAATTGCAAGCAGGTAGGTCAAGACAATCGTCGTTGCCTTGAATGATAAGAATTCACGACGGTAGAACAATGTAATGAGGGTGATAGCCGCGAGGCCCGCTACGTAGCGGCCAAGCTCGGAAGTTAATTTTCTCTGCACGTTTTCATTCTCGCGTGGAGCCTTGCATTCAGAACAAATTAGGACCTTGAGTGCAAATCGTCAATTTGATTAACGGGATCTAGACAATTTGTTTATGCCTTGTTTCCTTAGCCCCGGAGACCTTATCAAGGATCGCCATGGATTGCCGAGAAGCGAAGCACAGAGGAATCTCTGTAACTCTTTAACGGGGATTCCTCGCTTCGCTTGGGATTGCCAGTGAACGAATCTTCGCTTCCTGGGCCGGCAGCCATTGTGCTCGTGATTCTCCATTTCGATCGAGGGACCCAAATTTCGATTTCTGCTGTCCTAAGTACTTGACCCGCACCAGGGAATGGACGTTGCCTATTATAGTTTGATCAGCAGCGGGTCAACCTATTTGGGTTACTTAAAAAATTTCTTTTGATTGCATATACCGCCGTTTACTTCGCCCGTACAGTTTGTTTATGTCCTGTTGATGGGTTGCGTTCTAGCCTAGTTGTGTAATTTTCGGCAGAAAGGGCGCCTGTGGTTTGGACTTCCTGCAGTTTGTGTGCAAGTGCACGGCCTACATCGTTTTTGGGGACACTGTAGTTTCACAAAGCAGGGAAAAATAGAATTGCCTCTGCGAGCTGAGACAAAAATAAGTTGGCGGACAGAGACGGAGGACAGTTGGCTTCGTCGCTCATATCCACGCGCTTCAATCCGAGAATGGGAATGAACAAACAGGAAGGGCGCGTATTAGTGGTTGATGACGACCCCCAGATTCGCCGCGTCATGCGGACCACGCTCGAGGCAAAAGGTTTCGTCATCGATGAGGCCGGATCAGGCGAACAAGCTCTGGAGTTTGCTCGTACCGAGAATTACGATTTGATACTACTCGATATTAACCTGCCCGGGAAAACAGGTATAGAGATTTGCCGGGAGATCCATATGTCATCTCCTTCGCCCATCATCATGCTTACCGTCCGCGACGCTAGTGAGGACAAGATCGAGGCACTGGATGCCGGAGCCTGCGATTATCTGACGAAGCCCTTTGCCATGGGAGAACTGCTTGCCCGGATTCGGGCGGTAATGAGGAGGACCCCATCTTCTGGATTCTCCGGAGTAACCGTTCCGAAATTGGATGACGTTGAAATCAATTTTGAGTCGCGCCGCGTCATTGTGGCCGGAAGACAGGTTCGGCTGACATCAAAAGAATTTGACCTCCTCCTCTATCTTGCTACTCACCGCAATAGGACGATCCCTCACCGGGAACTGCTCCGGGAAGTTTGGGGCGCGGAGCATGTGGACGAAAGAAAATACTTGCGCGTCTTCATTAATCGGTTGAGGAAGAAGATTGAGGCTTCCCCGCGAGAGCCTAAATTCTTGTTAACAGAACCATTTGTAGGGTACCGCCTCCAATCGCCCGAGTAGTTTCTATCCATTGCGCCTCCTTTACTTTGCCCGTTTACCCGATTCGTACGGTTTGTTTATGCATCGTTGACTTATGGTTGTTTACATTTGTTTACGTGAACGATGAACGCATCTGCGACGGGAGTTTTGATCATCGCCGAAATTAGATGTCAATTGCTCAAGTCAGAGCGGCGCGGTCGAAATCACCCAAGCGGGTCTGTTCATCGGAATGTTAGGTAAGCAAAAACTACAAAGGAGCCACGATGAAAAAATTAGCGATTTACGCAGGGCTTTTCGCTGTTCTTGTCGGGCTGCTTGCGCCCTTGACGGCAAAGGCGGCCCAGTCCTCCGCGAAAGTTGAAGCGAATGCCGTCAGCATCACAGGGAAAGTGAGCTGTTCGAGATACGGTATTGGTTCGATCAGTGCTCGTAAAGGTATGAGTGTCGCACAGACCATCCAATACTGTGTTAACTTCCAAGGCGGCGTTTATACCCTTGTCGCCGGAAAACAGATCTTCCGCTTGACGGGAGATACCAACCTGCTCGCCAAGTTGTCGGGTCAAACGGTAGCGGTTGCCGGGCATGTTAGCCCGGAGGAGCCATCGACTACGTATGCGTTGATGGGGACCTTACAAGCGACCTCCATCGCTCCTGCTAAGAACTGAAGGTTATGAGAAAACTGCCAGAGCGTTTCAGCCGGGGCGTTCTCCAAGAAGAGAACGCGCGGCCGAAACGCCCGATGCCGGTCCTTCAAGAATAGCTGGCGATTCGGGATCACCTCCGTTTCTCATCCGCCGTGCCTCTCCCTCTGCAATTCTTCTCCCCTCAACTTCAATTCCTTTGAACAAATCATTTGAGGAACCAATCGCGATCGGCATTCTGACGGAGTCCGGAAGGGTTCGAGAATTCGGATCACACTCGTCCGAATCCTGTCTTTTGGGTTCGGTCCTCGCAAAGCGCGAATTGAAACTAGCGACTCAAATGGGTATCCTTCGCTGCGATATTAATCTCCGTTTATTTGAGTAACGCAGATCGTTTATGCGTTCCTTACCTTCCGCAAACTAATTTGGATGCATGAACGTCAAGGATGAAAGGGACATCGAATCGCTCTGATCACGAGGGAACCCAGACCAGGGCAGGGCGGAAACGTTCAAAAAATGCAGGCGGGCCGGGACGAAATGAGCCGCAGCGAAAACCGGAGTGAAGGGAAACTGTTCGACGGATATCAATTTGTTTATGTCTGGCAATCAAAGTTTCAATCAATCCCTTTATGCGCCGTTGACGCGGGCTCCCCTAGCTTGCAGACCAGCAGTTTACTTTAAGAGGAAGGTGTATATGAAACGAAGACCGATTTTGCGGGGCATATTATCGGCGGGGGGGGTAGTCCAGCTGGCCTTGTTCTTGTGCACCGCACCATTGCATGCGCAATCAGGATTGGTTCCAGGAATGGAAGACCCGGTGAGTGGTCATGGTCCAACTACATTCAATGATAGGACACCGAAACCGGAACAGCATGTCTTGACGGCGGACCACGCTCCTGGCGACGTCAAGGGGGTCACGCGGTACCCGAGTGGTTTACCCATGGCTGGGGCACACGTCGTCATCCTCAACGCGGATGTGGATGTGGAGCGCACCACCATCAGCGCCGAAGATGGCAGCTATACGTTCAAGAATCTGAAACCGGGGCATTATCAATTGAACGCCAAGATCGATGGGTATGCACCGTCTGGGGTTGTGCCTGTCGACGTAGTTCCGGGACAGATCGTTAATTCTGATATCTCACTCAAATTAATTCGCAGCGCGTCCATACCAGCCAGAAGCTCCGGGAGCGGGTACAGACCCTATAACGGGGACTATCGCGCCGAGCCGGCCAGCCTGCGCGTGGCTGATCCTCAGCCGGCAGGCGAATCGCCTGCGGAAGGGACGGTTCCATCCGCAGAGGCGACGAGCCCTGCGGCGACGAGCGTTTCACCCAAGACTGCCGAGAGCCCAGCCAGCCAACCGATCCCCGCTGCAGTTATCGACGAACTTACGGCCATGCGAAAGCGGATCGACGAGCTGGAGTCGGAATTGAAGGGCCGTGTGGCGACGGAACAACCTGCGGCGGAAACGCCGGCAGTAGTTGCCGCGCCACAAGACGCAGCTCAGGCTCCGGCAACTCCCAAGCTGGAGGCCGGGCAATTTCTTTCAGCGGCCGGTACAGCTACTTACTACAAGGGTGACACAGATATCCCGTCACATCCGGATGGTTGGGAACCGTTCTCTTACGCGGATTGGACTTGGATGAATGCCAACGGCCGCCAACATGACAGTCCGTGGTCTACAAAATATTTCACCCCTGAATTCAGGGCCGACGTTAACTACATGGATGATTTCAACCATCCGCGCGATGCCTCGATGGGCGGCTCAACCGAGAGCTTCCGATCCAACGAATGGCAATTGGAACAGTTGAGCCTCGGCGGCGACATTCGGATTGGCCACATTCGCGGCAGGATTCTGACCATGTTTGGAGAGTTTGCCACGACAACGCCGCGCAACGACGGCAGCACTTCGCGCGGCCAATGGGACCTCCGCAACATGTACCGCTACATTTCGGAAGGATGGGGCGGATATCATTTCGACAACGTGGGTCATGGGCTGAATATCGACGCGGGAATCTTCGTGTCGTACATCGGCCTGTTCAGCTACTACAATTTCGACAACTGGACCTACCAACCTTCCTACGTGTCGTCGAACACGCCCTGGTTCTTCAACGGCTTGCGCATACAGTATTTCCCCACGGCCAAGTTGAAGATCGAACCGTGGATCATCAATGGCTGGCAATCCTACGCCAGATTCAATAGTAAGCCTGGACTCGGAGGCCAGATCCTGTGGCGCCCGACGCCGTGGCTTTCGTTTGTGTTCAACAACTATGGCATGGGCACGGATGTGCTCGGGTCTCCCGGGACGTCACGTATCCACACGGATGACAGTGTAGAGATCAGAGAATATAACCACCCGGAGAAATTCCTCGACATGATGGCCATGTCGGTCACGGGCGACCTGGGTTGCCAATACGGCGGCGGCCAGAACTGTTTCAACGACAAGAACGGGGGCATCAAGACCGCGTTCCTTGGCTGGATGGCCTACCAGCGCTTCCAGTTTGCGCATGACCATTACGGAATAACCCTTGGCGGCGGCCAGATGAACAACCCGGGACGTTATCTGACCCTTCTCCAACCAATCAACGGTGCGGACGCGATTTCCGGTACGCCCTACTTTACAGAGAATCCCGGCGACAAAGCCCACATGTATGACGCCACTGCGACGTTCGACTACATGCCCTCCCAGTGGCTTACTTTCCGCTGGGAAATGGGTTATCGCCACTCGGATGTCCCATATTGGTCGGGCCGAGGAGGGATCACGCCGCCTCAAGGGAATAATGTCTTCGGCAATACGGGGGCGCCCTCCAGCTATGTCTGCACCAACGGCACCATTTCCGACGTTTCCCTTTTTGCTCCGTCAGGGCAGGGCTTCGGAGTGGACAACGGCGGAAAAGGATCCAACGGTGGAGGAGCTATCGATAACGCTTGCGCAACTCAAAACGCAGGGAATGGGAGCATTCCCTGGTATGCATGGGCGCCGGATCTTCGCAAAAGCCAGATCGTAGCTACCTTCGCGATCATGACGAGGTTCTAATGCAACGCACCGTGGCCTTGCAGAGGACCGGCATGTTGCGATGCAACGTGGGGCCAAAGAGCAACCAACTTACGGCACTCGGGAACTCGATAGGCGGTTTTGTGGCAGAAGGTTTTCGGGGAGTTGAGGCCGCCATGGCGGCCTCAACTCACGCCTGCCATTCGGAGGCAAATGGAAAACGGTCGAGCAATCACGTCGGTCGGCGGCACAGGCGGATTTTGCACAAGAAAATCCGCCTGAGGGTGGATCTCGTTGATCAGTTGAATTTTGAATTCTCGCGAAACAAAAATTCAATGGGCGTTTTTACGATTCGCTTACGACGTGTTTATCAAGACTGAACTATCTAAGGATTCTATGTATTTCGTCCTTTTAGTTGGAGCTCTCAACCTAATGCGTTGGATGATGTGTGCGGCGAATTGCTTCGTGAACGCGCTGTCGCGCCGACCCGGAATCGGTGACCTGCGCTTTCAACGCACTCAGCAAATTCGATGAAGATTTGTTCAAACTCCGGATTCTTGCGTGGCCAGGACGCCGCTTGGGCTGCGGGCCTGTTCTTGATATTGGCGCTATGCACCGCCGCCCTGGATCGCGCTCCCGTCTCAAACCGCAGCTCCCATCGCACAGGCGCAAGAGCCCGCCTCTTCCCTACCGGCGGACCTGCAAATTTCGTCTCGAACAGTCATTCCGAGGTCAGAAATTATTTCATGGGCTACGCGGGCGATCACAGCCTGGATGATGCGACCGTGATCGAGCAACCCTCCGCAGGTTACACCAAGTACGTAGTTCAATTGCACCTCGCCTCCGGCGCCGAGCAGTCCGTCATAGTTAGGGCTCCTCCTGGGGGACTTCAAGTAGAAATGCACGACATGACGGGAGATAAAATTCCCAACGACGTCGTCCTAAGACCGGCGCTGGTTCGGTGGCTTCCCACTGTCCTCGTCAATGACGGCCACGAACATTTTGAGGTCGCCGTAGCGAGCGCAGACCCGAGCTCCTTTTCGTCGACTGAGGATCTGGGCTCGCGAAGGCGCGATTCTCAGATGTTCGCGTTTTTGATGTCGTCGGGTTTCAAAACAGCCTACCTTCCAAATAGTAGAAGGCCGTTTGATCCGCAGTTGCGGGAATGCCTTTTTTCTTCTTTCACTCAAACGGTTCCGAATCGTTTGAGCCGCGCATCGAGTCCGGGAAGGGCCCCACCCCTCGTAACAGCGATATAGCGCACGACATGAATTGGTGCGCCAGGTATGTGTGTGAAGAGGGCGCGGAGTTTCGCGCCAGCAAGAATACTCGTGCGCCGATTTCTGAAAAGGGTCCGAAAGATTGACGCGGAGGATAGATCTTATGTTTATGAAAACAAAAAAATTGGAGTTCGGGCTCCTCGGCATCACCTTGGCGTCCGTGCTGGCACTTGGCGGCTGCGGAAAGGAACAAGGAAATGTGGCGGCGCAAGAAGCTCCGCCGACCGCTACGGTCGTCCCAGGGCCGGACGCCGCCCTTATCACGGTAGACCGTCCGGAGCAATATCCACTCGCCGCAGCAACAGCTCACCAGGCGTACTCGGCGTTGTCCGTAACCGCGGTGGTCACCACGGACATCGCACGGAGCGTTCCGGTCATATCCCTGGCTTCCGGCAAAGTCGTGGAGATTCATGCGCGGCTGGGTGACACAGTGCAAAAGGACCAGGTGCTCTTGAGCATTCGCAGCGACGACGTTTCGGGAGGCTTTGACTCCTATCGCAAGGCCGTCAACGACGAGCTTCTTGCGCGAAAGCAATTGAATCGAGCGGTGGACCTGTACGCGCACGGCGCCATCGCGGAGCAAGACCTCGAGGCCGCGCAAGCCACCGAGGATGACGCAAAGATCACCCTGGAGACCACCACCGAGCACCTGCGGCTACTCGGAAACGATCCGGACCATCCGAACTTCATCGTGGATATCAAGGCTCCTGTGGCCGGAGTCATCACGGACCAGGAAGTCACTAATGCCGCGGTCGTGCAAGCCTACGGCGTTAATCCGTTCACGATTTCTGACTTATCGACCGTTTGGGTGCTGTGTGATGTCTACGAAAATGATCTCCCAACTGTGCATATTGGCGATCCTGCTGACATTACTCTAAATGCCTACCCCAGTTTGAAGATTGCTGGGCGGGTCAGCAACATCGGCGCGATTTTGGATCCCAACATACGAACGGGCAAGGTCCGCCTCGAGGTCAAGAATCCGGGAGTAATGCGCATTGGCATGTTTGCCACTGCCACGTTCCGCGGCCAGAAGCTGGAGACTCGCGCCCAGGTTCCGGCCAGCGCGATCATGCATTTCCAAGACCGCGATTGGGTATTCGAACCCACGCCGGATAGAAAATTCCGGCGAGTGGAAGTCCACGGTGGCGACATGCTGCCCAACCAGATGCAAGAGGTCTTGTCCGGATTGCAACCCGGCCAGCAGGTCGTGACCAACGCACTCGTGCTCGAAAATACGTTCGAAAATCAATGAGGGGTGACTCTCAGCGGTAATCCGGAGACGAAGAGAAAATGATTCGAACCCTCGTAGATTTTGCGCTCAATAATCGGTTTGTGGTTGTGGCCCTGGTAGTTCTATTGGTTGCTTGGGGAGCGGTTTCCTTTCACAATCTGCCTGTGGAGGCATATCCCGATATCGCGGACAACTATGCGACGATCATCACCCAATGGCCCGGCCGATCGGCGGAAGAAGTCGAGCAGCAGGTAACGGTTCCCGTCGAAATCGTGATGAACGGGATTCCTCATCTCACACATCTCCGGTCCGAATCCATATTCGGCCTTTCCTATGTGTTGCTGATCTTCGACGACCAATCGGACAATGATTGGAACCGGCAAAAGGTTCTCGAGAGGCTCACTCAGGTCACTCTGCCTCAAGGTCTACAGCCTCAACTTGGCACGGACTGGAGCACCGTGGGCCAAATCTATTGGTACACGCTGAGAAGCACCAATCCGAAATATGATCTGACGGAGCTAAGGTCTATCGAGGATTGGACTCTGGAAAAGGAATTCAAGTCCGTTCCAAATGTGGTGGACGTTTCCGATTTCGGCGGCACGGTGCGGGAATTTCAAGTCCGTGTGGACCCCAACAAACTGGTCTCCTACGGGCTGAGCATCGGCCAGGTCGAGCAGCAGCTAGCCAACAATAACATCAATGCTGGCGGCAGTTTCGTGGAGACGGGCTTGCAGCAAATGAATGTCCGCGCGATCGGGCTATTCAAAAATACTCAAGACATCGAACAAACGGTCCTGACGACGAAATCCGGGACGGCCCTTCGGGTCAAGGACATAGCGGTTGTACAGCAAGGTCCCAAGATTCGATTGGGACACATGGCGCGCGCCAATCATTTGGAGAACGGCAAGATTATTGACGAGCCTGATGTCATCCAAGGCGTTGTGCTGCTTCGCAAGGGGGCGGATGCCGGGCCGACGTTGGACGCGATTCACGCAAAAGTGAAAGAGCTGAACGAATTGATCTTGCCTCCGGGCGTTAAGATCGTTCCAATGCTGGATCGTGCTGACTTGCTTCACTACACCCTGCACACGGTGGAACACAACCTTGCCGAAGGCATGATTCTGGTAACGATAATCCTGTTTCTTTTCCTTGGCAATGTTCGCGCGGCCTTAATCGTTGCGCTAACGATTCCCTTCTCCTTGCTCTTCGCTTCCATTTGGCTTGATCTGAGCAAGATTCCCGCCAACCTTCTC
>Ga0210409_10004960_pt1 | contig 14093 bp, 13 predicted proteins | sample IncBWH17MmetaG_FD_161649 | JGI IMG/M metagenome (GOLD analysis project Ga0210409, IMG submission 161649) | Forest soil microbial communities from Barre Woods Harvard Forest LTER site, Petersham, Massachusetts, United States - Inc-BW-H-17-M | ecosystem: Environmental > Terrestrial > Soil >... | reverse complement strand
ACTGATTGAGGATGGGAGAACGTCGTGATGGGGTGCTTGAATGCAAAGCGCCACACAGTGGTCTCGGGTGAGACCGAAGCGGTGGCAAAACTTGTGTCTCGCGCGCAAGGCCGAGGCTGGACAGCGACACGTCTTTCCGCAGCCGACGCATTTCACTCGCCGCTGATGGCGCCCGCCGCGGAGCCGTTTCGCCGCGGCATGGTTCCCTTCGAACTGCGACCGCTGCGCAAAACCGTGATCTCTACCATCACTGGTACGGAGCTTAGTGCCAAGACGGAGTTGCCCGATCTGCTCGTCGAACAGTTGACGAATCCGGTGCAGTTCTTGCAGGCAATGACTGAGGCCGGGCGCTGTGCGGACTTGTTCATAGAAACTGGCCCTGGAGCTGTTCTCACGCAGTTATTGAAAACCATTACTAGTACGCCGGCCATATCGCTCGACATTGCGGGGCCATCCTTGTCTGGGTTATTCAAGGCCCTGGGAGCTGCGTACGTTATGGGCGCACGCGTGCAATTGGATGCGCTTTTCAAGAACCGATTTGCGCGCCCATTTGATCTCAACCGACGCCCGACATTTTTCGTCAATCCTTGCGAACTCGCCCCTATTCCTGAGAAATTCGACGACGTATCAGGTCCAAAGCGGTCGCCTAAACCCGGAAAAGCTGCTGAGAAAACTCAGATGCAGAATGCACGGACAGTCGCAAACAGCAGTGATGGCGGTGCCGCGCATTTAATACGTGTTCTAGTCGCCAGGCGAACGGAGCTGCCACCAGATTCCATAGCCGAAACCGTGCGATTGCTGCGGGACCTCCATCTCAACTCCATTGTAGTGGGCGAAATTGTCGCATCCGCGGCTCGCGAACTGGGCATTGCACCGCCCGCAGATCTCCTGCGGTTCGCCGACGCGACGGTGGGGGAGTTGGCAAAAGCGCTGGAGCAACTGCGTGATTCCAAAGGTAGCGCGCGCGCTCAGGAGACGGTACCCACTGGGATCAGTGACTGGTGTCGTACATTTCGGGTTGACTGGAGGCCCGCCGATCTTCGACATCGTCCTAACCTCGAGAGAGCACCCGGCAACTGGAATGTCGTTGGTCCACCCGATCACCCATTCTTCCATGTATTTTCACGGACCTCGCTGCCGGGCAATGGCGTGGCGGTTTGCATGTCTGCGGCTCCCATCGAAGAACAGTTGAATTTGCTTTTGACCGGTGCCCAAAGGGCGATTGAGACGCATGGACAGGATAAATATTTTGTAGTGCTGGGGCGGTGTGGCATTGCGGGCGCCTTTGCGAGAACCCTAAACCTGGAGCATCCCGATATTCTGACTCGTGTCGTTGAAGCATTACCTGGCTCCGACATAGTTCGTCACCTACAAGCCGAATTATCTGAAGCTCGGCCGCACATCGAAGCACGGTATGACGACGCCGGACAGCGGTACGAACCATGCTTTAAATTGCTAATGCCCCTTAAAGAAGACGCCATTCCCATTCGGCGTGGCGAGGTGCTGTTAGTCAGCGGCGGAGCCAAAGGCATTGCCGCGGAGTGCTCATTAGCATTGGCAAAAGAGGCCGGCGCGAAACTGGTTCTGCTTGGCCGTTCCGCAAAAGACGATCCACTGGTTTCAGCTCACCTTCGCAAATTGGAAGCGGGCGGCGTTGTGGCCTGCTATCTCCAAGCTGACGTAACCGATCCCCAGGCGGTCAGAGCGGCGGTCAGAACTGCGGAACAAACGTATGGCCCAATCGTCGGCATCATCCACGGGGCAGGTTGCAACAGGCCAGCGCTGCTTAGGGACCTTGACGAATCCGAGATGCGCGACACTCTTGCTCCTAAGGCGCAAGGATTCCGCAGTCTCGTAGCGGCAGTCAATACCAAAGGGTTGCGCCTGCTCGTCACCTTCGGTTCGGTGATCGGGCGTGTGGGACTACGAGGAGAGGCGCATTACGCGCTCGCCAACGCATCTTTGTCGGCACTGACGGAAGAATTTGCTCGCATTCATCCCCAGTGCCGGTGCCTCGTTCTTGAGTCATCCGTTTGGTCGGGCGTCGGCATGGCAGAAAATCTGGGCAAAGTGGAGGGCCTGCGCAGCGCAGGCATAACCTCCATTCCTCCAGCGGCAGGGATTTCACACTTTCTGAGCCTAGTAGCCCAGAGCCTGCCTGTGACTGCGGTGGTAGTCGCTGGACGGTTGGGAGCGAAGTCGCCCGTTCCCATCGAGGCCCCATCTTTGCCTTTGCTGCGCTTCTTGGAGCGTCCGCGCGTGTACTATCCCGGAGTTGAGTTGGTCGCAGAAGCCGAACTGACAACCGCTTCAGATCCATATTTGTTAGACCATGTTTTCCACGGCGAACCGCTGCTACCTGCCGTTATGGGCTTAGAGGCGATGGTCCAGGTGGCCACGGCTCTCAGCGTGGGAAAAGAAATTCCCGTCGTGGAACATTTGCGCTTCGACTACCCAGTCGTGGTCGAGCCTGGCGCTCGCGTTACACTGAGAATTGCGGCCCTGGCGCGGGAAAACGGTAAGGTCGAAGTCGCGGTTCGCAGTTCACAAACTTCTTTCCAGTTGGATCACATCCGTTGCTCCTGCGTGTTCGCGGACGTACCGCCCCGTCCCGATGGAGTGCTTCCGCTCCCAGAGCCTTCGCGGCTGCCCGTGGAACCTCAGCGCGACCTGTATGGCACCTTGCTGTTCCAGGGACCTCGCTTCCAGAGGCTGGCAGGTTATCGACGGCTGAGCGCGCGTTTCTCGTGCGCAGATATTGTACCCAGTGCACATCAAAGATGGTTCAATCCGTATCTGCCTAGCACGCTGACACTCGGCGATGCCGCCGCTCGTGACGCCGCTCTACATTCCGTACAAGCCTGTGTACCTGATGCGATACTGCTTCCGATCGGTGTCGACCGCATTTTAGCGAGTCGATTGAGCAGCGCCGAGATTCTGATTGCGGATGCCTCCGAGCGTTGGCAGGACGGAGATACGTATTGCTACGACCTTCAGTTGCGGACACCCGAGGGCGCGGTTCGCGAGTACTGGCAAAATCTTCGCCTGCGTAAGGTGGAGGATGCGAAGACTCAAGATTGGCCGGATCCATTGCTTGCGGCCTTCCTTGAATGGCGGGTTCGAAGAGCGACACCCGCCACCCGCGTTTTCGTATCTTTCGAGCGCAACGGGAGCATCGACAGGCGCAGTCGCAGTGAACGCGCTATCCAGCGGGCGCTCGGTGCATCGTTGCCTGTACGCTGGCGCTCTGATGGAAAGCCGGAGGTGGATTCACCGCTGGCAGTTTCAGCCGCGCACAGCGATGGCCTCACGCTTGCGGTCGCCGCGCCTGATAAAGTAGCTTGCGACCTCGAGCCCATTCGCACGAGATCGGATGATATGTGGCTTGATCTGCTAGGGCCGGAACGCTGGTCATTGGCACGACTGATCGCCAGAGAAGCGCAGGAGGACCTCCAGACGGCTGCCACCAGGGTGTGGACTGCGTTCGAGTCGTTAGTAAAGGCCTCGGTCCCTCAAAGCGGCCCACTAGTCCTTAAGCCGTCATCCATAGACCACAAGGGCGGCGTCTCCTTGACTTCGTCCGGTGTGACCATTGATACGTCTGTGGTTCGCTTTCGAGGTGATCCGACGCGGGTCGCAGTCGCAATTCTGACTAGGAGTGAATCATGCGCAATTACGAGTACAGGCACCGAGTCTGTCTTGAGGAGACAAACGTCATAGGAAATGTTTACTATACTCATTATATTCGCTGGCAGGGACGTTGCCGGGAGATGTTTTTTTGCGATCAAGTCCCGCAACTGGCACGCGAATTGGGCCACGGACTTACCATGGCCACAACGCGCGTCTCTTGCTCTTACTACAATGAACTTTCAGCGTTTGATGAGGTCGTGATTCGCATGAGTGCCGGTCCTATGACTCCCAGCCGCTTGACGATGGTATTTCAATACTATCGCGTCTTGCCAAGTGGCCAGGAGATGCTAGTAGCCGAGGGCGAGCAGGAAGTGGTCTGCATCCAACGGCAAGCTGCGGGCATCGAACCGGTCCCTTTGCCCGAATTGTTACGAAATGCTGTAGCTCAATACATCGAGCCATCTTGCTGAAGCATATCTCGCCCACCGTAGGTTAAGTATCTGAGTTCTGTCCCCGCATGCTCGTGGCGGCCGGCAATGAGGGTGGTTTCCGGGCGGCGGCGATCTCATGGAGGTGCCGTATGGCCCTGAAACGCAGAATGATAGCGGGCATTGATGACATTGAGGCAGTGACGTTTCTGTGTTCGACCTGCAAAGCTCGAACTACAATTCCTGCTGCTTCATTGATCGACGTTCCCCAGCAATGTACTGCCTGTAACAGCGAGTGGTGGAGAGCGAATGAATTTACCAGTAACGAAAGCACAAGCGGACCCGCAGGGATGGCGTTGGTTCAGGCAATCAGGACCTTAATGGCCATGATACAGGAGGGGGAAGATAGATTCCGCATCCTCTTGGAGTTTGAAAGCTAGTTAGATGACGGCGCGCGGCTCGTGGCCGGGGTGGGAAAGCGACGCAACTCAGGGCTTGAAACGCATAATACTTGGCCAGTACAAACTAGCCTCAGTCGGATTCCACAGTCTCTCCAAAGTGGAACTGGCTCTGAATGGACTGCAGCTACGATTTGCACTTACTCCGTTTGACGAGGTGACATGGAACATAATGAAGCCGATGCTAAAGATTGCGCGCGTGGCGTTGAGTAAAGAGTCTAGGAATCCGCGCAGCGTGATTCTCTGCCGCGTCACGCCGCCGAGTTCCAATCACGCCTACGGAGAGAGGCGCGGTCGCCGCGGGCAGCTACTATTCACAATCCGAGAATTTTGTTCAAGCTTGTCACGAAGGTAATCGGGATACTATACCAATCGACCATCCAAAAAGACAGCCACACGCGGACGAACGATACCGTGTTCGTCCAAGAGACGCGCTCGCAACACCGGATATTCTTTGAATACTTGTTCCAGGCCTGAACGTACATCCACGGATCCCCCGACCTCATAAGGCTTCATTCGTATTACGTCACGCAGAAGTTCGGGAGACATAATGCTTGCCATTCCAAGCCTCCTGAAATCGCGATGAGATGCTTCCGATCATCGCAGCCGCATGATCAATCGCAATAGATCTTCCGATTCAAAACGGATCCAAGCGCGTACCCGATCGCGCCTTTTCATCGGATGACGGACTACGTTCTCTTTCCGCAGACGACTGACGAAGACTAGGGACCATCCCGAGTTGCGACCGTGCGTTTGCAAAGCGCAATTTGGGAGAAGCCAGTTGATACGTGGCTGAGGGTTAATGGTGCGGACAGATTCAGATACAGAGGAGTCGGAAGTCCGAGCACTCCTCATATCGAAACCAAAAGGAGGCCGATGCCATGTCGAACGTATGGAATGCCGAAGTCGAAGGGACGCACCACCGCCTCACCGCAACGAGTACAGGCGATGGCGTGGCGAGATTCTGCGACTCAATGCAGCGGGTCGCGATCGATTTGGAAACGCGATCTGACGAAGAGTTGTTAACTGATTGCCGTTTTCACTTGGATGAGGCAGTCCGCGAGCAAGCCTTGTACTCGCTAGTGCGCCGCCAGGGAGCGAAGGCGCTGCCGGTTCTCGAGGCTACACTCTTGAATGATGCGAACGAACAAATCCGGATAAACGCGCTCTGGCTGCTCGAGGGTATTCAGAGCGCACAGAGTTCAGACCTTGGCATAGCGATGCTCAGTGACCCTAGCCCACGGGTGAGGGAGTGGGCCCGTGTCTTCGCATGGGAGAAAGCATGGGTCGACGAAGACTTTCGAATTAAGCGCGAAGCCGTTCACTACGAAGACCGCACATTTGATCAAACCATCTTTCTTCACATCACTTGCGACCTCTATATCCGACTCACAGAGACCAACGAACTCTGGGGTCGACTCGTCATGTCGCCCCAGATGCTCGCAAGAGTGTATGGCCAAGCCTATGCATGCCCGATTACGCACACGAGAGAAAGTAAAATTGTTATTGCCAAAACGCTTAAAGGGCTACACGAGGACGGCTCGGATCATTACGAAGCATTTCTTTTCCGCGGTTTCACCGAGCGCACATCAGCAAATCAGGGTAATTTCTATTTCGAAACGCATACGAAACGGCCATTTTACCTGTCTGGAAAAGCCGACGATATTTCCGAGGGAGTCGTCCCCGACGTCACGGTGCCGTTCGCCCGCGAGGGACAATGGTTTCTTAACGAGAATATCCAATTGGATGGAGGCTGCGCGATTGAGTACGTCCGCGGCCTATTCCAAGGTTGGGCATATGTCAACTTCGACCGCATCCAAAAAAGCGGAGGAGAATTCTTTTTCCCCGGCAACTCCGTTCTTTCTACGCTACATAATCCCATTGTGGGTAACAAAACTAATGCATTTCTAACGGGGAGTTTTAAAGGGAAAGTCCTGGACTGGAACGATGATGGAGTCTTGGACCTCAATTACTTGCAGTCGCCTTCTACCCCAGAGGGAGAGGTAGACTCGAACTTTGATGGGATCCCAGACATACCCGGCATGTCAGTCTGCAATCGTCCATTTCGCCGCTGACTTTATGACTCAACACTTGGCGGTTATACAGCAGGTTGTAGTTCCGGGCCCAGTTGAGAACTGTTGGAAATATCTCAGCGACCCACGCCTCGTTTCCGAGTGGTTTGCCGACACGGATCAAATTGAGCTGCAGCGATCGGTACATTTCGCTTTCGGTGACGGGGACTATTTCTCTGGGACCATAGTGGAAGTCGAAGAACCCACTTTCATCCGTCTGACATGGAAGTTCATGAATTTGGGAGCGTTCAGCGAAATCTCTTTTTTCCTCTGCCCTCTTAAAAGAAACACCGAAGTCACAGTAGTGGATCGCGGAGAATACACAGCAGAGGGAGTGACGGATTTACGCGAAGGTTGGGGCGATTTTCTGTCCCGGCTTGAGCGCCGGATAAGAACGGGTGAAAACAGTCGATACCGCTGGAGCCCCGATATCTGCATCGGAGCGTTGGTGCAATGTGACAGCCTTTCACTACTTCGCACGCTGCGAGACCTTTCGTGGTGGCGGGCCATATTTCCAGAATCGGTCCACACCGTTCTGACGGAAAGCGATGACGATGACTCAGTTCAGGCCATTTTCGAGCAGCCTGCGTGGTCTGGCCGTCAAACACAAGCTGTCGTCGAGATCACCAGAAAGCGTCACGGGATAGGCGTGTCGGTTAAGCACACGGGCTGGGCAGGTCTCCCCCAAGATCTCCAGCTTGACGCACGAAGACAGTTCGCTGCCCTTTGGCAGGAGGCACTACTCAAACTGGAGCGTCGATTTGGTATCAACTACAAATGTCCTTCGACGGGTGGCGAAAACTCCGCTCGGAGTTTTGGCGTGCCCCCCGTTTCGAAGGCTGTGGACTGCTAATCTGCTTTCCAGCGCCGGCTCCCAGATGAGCCGCATTGCACTTGTTCTGTTTCTTTCAGAGCACGGTGCTGGGATCTTACCCGTCGGTATTCTCTTGTTGTGCGAAACCGTACCGGGAACACTCATGGGCTTGGTGTCTGGCGCTGTAGTCGACCGATACAGCAAACGTAATCTTATGGTCTGGGCGGATTTAATTCGTGTTGTCGCGCTGGTCGGCGCCTTATTACATCCGACTGCATCCGCGATTTACTTCATGGCCGCGATCGGCTCGCTCGCACAAGCCTTCTTCGCACCTGCGAGATCTGCCTGCATCCCCTTGATCGTGCCCACAGATAACCTGAGTGAGGCAAACGCCATGGACCAGGCCGGTGCAAGTGTGCTTATGATCCTAGCTCCGGTGATAGGAACGGAATTGTATTTGAGCACCGGTATCGGCGTCACTCTGTCCATCGACGGTCTTTCTTATCTCTTGAGTGCATCCCTCATTCTCCGGCTGAAGCCGTTCCGCGAAATACCGTCACGCGCTGCGTGCTCAATCTCGATTCTCGACGAGTGCAAGGAGGGCTGGCGGTATTTGATCCGCGCCCCGTTGGTTCTTTATCTAATCGCACTGTGCTTCCTGAGCCTACTCTGCGCGGGCCTATGGATGCCTCTTGCTCCTACATTTATTCGGTCGTTCCTTCGGAGTCCCCAGCGCTTACTTGGACTTCAACTTGGGCTGTTCGGACTCGGTGGAATTTGCGGGTCGATAGTTTCGGCTGCACTGTTGGAAAAATTGGGGATGGGCAGGTTGCTATTATTTTGTTTGATGGGAGAGGGTGCAGTGATGATTGCGTATTCTTTTGCAGCCACAGCATCCCTGTCAACCGCCATAATATTCATTTGGGGAAATATCGTGTCAGTAATGATGGTTCCCTATAACACTCTATTACAAAGGATCGTGCAAAGTGGCTTTCTTGGCCGTGTATTTGCAGTCTCTCGCCAAATTGAGAGCTTAGCCCTCGTTGCTGCCATAGGCCTGGGAACGACACTTCAGCACAGATTTCGTGCTGATCAACTCTTTCTTTTCGCAGGACTGCTATACGTCTTCGTGGTAGCTCTATCTGGGCGCACTCGCTATGGCACCATGCTCCTTGCACGGACGGGATTATGAACACCCTAACCAAGATCTCAATCGTCGTGCTTATTACGACCGCCATCTTAGCGTGGAAAGGTGGTTTAATTCTGCAGGGACAAGCCCCCTACACACTTAGGATGGTCACCAGCGACGACGCCGGGGGTGGGGATGCAGCCATTGCACCAGATGGCAAATCATTTGTGACTAGCCTATGGCGCAATGGGAACTGGCAGCTTTGGATTTACGAAATAGACGCACGTCGCTGGCGGCAGATTACCAATCATCCGAGCGATAACTTTGAGGGACAGTGGTCACCCGATGGCAAGCGAATTGTATTCACTTCCAACCGAACTGGTAACAAAAACATCTTTCTATTAACTATAGAGAGCGGAGAAATTAGGCAAGTTACTTATAGCTCCGATGACGATGAATACCCGAGGTTCTCGCCAGATGGACGCCATGTAGTTTACACAGGCGGGAAATGGAAACAGCGCCTGTTCTATATAGCTAATATCGATGATGGAAGCAGTTGGCCGGTGACTGAAAATCCAGGCAAGGCTGGAGCATGCTCGTTTCATCCATCAGGGTCGTTCTTGGTATGTCATTCCTACGACTCGGGCATGGGACATCTTTTATTGCAATCGGTCTCTGGAGGAGCACCCCTCGAATTGACAGAAGGCAATGTATGGGACTACAAGCCGACCGTATCACCGGACGGTCAATGGCTAGCGTTTTCAAGGAGCTTGGACGGACCATCGGCGATCTGGCTCATGCCTTTCCCGGCGGCACAACCTTTTCCGATAACACCGTTGAACTATGACAACGATGACCGTTGGCCTACGTGGAGCGAGATGGGAGACAAGCTGTTATTTCATCGTTTGGTCGAGCGGGGGTTGGCTATCAAGATTCTCAATCGGGAAACCGGGGCAGTTGAAACCATAGTCGGTCGTGAGGACTCGCCAGGGCAGGCTAGTTTCGATCCAGAGAGCAGGCATATCGTCTACGCCGCCCTTGAGGCAAAAAAACAGGTGCTCCGGATTAAGTCTCTGGAAGCCGGCTCGGGGCGAACTATTCCGCTCGGAACAGAAGCAGCTTTTCCGAGATGGTCACCAAATGGAGAAAATATCGCGTTTACATGTTGGAATGGGGAACGCTGGGACATTTGCACCGTTCATCCTGACGGAACGGGGTTTAAGAATTGGACGGCCTCGGTGCACGACTGGCGAGATCTGCGTGATCCAATTGACTGGTCGCCCGACAGCACCAAACTTGTTTTTCACGCGTCAACGCAGCCATTCGAGGCCAATCTCTACGTTTTGGACCTACACGATGGCGGCATCCGAAATTTGACTAACGATTCGTGGTTCAACGAATCACCTTCGTGGGTTCCTGACGGCAAATCCATAATCTTTATGTCCACGCGCGGAGGAAATTGGACTTGGGGCTTTTTCAAGTTGTCGCTACAGAACGGCACATATTCAACTTTCGCTGGCCCGGATTACACGCAAAGGAACTTTCCCCGCACGAATCGACAAGGCGATGTTGTGTGGAGCACGTACGGCAAAGATGGAATCGAATACCTCGCGGAAAGTTCCGTCGATAACGCTTTACGTGGGGCCGATTCGTGGGCACGATGGCCTTCATATTCGACCGATGGGCAACTGATCATATATACGCAAATCGAGCATCGCGTAGAGTATTGGATCGCGGAAAACCTGAGAGGGCCGGGTTCGCCACTGCTACGCCCGAAGATTTCAAATCTAACTAGCGCCAATTCTAAGCTCAATGCTCAATGGCTTGAAAGTACTGCATCAACCACCCCGCCGGGGGGATCGAGCCCCGTGGAGGTATTCCACAGATGAGTGCGCTAATCGGGCGGCCGGTCCGGTCCGCACCACATGCCAAGGTCCATGATGTGCTCAGCGTGAGTTGGCGGTGCTTCCAAGTGTCATTTGAAATATGGCGCGAAATCTGTTTCCTGATCTTCAACCTCCAGTTGTATCGTGAAGGAGCAGCTCGGATAGCATTAGGGAAGTCTCTAGCATCGCTTCTAGAACGGCTCGGTCCGACCTTTATCAAACTCGCGCAGGTGTTAAGCTCTCGCCCGGACGTTTTCTCGCCTGCGCTGATAGAACCCTTAAGTCGACTGCGCGAACATGTCAAGCCGATCCCAACACGCCAGATTCCCGCTCTTCTCGCCGCCGGTCTTGTAGATCCCGTTAGCCACATCTTTCGTGATTTCGAGTTGTCTCCAATTGCCTGTGGCAGCATTTCACAGGTGCATAGGGCACAGTTAACAGACGGGCAGAATGTGGCCGTAAAGATCCGACGCCCGGGAGCAGTCCCGACGGTTCGAGCAGACCTTCTCTTTCTTCGACAGCTTGCTGGTTGGTTAAAGCATCTTCCTAATCTACGAGGACTGCCGTTGTCGTCGATTATAGATGAGTGTGGTCGAGTTATTGAGGATCAGCTCGACTTTCGAATGGAAGCCGAAAATATGCGTCGTTTTCGAAGCAATCTCGCTAAGCTACCGGGCATTATTGTTCCCCGTGTCTATGTCGAATTGTCTTCCGACTCGGTTCTGATCATGGAGTACCTATGCAATTTCAACAGGGTAGGCGACGTTCGACTTCCCGAAGACGAACGCCACAGGGCAGCACAGTTGTGCGTAAACGTTCTCTATACGATGACGTTCGAAAACGGGCTTGTGCACGCTGACTTGCACCCCGGCAATTTGTTTTTCACTGTGAGTGGGGACCTCGTCTTGGTTGATTTTGGAATGGTGACTAAATTGGAAGGGTCGGATCTACGCTCATTCGCAAACTTTTTCTTTGGTATGGTGACCAACCAAGGGCGCCAATGCGCCCAAGTTATCTACGATACTTCTCTTTCTCAATCACAACAATTTGACCGCGCTCGCTTCGAGGCCGATATATCTGAGATGGTATCGCGGCATGCCTCGCAGCGCGCTCGGGATTTCGAAGTCTCAAGATTCGCTTCCGAATTGTTCCAAATACAGCGGCGACACGGATTATACGGCTCACCCAAATTCGTAACCGTGATCCTGGCATTTGTTGTACTCGAGGGGATCGTAAAGCAATTGTATCCACAGCTCGATTTCATGGCGCAGGCGCGCATGTTTATCCCTCGGGTCATCCGGGGCATGCGCACCTGGAAGACCGGTGAACCCGTTGGGATCAATTGCCCAGGTTCCGGGTTTTGTTGACTGCGGAACGCGAGGTCCTTCAACAACTCTCATATTCCCTTTAGGGTCACCGCAGCTTATCGAGCGTTCTTCTGGGCTCGGAGTTGCCGAAATATCGAAATATCGACGTGGCAGAAATCGCTCCCCCTGCGTTTGGGAGACCTCGACAGAGAAAATGAGCAATCGAAGAGAAGCAAGCCCCTTTTGTCTTAGGTACCCTGTTTCCAGACAAGCCGATACCGGGCACCAACCGCAGATTGTCGGTCAGCTAAGCTTGGTGTCCGAACGACGCTTTCCAGCCAATGTGTCAGCGCTCTCATATCTGTCGACACCGTAGAGAGCAGCTTTTCGCGATGGCAGTTGGGCGTTTGAACCAAAGCACCAGACCTCAATGAAAAACTTAGGTGTACTTATCCGAAAGGAGATCGTCATGGAAACTAACCACTTCAAGACTGTCGGCCTTTTTTGTGCCCGAATGGGAAAGTTACTTGCCATTCTGGCGGCATTTGGCTGTGTGGCGGTGTTAGCTCGGGGTTGGCGCGTCCCAAACAATGGTGTGATTGTTTGGGACCCCGCTGCCGGAAAGGCACTTGAACATGAGCTGATTAAACTACACGAGGCACTAAATGCGATGGACTTGGCGACGATCAAGCAAGAAGTAATCGGTGATGATGTTTTAGTTACGTTTGACGTGGACCCGGATACACTTCAACCCATCAAACTGAAATCCCAAGACGACATAATCGCCTACACCGAGCGTTTTTTTGAATCCTTGAAGAAGACTGGCATGACATCAAAAGCAGAACATCCTATGATCGCGTGCCGGGCAACTTCTTATTTCGGTGCTTGCACAGAAGAGTGTAGAGTCAAGCTTACTCTACCAGATGGCTCCAGCCAGGCGCAGCAGTTGCGGGCCACGGTTCTCGCGGTTAAACAAGGTAACGACTGGAAGTTCATACAGTGGCATATGTCCGAAGCAGGCCCGTCCTATCCCCTGCAGCCCTGACTCTAGCAGACTGCGCCGCGCACAAGGCATGATATGAATCTCGTTGAGAAGTCGGAAGAGGGCCAGCCTGTCCGTGAGGAGCAGTCCCTGTCGTCGCATACCACTTCTTACGACAACGCTGACGATGAAGTCTGGCGGTTGCTCGTTTATGAGCCCGTGCACTCGGGCTGGGAATTCATCAACATGGGCGGTGCTCGCGTCCTAGATGCCATTGCGTTGAGGCTAAAGGGGCAGCCCAGTCCGAGGCTGCTTGAAATCGGCTCGGGTCTAGGCGCCAATTGCATGTACCTAGCTCGCAGATTTGGGTATGAAATAACCGGGATTGATGCGAATCCTCACCAGGTCCGTAAATCTCTGGCCCGGGTTTCAAACTTCACTGAGTTGCGGGTTCAGTTCATTGAGCACGATATCCTCACGTGGCGGCCAGATAGAGACTACGACTGTGTTTACACCGTCGATTCTCTAATGCTGATACCGCAGACTACGGCCGTGCTTAGCAAGGCATATGATTGCCTATCTGACCGGGGCCTGTTGGCAATGACGGAAATGATGGCTGGACCATTGATTACGCAAGAATCGCGTAAGTATGCCCTTGAGGAAGACGAGATTCAATTGCTCGCAGTTGAAGACTACCGTGAAAAGCTGGCTGCCTCTGGCTTTTCTGACATCCAAGTGACGGACCTAACTGAAATAGCCGAGGAGTGTTTTGATTGTATTCACCGAACTGCGCGCCGCTGCCGGGAGCAGATCCTAGAAGTTTCTACGCGCGCGGCATATGAAAGTTGGCTGAGACTGTCACGGACATATCGCGACGGGTTCCACGCTCGGCAGTACGAATACAGGATGCTCTTCGCAGGCGTGCGTAAGTGAGACGCAATTTGGGAGAAGACGTTTCGAGGGCCAAAGTATTAAAGATTGGGTGAATCGGTGCGCGGTAAATCCTATCCCGCCCCGACACAATATGACGAGACCGATGAAAGTCAGGACTGCGCAACCGAAGTGGATCCATTCGCTGTAGACAAGCGGGGATAAAATTGACCCAAAAGATCCAACTCATGGTGAGGTTCGTGGAGAAGCGGCGGGGCCGGCAGCGTGCTTTGATCCGAACGCCGTGACCGAACCCTCGCCGACAACGTCGATTTGCGAAGACTTCCGGAGCTGAATGCGATGCGGAGCAATGGGAAGCGCGGTATTGGAGTTTCATCCGCTGGCGCCCTTTTGCGCGCCTGCCGACCTTTGATCGCGTTCATGCTTGTGGCTGCGCCGGTCGCGCGTCTCCTCGCCCAGAACGGCGCACCGGTTGTTTCGCCGGACCGCATAGAGG
>Ga0210409_10004959_pt1 | contig 14095 bp, 11 predicted proteins | sample IncBWH17MmetaG_FD_161649 | JGI IMG/M metagenome (GOLD analysis project Ga0210409, IMG submission 161649) | Forest soil microbial communities from Barre Woods Harvard Forest LTER site, Petersham, Massachusetts, United States - Inc-BW-H-17-M | ecosystem: Environmental > Terrestrial > Soil >... | reverse complement strand
GCCCCCCGCGGGCTGTGTCGCCCAGACCGGCACCCGCATTCCGGCGAAGGACGGTTCGATGGCGTGTGCCGGCTTCGGCAATACCTACACGAGGCAGGACATCGACCACACCGGGCAGTTCGATCTCAGCCGGGCGCTGCCGATGATGGACCCAGCAGTCTCGCGGACGCACTGAGTGCAATGGCGATGAAGTCCCTGATCGTGGTCGCCGGTCTCGCGCTCGCGCTCGCGGCCTGCGCGAGCAGTGGAACCACGGACGTCAAGCGCGCGACCGTCCCGAGCGGCCTGCCGCTCGGGTGCGTGCCCAATACGCAGACGCAGCGGTGCGATCAGTTCGGCACGTATTACAGCGGCGATGACCTGCGGAACACGGGCGCGCAGCACGTCGGGCACGCGCTGAACATGGTGGACCCGGCGCTCACGCACTAGCGGCCGGCCGTAGCGGAGCTCATCAGCCTCCGCGGCCGCACGGCGCCGGCGCCGTCGGCCATCCCGATCCCTAAGAATCGTCCCGCCTCATCATAGAGGCGCACCCGCAGCATCTCCCCCGCGCGCGTGTGCGCCGCACCGGGCACCGCGGCCCTGACCGCCTGACCCTTGAGGAGCCGCGCCGCCTGCGCCGCTGCGAGCGTCACTGACTCGAGGTGCCGCAGCGGGTAGTCCGCCGGCAGGAGCCGTGCCGTGCCGCCGGCGGCGCACGTCTGCTCGAGCGATTCGAGCGTCTGCATTGGCTCATCTCCAAAGGGCTCGACCGACAGCCGTCGCAGCGCCGTCACGTGTCCCACGGTGCCGAGCGCTGCGGCGATCTCTTCCGCCAGCACCCGGATGTAGGTGCCTTTCGAGCAGCTCGCCTCGAGCTCGAGCGAGCGCGGCTCGAGTCCGAGGAGGGAGAGCTCGTAGAGCTCGATGGGGCGCGCTGCGCGCTCGACGGTCAGCCCTGCGCGCGCCAGCCTATAGAGGGGCGCCCCACCCTGCTTGAGTGCTGAGTACATCGGCGGCACCTGGGTGCGGGAGCCAGGAAAGTCCTTGAGCACCGCTTCGAGCGCCGCGCGGGTAGTGACGGGCACCGCGGCCGTGGCGATGACTTCACCCTCGGTATCTCCCGTTGCCGTGCGCGCGCCTAGTGCAATGGTGAAGCGGTAGCGCTTGGCGCCGGCGAGGATATCGCCGGCGATCTTGGTGGCTTCGCCAAGGCAGATGGGCAGCATGCCGGTGGCGAGCGGATCGAGGCTCCCGGCGTGGCCGGCCTTCTCCCCGTCGTGGAGCCGCCGCACACGTTGCAGAGCCGCGTTCGAGGAGAGTCCCCGCGGCTTGTCGAGCAGCAGGATTCCGCTCGGCACGGGGGCGCTCAGCGCTCGGGCCCGCCGGCGCCGTCACTGGCGGGAGTGTCGGCCCCGCCGGTGGTGCCCGGGCTGCTCCCGACATCGCTCGCGGCGCTGTCGGCGTGCCCGGCGCGGTCCGCCGCAACCGCCTGGTCGATAAGACTGGTGAGACGGGCCGCGCCCTCGACGCTCTCATCGAAGATGAACTCGAGGCGTGGCGCGTGCCGCAGCGACAGCCGCCGGCCGAGCTCACCGCGCAGGAAGCTCGCCGCGTGGGTCAGCCCGTGGCGCACCTGCTCGGGCGGCTGGCGCGAGGCAAACGGGGTGAAGTAGACGCGCGCCGTGCCCATGTCGGGCGCGACCTGCACCGCGGTGATCGTGACGTTGCCCACGCGCGGGTCCTTCACCTCGCGCGCGATCAGCGCCGCGAGCACCCGCCGGATCTCCGACTCGATGCGCCGGCTGCGGGCCTCGCTCATGACGCACCGCTCATGACAGCGTCCGTGCCACCTCGACGCGCGCGAAGCACTCGATCTGGTCATCGACGCGCACGTCCTGGTAGTTCTTCACGCCGATGCCGCATTCGGTGCCGGCGCGCACCTCGCCCACGTCGTCCTTGAAGCGGCGCAGCGACTCGAGTGCGCCCTCGAAGATGACCACGTTGTCGCGCAGCACGCGGATCGGATTGTTGCGCCGGACCAGGCCCTCGGTCACGAGGCAGCCGGCCACCACGCCGAACTTGCTGGAGCGGAACACCTCGCGCACCTGCGCTATACCGACGATCTGCTCCTTGATCTCCGGCTGCAGCATGCCGGTCATCATCTGCCTCACGTCGTCGATCGCTTCGTAGATGATGCTGTAGTAGCGCACCTCGACGCCGGTCTCCTTGACCGCATCGCGCGCGCCGGAGTCGGCGCGCACATTGAAGCCGATGATGAGTGCGCGCGAGGCCGCCGCCAGCTGCACGTCCGACACGGTAATGCCGCCCAGGCCGCTCGCGATCACCTTCACCTGCACTTCTTCGGTCGAGAGCTTCGAGAGCGCCTCGTTGAGCGCCTCGGCGCTGCCCTGCACGTCGGCCTTGATGAGCACCGACACCACGCCGGCCTTCGCCTCGCCCAGCTGCGAGAACACGTCCTCGCTGCGCGTCGTCTGGCGGGCGAGCTTGACGTCGCGGAACTTGCCCTGGCGGTAGAGCGCCACTTCACGCGCCTTGCGCTCGCTCTCGGCCGCGAGGATCTCGTCCCCGGCGTTGGGCGGGCTCGAGAGCCCCAGCACCACCACCGGCATCGAGGGCGGCGCCTCCTGCACCGGCTTGCCGTTCTCGTCGAACATGGCGCGCACGCGCCCGAACTCGGAGCCGGCGATGATCGGGTCGCCGACGCGCAGCGTCCCCTTCTTCACCAGCACGGTCGCGACCGCGCCGCGCCCCTTCTCGATGCTCGACTCGATCACCACTCCCGAGGCGAGCCCGGTGCGCGGCGCGCGCAGCTCGAGCACCTCGGCCTGCAGCAGGATCGCTTCCAGCAGCTGATCGACACCAGCGCCGGTGCGCGCCGAGACGTTCACGAAAATGTTCTGGCCGCCCCACTGCTCCGAGATCACCTCGTGCTTGGTGAGCTCGGTGCGCACGCGGTCGACGTCCGCGTCGCTCTTGTCGATCTTGTTGACCGCGACCACGATCGGCACGTTGGCGGCGCGCGCGTGCTGGATCGCCTCGATGGTCTGCGGCATGACGCCGTCGTCGGCCGCCACCACCAGCACCACCACGTCGGTGGCCTTGGCGCCGCGGGCGCGCATGGCGGTGAAGGCCGCGTGGCCCGGGGTATCGAGGAAGGTGATGACGCCCTTGGGCGTCTCCACGTGGTAGGCGCCGATATGCTGGGTGATGCCGCCGGCCTCGCCCGCGGCCACCTTGGTGCGGCGGATGTAGTCGAGGAGCGAGGTCTTGCCGTGGTCGACGTGGCCCATCACGGTGACCACTGGCGGGCGCGGCTCGATGTCGGTCTCGGCCTGGCCGCCCTGCAGGTCGGCCTCGATCTGGTTCTCCTTGAGGACTTTGGGTGTGTGGCCCATCTCCTCGACTACCAGCACCGCGGTGTCCTGATCGATGGGCTGGTTGATGGTCACCATCACGCCCATGTTCATCAGCACCTTGATCACCTCGGTGGCCTTGACGGCCATCTTCTGCGCCAGCTCCGCCACCGTGATGGCCTCGCCGATGCCGACCTCGTGCACCACCGGTGCGGTCGGCATCTCGAATCCATGGCGGCCCTCGGCCGCGGCCGGCAGCGGCCGGCTCTTGGCGCGGCGCTTCTTCTTGTAGCGCGAGCTCACGTCTCCCGTGACGTGCAGTTCCTCGCGTCCGTAGCGTGTCTGCTTGTCGTCGGCCGGGGCACTCGGGGCCGCCGCCGGGGCGCGCTCACGTGCCGGGGCGGGCGCCGCCGCCTCCTGCGGCCGTTCGCGCTCGCCGACGCGCCGCTCGTGCTCCTCGCGCTCGCGGCCGCGCCGCGCCTCGTCGTCGCGCACGCGCTGCTCGGCGACCCGGCGGGCCTCCTCCTGGGCGCGACGCCGCGTCTCCTCCTCCTCCACGCGCCGGCGGTTCTCTGCCTCGAGCCGCTCACGCTCGCGGCGCTCGGCCTCCTGGCGCTCGGTCTCGAGCCGCGCGGCTTCCTCGGCCTCGTGGCGCCGGTGATCGAGCTCGTCCTGCTGCGCGCGCGCCTGCTCTTCCAGCACGTCGCGCTTGATGTAGGTGCGCTTGCGGCGCACCTCGACGTTCACGGTGCGGGCGCGTCCCTGGACGCTGGCGAGCTTCAACTCGCTCTGCGTCTTGCGCTTGAGGGTGATCTTGCGCGGTGCGCCGTCGCTGTCGGCCTCGCTGCCGTGGCTGCGGCGCAGGTGCGTCAGGAGCTCGAGCTTCGCATCGTCGCTGATGCGATCCTCGGGTCCGTCGACCTTGATGCCCGCCTGATCGAGCTGCACCAGCAGCCGGTCCACCGGTACCTTGAGGACTTCCGCGAACTGGGAAACGGTCACTTCCGCCATAGACTCATGCCTCGCTCGCGAACCACGGGGCGCGTGCCGTCATGATGAGCGCCGCCGCCTTGTCCGTCGCCAGCCCCTCAATGTCCGCGAGCTCGTCCACCGACTGCTCGGCGAGCTCCTCGCGGGTGCGTACGCCCCGGCGCGCCAGCGCCAAGGCCAGGTCCGGGCTCATACCCTCGAGCAGCAGCAGGTCGTCGGCCGGCATCGACTGATCCAGCGTCTCCTCGCTGGCGATCGCCTGCGTGAGCAGCACGTCGCGCGCGCGGTTGCGCAGCTCCTTGACCATGTCCTCGTCGAACTCCTCGATCGCCGCCAGCTCCGCCTGCGGCACGTAGGCGATCTCCTCGATGGTGGAGAAGCCCTCCTGCGCCAGAATCGTGGCCACGTCGGCGTCGACGTCGAGCTGCTTCATGAAGTTCGCGACCAGCTCCTTGGACTCCGTCTCGCTCTTGGCCTCGGCATCCGACTCGGTCATGACGTTCAGATCCCAGCCCGTGAGTTGGCTCGCCAGGCGGATGTTTTGCCCGCCGCGCCCGATCGCCTGCGACAGCTTCTCCTCGGAGACCGCGATGTCCATGCTGTGCGAGTCCTCGTCGACGACGATCGACATGACCTCGGCCGGCGACATGGCATTGATCACGAACTGCGCGGCGTTGGCGTCGTGCGGAATGATGTCGACGCGCTCACCGGCGATCTCATTCGACACCGCCTGCACGCGCGAGCCGCGCATGCCGACGCACGCGCCCACCGGATCGATGCGCGGATCGTTGCTCTTGACCGCGATCTTGGCGCGCACCCCCGGATCGCGCGCGGCGCCCAGGATCTGGATCAGGCCCTGGCCGACCTCCGGAACCTCGAGCTTGAAAAGCTCGATCAGGAACTCGGGCGCGGTACGGGTGAGGAACAGCTGCGGTCCGCGCGGCTCCGAGCGCACTTCCTTGAGGAACGCCTTGATGCGGTCCTGGGGCTTGGCCTGCTCGCGCGGGATCATGTCGGTGCGGGGCACGAAGCCTTCGGCGTTGGCCCCTAAGTCGACGTAGATACCGTTGCGGTCGACGCGCTTCACCACGCCGCCGACCAGCGTCCCGACGCGGTCGCGGTAGGCCTCCACGACCTGGGCGCGCTCGGCCTCGCGCACCTTCTGCACGATCACCTGCTTGGCCTGCTGCGCGGCGATGCGTCCGAAGGCCACCGACTCGATCGGCTGCTCGACGAAGCCGCCGACCTGGGCATTGGCATCGAGGTCGTGCGCATCCTCGAGCCGCAGCTCGCGCTCGGGCACCTCGAGCTCCTTGGAGTCGTCGGCGAACACCTTCCAGCGACGGAAGGTGTCGTAGTCGCCGCTCTTGCGGTCGATCGCGACGCGCGCATCCCACTCCTCGCCGTGCTTCTTGCGAGTCGCGGACGCGAGTGCGGCTTCGAGCGCCTCGAAGATCACTTCCTTGTCGACGCCCTTCTCGTTGGAGACGGCATCGACCACCATCAGAATTTCCTTGTTCACTCGTCTGTACCTCTCAAATCCTGCTCCGGCGCCGCAGCGCTCATGAGGCGAGCCGCGCCTTGCCAATCTCCGCGAACGTGACCGCCACCCGCTCGTGGTCCACGGCGAGCGCGATCCCGGCTTCATCGACCGCGAGCAGCTGCCCGGTGTAGCGGCGGCGCCCCGCGCGCGGCTCTTTCAATTCCACGAACACCCGCGAGCCGACGAAGCGGCCGAAATGCTCGCGCGTGCGCAGCACCCGGTCGAATCCCGGCGACGACACCTCGAGCGTGTAGGCGGCCGCAATCGGATCCTCGACGTCGAGGAGCGCGGAGATCTCCCGGCTCACCCGCTCGCAGTCGTCCACTGCGATCCCTGCGGCGGCGTCGATGAACACCCGCAAGGTCCCGCGCCCGTGTCCCGCGCCGTACTCGAGCTCAACCAGCTCGTAGCCGAGCTTGGCCGTGAGCGGCTCGATGAGCGCAATCAGCCGCTCCCGCAAGGTGGTCGCCATTCGCCCCCGCCCGGCGCATCGCGCCGGCACCTTCACAAAACAAAAATGGGCCCCAAGGCCCATCCCACCACTCCGCGCCCCCAGGTAGGGGCCGAGCAATAAAAAAGCCCCGCTTGGGGGCTTTCCGGTCATCATTTCTCGGGGGTGTCGCGTTTCGGACCTGTCCGAACCCCGCGGCACCAGCCACCCGTCCCCGCCGCACGCAGGCACCCCGCGGGGGCGCGCATTCTACCCGAACCCTTGAGGCAGGGGAACACTCAAAACCGCCCGAGGACCCCGATTCCGCCGCAGCGCCCCCTCACCGCCCCGCGGCTGCCAAGGCGGCACCGCAGACCTTTATCATGAATGGTTGCGCGCGGGCTCATTTCAAGACCGCCCGGGCAAGGGAAAACGACCATGAACGATCGCACCGACCGGCCTACGCTGCGCGCTCCGCGCGGCACCACCTTGAGCTGCCGCAGCTGGCTCACGGAGGCGCCGCTGCGCATGCTGCTCAATAACCTCGACCCCGAGGTCGCCGAGCGGCCCGCAGACCTCGTCGTCTATGGCGGTATCGGCAAGGCGGCGCGCAATTGGCAGTGCTTCGAGCAGATCGTCGCCGCGCTGCGCGTGCTCGGGGACGAGGAGACGCTCCTCATCCAGTCCGGCAAGCCTGTGGGCGTCTTCCGCACGCACGCGGATGCGCCGCGCGTGCTCATCGCCAATTCCAACCTCGTGGCGCGCTGGGCCGACTGGGACCACTTCAATGCACTCGACCGCAAGGGCCTCATGATGTTCGGCCAGATGACCGCGGGCTCCTGGATCTACATCGGCAGCCAGGGGATCGTGCAGGGTACCTACGAGACCTTCGTCGAGATGGGCCGGCGGCACTTCGGCGGCAAGCTCGCCGGCAAATGGATCCTCACCGCGGGCCTGGGCGGCATGGGAGGCGCGCAACCGCTCGCCGCGACGCTGGCGGGCGCGTCGATGCTCGCGGTCGAGTGCCGTCCGGAGCACATCGCGAAGCGCCTGCAGACGCGCTACCTCGACACGCAGGCGGCAACTCTCGAGGAAGCGCTCGAGATGCTCGAGCGCGCCCGCAAGACCGGCAAGCCCCTGTCGGTGGGACTGCTCGGCAACGCGTGCGAAGTGCTGCCGGAGCTGTTGCGCCGGGGCGCGCGCCCGGACGCGGTGACGGACCAGACCTCTGCCCACGATCCCGTGAACGGCTACCTGCCCTATCAGTGGAGCGTCGAGCAATGGGATCGGCTGCGCGCCGAGGATCCCGCGCGAGTCGCGCGCGAGGCGCGCAGCTCCATGCGCCGGCACGTCGAGGCGATGCTCGCCTTCCAAAGCCAGGGCATCCCGGTCTTCGACTACGGCAACAACCTGCGCCAGGTGGCCTTCGATGAGGGCCTGAAGGAGGCGTTCGCCTTCCCGGGCTTCGTCCCGGCGTATATCCGCCCGCTCTTCTGCCGCGGCATGGGCCCGTTCCGCTGGGCGGCGCTGTCCGGGGACCCGGAGGACATCTATCGCACCGATCAGCGCGTGCGCGAGCTCCTCCCCGACGACGCGCACCTGCATCACTGGCTCGACATGGCGCGCGAGCGCATCCAGTTCCAGGGACTGCCGGCGCGCATCTGCTGGGTCGGGCTCGGCGACCGCCACCGGCTCGGGCTCGCCTTCAACGAGATGGTCTCGCGCGGGGAGCTCAAGGCGCCGATTGTCATCGGGCGCGATCACCTCGACTCCGGCTCCGTCGCCAGCCCCAACCGCGAGACCGAGGCGATGCGCGACGGCTCGGACGCGGTGGCCGACTGGCCGCTCCTGAATGCGCTCCTTAACACCGCGAGCGGCGCGACCTGGGTGTCGATCCATCACGGCGGCGGCGTCGGCATGGGCTATTCGCAGCACGCCGGCGTCGTGATTGTGTGCGACGGAACACCCGCCGCCGCGCGGCGCATCGGGCGGGTGCTGTGGAACGACCCGGCCACGGGTGTCATGCGGCACGCGGACGCCGGCTACGAGGAGGCCATTGCCTGCGCACGGGAGCGGGGGCTCAACCTGCCGTTCCTTACCGGCGCCCGCTGAGCGCTGCGCGGCACGCGACCCATGCCCGGGACCCTGAAAGTCTGGCGCAACGCGCAGCTCGCCACCTGCGATGCGGCGCTCGGCGTCATCACCCGCGGTGCGCTCGTGACGCGCGGCGGCCGCATCGAGTGGGTGGGCGAGGAGTCGGCGCTACCCACGGCGCTGGCCGCGGCCGGAGCCGCCGGGGCGACGCCTGAGGAGCATGACCTCGTCGGCGGCTGGGTGACGCCGGGGCTCATCGACTGCCACACCCATCTGGTGTTCGCCGGCAACCGCGCGGGTGAATATGCCGAGCGGCTGCGCGGGCGCAGCTACGAGGAGATCGCCCGCGCCGGCGGCGGCATCCTCTCCACCATGCGCGCGGTGCGCAGTGCCAGCGAGCAGCAGCTCTTCGATGAGAGCGCGCCGCGGCTCGCGGCGTTCGTGAGCGAGGGCGTCACCGCGCTCGAGATCAAGTCCGGCTACGGCCTCACCCTCGAGGACGAGGCGAAGATGCTGCGCGTGGCGCGCCACCTGGCGCGCGCCTTTCCGGTCACGGTGCGCACCACGCTCCTTGCCGCGCATACGCTCCCGCCCGAATACCGCGGCCGCGCCGACGCCTACATCGACACCATCGCGCGCGAGTGGCTCCCGGAGCTCAAGGCGCAGGGCCTCGTCGATGCCGTGGACGTGTTCTGCGAGTCGATCGCCTTCAGCGTCGCACAGGCTGCGCGGCTCTTCGAGGCGGCGCGCGCGCTCGGCCTCCCCGTCAAGATGCACGCCGAGCAGCTCAGCAACTTAGGCGGCACGCTCCTGGCGGCCTCGCACGGCGCGCTCTCCTGCGATCACCTGGAGTATGCGGACCGCCGCGAGGCGGCGGCGCTCGCCCGCTCGGGCACCGTCGCGGTGCTGCTGCCGGTTGCGTTCTACTGTCTCGCCGAGGGGCGCAAGCCCCCGGTGGCGGCGCTGCGCGAGGCGGGCGCCGCGATCGCGCTCGCGAGCGATTGCAACCCGGGCTCGGCGCCCGGTACCTCGCTGCTGCTCGCGATGAGCATGGGAACGCGGCTCTTCGGGCTCACGGCGGAGGAAGCCCTGCTCGGCGTCACGCGGCATGCCGCGCGGGCGCTGGGACTTGAAGCCGAGCGCGGCGTGCTCGCCCCGGGTAAGGCCGCCGATTTCGTGGTGTGGAACGTGCGCTCCGTCGAGGAGCTCAGTTATTGGATTGCATTCAACCCGCGCCGGACCGTGGTCCGGGCAGCCGAGGTCCTGCGATGGCCGAACATGACCCCCTGAAAGTGGGCGCGCGCCCCTTGAAGCTCGCGGAGCTGCGTCGCGTCTACGAGCATCCGCTCACCGTGGCGATCGATGCCGGTTCCTTGAGCGCGGTCACCGCGGCGCACACCGCGACTGCGCGGCTCGCGGCAGCCGAGGCGCCCGCGTACGGCATCAACACCGGCTTCGGCCTCCTCGCCCGGACCCGCATCCCGACCGCGCAGCGCGCGCTCCTGCAGCGGAACATCATCCTGTCGCACAGCTGCGGCGTCGGCCCCTTGCTCGATGATGCGGTGGTGCGCCTCACCATGGTGCTGAAGCTCGCGAGCCTGCTGCAGGGCTTCTCGGGCGTCAGCGAGGCGCTGGTGCGCTTTATCGAACGACTCGTGAACGCCGGGCTCACGCCGTGCGTGCCGGCGCAAGGGTCGGTCGGCGCCTCGGGCGACCTCGCGCCTCTCGCCCACCTGTCGCTCAGCGTGATCGGCCTGGGTGAAATCCGCCGCCATGGCGAGGTGTTGCCGGCGGCGGAAGCCCTCGCTCAGGAGGGTCTCACGCCGCTCACGCTCGGACCGAAGGAGGGACTTGCCCTGTTGAACGGCACCCAGGTGTCGACGGCGCTCGCGCTCGCGGGCCTGTTCGAGCTCGAGAGCGCGTTCGCGGCCGCGGTGGTGAGCGGCGCGCTGTCGGTCGATGCACTCGCGGGGAGCGATGTGCCCTTCGACCCGCGCATCCAGAGCGTGCGCGGTCACAGCGGCCAGGCACGGGTCGCGCAGGTCTACCGCGAGCTGCTCGCGGGCAGCGCGATCCGCGAGTCGCACCGCGACTGCCCGCGCGTGCAGGATCCCTACTCGCTGCGCTGCCAGCCGCAGGTGATGGGCGCGTGCCTCGACCTCATTACCCAGCAGGCGGCGACCCTCGCCACCGAAGCCAACGCGGTCACCGACAATCCGCTCATCTTTGCCGACTCGGGCGAGGTGCTCTCGGGCGGCAACTTCCACGCCGAGCCGGTGGCCTTCGCCGCCGACATCCTCGCGCTCGCCGCGACCGAGATCGCCTCGATCGCCGAGCGGCGCGTGGCGCTGCTCATCGATCCGAACATGAGCGGACTGCCGCCCTTCCTCGCCCCGGACAGCGGCGTCAACTCCGGCTTCATGCTGGCGCAGGTGACTGCCGCGGCGCTGGTCGCCGAGAACCGCATGCTGTGCCACCCGGCGAGCGTTGACAGCATCCCGACCTCGGCGAACCAGGAGGATCACGTCAGCATGGCGACACACGGCGCACGGCGGCTGCTCGGCATGACGCGCAACACACTCACGGTGGCCGCTATCGAGTTCCTGGCGGCCGCCCAGGGCATCGATCTGCGCGCGCCGCTCAAGACCTCCCCAAGGCTCGCGGCCGCTCAGGGAGCGCTGCGGCTCAAGGTGCCATTCGCCAAGAGCGATCGCCTGCTGGCGCTCGACATCGAGGAGGCGATCAACACCGTGCGGCTCCCGGAAGTGCAGTCGCTCGCGCGCTCGCTGCTACCGAGTTATCGCTGATCGCTAGCCGGTGGCGTACTGCGCGGACTTGTCCGGCGTCTTTTCCGGATCATCCGGGTCTGCGCCCTCGGACCCGCCTCCCTGCTGCTCGCGCTTGATGCGCTCGTAGATTTCCTCGCGGTGCACGGCGACATGTTTCGGCGCGTTGATGCCGACGCGGACCTGGTTCCCCTTCACCCCGAGAACCGTGATGGTCACGTCGTCGCCGATCATTACCGTCTCGCCGACCCGTCGCGTGAGAATCAGCATCTCTTGACCCCCATTTTATAATTCTGCCGCTGCCACGACGTTTAGCCCGAAGCCCGGCGTGCGCATCGCGGAAGGGTACGCGGAATCGGTGCAGAAGAAAAATCTTGACGCGTCGCAATACCGCTGGTGTTTGAACTTTCCCGCCATAGACATTATCCGGATGAACCGCGGGCGGCGACTTCACTTAAGCAGGTGTTCAATAGCGGCCGCCGCCGCGGACGCTCCCGGTCCGGTGAGCACGTGCGCCACCCCGGGGGCCGGCAGTGCCAGGCCGCGCAGGCCGAGCGAGCGCAGGACGGCGGCGTCAATGCGCCCGGTATCGCTCACGCTCACGCGCAGCCGGCCCGCCAGCGCTTCCACCGAGCGCACGTTGGCGCGGCCGCCGAGCGCTGCGAGCAGGCGCGTTGCATCGGGCTCCCCGTGTGCAGCAGCGACCACGGGCGAGGCAGACGCCTCGCTGACCGCTGATCCCCCGGTCGCGCCCGCCGCGCCCGTCGCGGGGGCCGCTCCCGCGGCACGCAGCGCGGCGCGCACCTCGCCGGCGAGCGCATCGGCCACCGGACCCACCACGACCTGCAGCGCATAGCCTCCCGGGCGCACCAGACCAACGGCGCCCAGGCGCTTCAGGCCCGCGGCGTCGACCGCGGCCTGGTCGACCACCTTGAGACGCAGCCGCGTGGCGCAGGCATCGAGCGAGACGATGTTGGCGGCACCGCCCAGGGCGGCCAGGTAGGCCTGCGCCCGCTCGGCGGGCGGGGCTGCCGCGGGAGCTGCCAGCCCTTCGCCGGGATCGCGTCCGGGCGTGTGCAGATCGAACCTCACGATGACGAAGCGGAACAGGAAATAATAGAGCGCGAAATACAGCGCTCCGACCGGCAGGAGCAGCAGTGGGTGCGTCGCGTATCTGAAATTCTCGACATAGTCGAAAAGTCCCGCGGAGAAGGTGAAGCCGAGATGCACGTCGAGCGCCTTCATGATGATGAAGGCGACGCCGGTAAGGACCGCGTGCACGGCGTAGAGCACCGGCGCGAGGAACATGAAGGTGAACTCGATCGGCTCCGTGACGCCCGTGAGGATAGAAGTCAGTGCGATCGATCCCAGGAGTCCCCCCACCGCCCGGCGACGTTCGGGAAAGGCCGTGTGGTACATGGCAAGGCAGGCCGCCGGCAGGCCGAACATCATCACCGGGAAGAACCCCGCCATGAAGGCGCCGGCGCTCGGATCGCCCTTGAAGAAGCGGTACTGATCGCCGGTGATGCCGTGGAAATCCCCGAGCAGGTACCAGGCGATGCTGTTGATGATGTGGTGCAGCCCCGTGACGATCAGGATGCGGTTGAGAACACCATAGGCAAAGAGCCCGAGCGATCCCGCATGCAGCACCGTCTGGCTCAAGGCATCCATGCCGGCCTCGAGGCGCTGCCACTGCGTGCCGAACACCGCCGCGAGCGCAAGCCCCGCGAGCCCGCTCACGATCGGCACGAAGCGCCGCCCGCCGAAGAAGCTGAGATAACTCGGCAACGCGATGTTGTAGAAGCGGTTGTAGAGTCCTCCGGCAATGAGGCCCGAGAGAATCCCGACCGGCACGCTGAGCTTGGACAGCTCCTTGGCCTTGTAGGCGGCGACCCCGAGATCGCGGGCGCGGCCGGCGAGATCGGCGACCGCGCTCGCGGGCACGTTGATCAGCACCTCGGCGCCCTTGGTCGCGACCAGATAGGCCACCACGGCCGCCAGCCCCGCCGCGCCGTGATTCTCGCGCCCCAATCCCACCGCCACGCCGATGGCGAACAGCAATCCCAGGTTGTCGAAGATGGCGCCGCCGGCGGCCGCCATGGACAGGGAGTTGAACAGATCCGGCTGACCGAGCCGCAGCAGGAGCCCGGCGATCGGCAGCACGGCGATCGGCAGCATCAGCGCGCCGCCGACCCGCTGCAGGCTGGCGAGCAGCGCCTTCATTGCGGCTCCTCGACGCCCAGGGCGCGTTGCGCGAGCGCACGCACGGCGGCCGCATCGCTCTCGGCGAGCGCCTGCCGCGCGAGCGCGCGGCAATCCTCGAGCCTCACCCGGCTCAAGCACGCCTTGAGCTGCGGAATAGCCGCGGCAACCGCCGAGAGCTCGCGCACTCCGAGGCCGACGAGCAGCGGCGCCGCGAGCGGTTCGGAAGCAAGTCCGCCGCACACCGCAACCATCCGCCCGGGGCCGGCCGCCGCCTGCGCCGCGCCCGCGATCAGGCGCAGCACCGCCGGGTGCAGCGCGTCGAGCCGCGCGGCGAGCTGCGGGTGACCGCGATCCATGGCGAGCGTGTACTGGGTGAGATCGTTGGTGCCGATCGAGAGGAAATCCGCCACGGTCACCAGCCGGTCCGCGAGCACGGCGGAAGCCGGTGTCTCGATCATGACTCCCACCTCCACCCGCCGCGTCAGGGCGAGCTCGGCGCGGATCTCATCCAGCACCGCCCGCACTGCCTGCACCTCGGCGGCCTCGGTGATCATCGGCAGGAGGATCCGGCACTGCTCCAGCGGACGGACCGCGAGGATCGCGCGCAGCTGCGTGCGCAGGAGCTGCGGATTCGCGAGACTGGTGCGCACCCCGCGCAGTCCGAGCGCCGGGTTTTCCTCGGGCGGCTGCG
>Ga0210409_10004958_pt1 | contig 14100 bp, 16 predicted proteins | sample IncBWH17MmetaG_FD_161649 | JGI IMG/M metagenome (GOLD analysis project Ga0210409, IMG submission 161649) | Forest soil microbial communities from Barre Woods Harvard Forest LTER site, Petersham, Massachusetts, United States - Inc-BW-H-17-M | ecosystem: Environmental > Terrestrial > Soil >... | reverse complement strand
CGCGAGCACGCACTGCGGGCCCACGATCTCCGACAGGCGCGCGTACAGCTCGTGCTTGACCTCCAACCGCTCGGGCGCCGCCTCGATCACCAGCTCGCACGGAGCGAGCGCATCGAGGCTCTCGACCGATTGCAAGCGCTCGGTAGCAGCCCTGGCCTGCTCGGTTGTCAGCTTGCCCTTCTCCGCTTCCTTAACCAGCCCAGCGCGCGCTCGCTCGACCCCGCGCGCGAGCGCCTCAGGGACGGGATCGTGCAGCAGCGTTCGTGCCCCGCCCCTACACGCAAGCTGGGCGATACCAGCACCCATCGTGCCAGAGCCCACCACGCCGATTACGCCGGGAGCACGCCCCTCAATCCCCCCCAATTCCGAAGCTTCCCGTGCCACTGAGACCTTCAGGATGGGATGAGCGCGTTGATGCCCGTCATCGCACGCCCGATGATCAGCTTCTGGATCTGGGAGGTTCCCTCGTAGAGGGTGGTCACGCGCACGTCTCTGAAATAGCGCTCGACTGGGTGGTCGTCCACGTAGCCTGCGCCGCCGTGCACCTGGATCGCCGTATTCGAGCACTCGACAGCCGCCTCGGTGGCGTGCAGCTTGGCTACCGAGGTCTCGAGCGTGTTCGGACGGCCCTTGTCCTTCAGAAAGCCGGCTCGCCAGACGAGCATGCGCGAAGCGTCGGTCTTGAGGACCATGTCGGCGATCATCGCTTGCACGAGTTGGAAGCTCGCGATCGGCTTGCCGAACTGCTCGCGCTCCTTGGCGTATTTGACCGACTCCTCGACGCATCCCTGGCAGATCCCGACACAGCCGGCCGCGACTGAGTAGCGGCCCGAGTCGAGCGCTGACATCGCCACCTTGAAGCCGTCGCCGATCTCGCCGAGCATCTGGTCGTCGCTTACCTCCACGTCTTCTAGGGCGATCGACGCCGTGTCCGAGGCGTGCAATCCCATCTTGTGCTCGATCGTGCTCGCCTGGTAGCCGGGCTGGTCGGTATCCACCATGAAACACGCGAGCCCGCGGTGGCCCTTCTCAGGATCGGTCTGGGCGAAGATCAAGGCCACCTTCGCGTAGTTGCCCATCGAAATCCACATCTTCGCGCCGTTGATCACCCAGCCGCCCTCTGTCTTCTTCGCGCGCGTCTTCTGTTTGGCGGCGTCCGAGCCCGTGTCCGGCTCTGTGAGGCCGAAGCAGCCCAGCCACTCACCCGAGCACAGCTTCGGCAGGTAGTGCTGCTTCTGCTCCTCGGTGCCCCACTTGAGGATCGCGCTGCACACGAGCGATGTCTGCACGGAGATGACGGTGCGCACCGAGGAGCAGCCCCTCCCGATCTCCTCCACCACCAGGCCGTAGTCGAGATAGCCGAGCCCCGCCCCGCCGTACTCGCGCGGGACGATCGCGCCCAGGTAGCCCTGGTCGGCAATCTTCCCGACTAGATCCAGGTCGAAGTGGTGGTTGCGTGCGTTCTGCTTCGCCCGCTCCACGATCTCCTTGTCGGTGAACTCCCTTGCCGTCTGCTTGATCAGCTGCTGCTCGTCAGTCAGGTCGAAGTCCATATCTCTCCTAGCTTTTCGCGGGGCTGTGCTCGTGTCGGGTTTGCCGGACGCTAGCGATCTTCGCCGTGGCAGGGTCGGAGCTTGGGACTGCGCCACGGCGCCGCCATTCGCTTTTCGAGCTCGGGTGCGAGCTCCTCGATCTTCAGGCGGTCCTGGGCCAGCGAATCGCGGTCGCGCAGGGTGACGGTCCCGTCCTCGATCGACTGGTGATCGACCGTCACGCCCCACGGCGTCCCGATCTCGTCCTGGCGGCGATACCGCTTGCCGATCGACCCTCCCTCGTCATACTCGCTCTGCATGCGCCCGCGCAGATCCTCGTAGATCTCGCGCGCCAGCTCGGGCTGACCGTCCTTCTTGACGAGTGGCATCACCGCCACCTTCACGGGCGCCAGGCGCGGGTGCAGGCGCAGCACCGTGCGGGTTTCCGCCTGCCCGCCCTTGCCGGCCCTCTCTCCCTCGCTTGCGCTCCTTACGATTTCCTCGTCGTATCCGTCCACGAGGAACGCCAGTGTCGCCCTGTCGGCGCCGGCCGCCGGCTCGATCACGTGCGGCACATAGCGCTCGCCCGAGTTGGGGTCGAAGTACTCGAGCTTCTCGCCCGCATGCTCCGCGTGCTGTTTGAGGTCGAAATCGCCTCTGTTGGCTATCCCCTCGAGCTCGGACCAGCCGATGGGAAACAGGTACTCGACGTCGCTCGTCCCCGAGGAGTAGTGCGAGAGCTCATCCTGGTCGTGGGCGCGCAGGCGCAGGTGGTCGGGCCTTATGCCCAGCTCCTGGTACCAGATCATCCGCTCCTCCAACCAATGCTCGAACCACTTCTGGGCCTCGCCCGGCGGCACGAAGAACTCCATCTCCATCTGCTCGAACTCGCGTGTGCGGAAGATGAAGTTTCCGGGTGTGATCTCGTTGCGAAACGACTTGCCGATCTGCGCGATCCCGAACGGGGGCTTCTTGCGCGAGAACTGAAGCACGTTCTTGAAGTTTATGAAGATCCCCTGCGCGGTCTCCGGGCGTAGGTAGGCGGTTGCGCCGGACTCCTTGACGGGCCCGATTGTGGTCTCGAACATCAGGTTGAAGTCGCGCGCCTCGGTCAGCTCGCAGTCGCTCGTCTCGCCGGGGTGCTTGGAGGGCTTGCGCCCGCAGGGCAGCTCTGCGAGGTGGTCGGCCCTGAAGCGCTGCCCGCACGTCTTGCAGTCCACGAGCGGGTCTGTGAAGCCTGCGAGATGGCCCGAGGCCTCCCACACCCTCGGATGCTGCAGGATCGCCGAGTCGAGCGCCACGATGTCCTCGCGCTGCTGCAGCATCGCCTTCCACCACTCGCTCTTGACGTTGCCCTTCAGTAGCACCCCGTAGTGGCCATAGTCATAGGTCGAGCCCACCCCGCCGTAGATCTCCGAGGAGGGGAAGATGAAGCCGCGGCGCTTGCACAGCGCCACGACCTTGTCCATCGTCACGACGTCCTGGCTCGTGGGGGTTTGCTCGGTCGTCATCTTCGCCATGGATCGTATTCGAGCGCCGCCCGGCGGCGAGTCCGCACCACAAAGAGACCACCCTTGACATATCTCGTCATATGTGTTTACATACGTTGTGTTCTCTTGCTGACAAGACGGCGGAGGGACGGTACTCCGCCCGAAGGTGACGAGAAATGCAAGAGCGTGAGTGACTGAGCACGATCGTACATAGGGGTCCACCAGGGTGTCGTTACCCAACCTCTCCCGCGGCGCCCTGCGCATGCCCCGTGCAGCGATCGAACGTGCCGGTCTCCTCGACAGGGCGCCGCGGTCCCCACCGGCCGCGGCGCTCGCTGTCCTCCGACCGTCGCGGCGACGGGTTGTGTTGCGCAAAAGCTATGCCCCACGCGCGCGCGTGGGGCATAGGATTGCCGACGTGGCGAGATTCCTGATCGTCGGGCATGGGCCCAGTGCGTCGCGGCTGGTCGAAGCGCTGGGGCGCGAAGGCCACGTGGTGAACGCCGTCGCGCACCCCGACCGTGGGGCGTTGGAGCATGTCGCGATCGTCTGCTGGCTGGAGCCCTCCTCGCCGGAGCGCTTTCTGCTCGGCTCGGTGGACAGCTCGATGCGCGGCTTCGTGTATCAGACCGGCGGCTGGGAGCGGTCGGTGTTGGAGACGGCTGGGCGCAACTCGATCCCGGTGGCGGCGCTGAGGTCCGATCCGGACGATCTGGCGGTGTGGCTGGCCGAGGCGCGCGACGCGGTGGCCTCGTTGATCGAAGCTCCCGGCGAGAGCACGCCGGCGCGCTATGCTGATCCATAATCCCTGTAAAGCCGATCAGATTTGAGAAAGGACAAGCGATGACGCTGAAGCTTGGCGAGGAGGCCCCCGACTTCGAGGCCGACACGACCGAAGGTCGCATCTCCTTCCACGACTGGATCGGCGACTCGTGGGCGGTCTTGTTCTCCCACCCGAAGGACTTCACCCCCGTCTGCACTACCGAGCTCGGATACATGGCGGGCGCGAAGCCCGAGTTCGACGCTCGCGGCGTGAAGATCATCGGCCTGTCCGTCGACCCCCTCGACCGCCACGAGGAGTGGGCCAGGGACATCGAGGAGACCCAGGGCACGGCTCCCAACTACCCGATCATCAGCGACAGCGACTTCAACGTCTCAAAGCTCTACGGCATGCTGCCCGCCGACGCAGGCGGCGACCCGCTCGCTCGCACTCCGGCCGACAACCAGACGGTCCGCAACGTGTTCGTGATCGGACCGGACAAGCGGGTCAAGCTGATCCTCGTCTACCCGATGACCACCGGTCGCAACTTCGACGAGGTGCTGCGCGTGATCGACTCCCTGCAGCTCACCGCCAAGCATCAGGTCGCCACGCCGGTCAACTGGCGGCCCGGCGAGAAGGTGATCATCGCGGGCTCAGTCTCAAGCGAGCAGGCCCGGGAGCGCTACCCGGATGGGTGGGAGGAGCCGCGCCCCTACATCCGGATCGTTCCGCAGCCGAGCTAGTAGCTTCGGGTCCACCCCCTCTGGACCCGCAGGCGGTCGACCGCCGCGTCAAGTCTCGGCGCGGCGGTCGAGCAGCGGCCCGACACGCTCCAGCAGGCCCTCCAGGATGCGAGCAGTCGCGCCCCACACGATCTCACCGTCGAACACGTAAGCATCAGTCTCAAAGGCGATCCCCCGGCGTTCTATGCGCGTGCGGGTCCTCCCTTCGCCCACCTCGCGCAACGAGGGCTCGAGCACCAGGTCCACCTCCAGCTCCGAGGCGCGCCACTCGGGCCTGTGGGCGAGCAGGCCCACGAACGGGTGGATCACATAGTTGGTGACGAACGTGGATGTGCGCTCCAGTGCACCCACCAACGTCACTTCAGAGCGTGCGAGCCCGATCTCCTCTTCTGCCTCGCGCAGGGCGGTTTCGCTCAGGGTGGCGTCCTCCGGGTCGCGTCTCCCGCCCGGAAAGGAGATCTCTCCGGCGTGACGGCGCAGGTCCGCCCGGCGCTTTGTCAGCACGATCCGCAGCTCGCCGCCAGAGCCCTCATACAACGGTACGAGCACAGCCGCCGGCACCTGATCGTCCATCGCCGGCTCAGAGTGGGAGGCCACGTCGATCAGCACCCCGCAGAGCGCCGGCTCGAGGCTCACCTTCAGGCTGCGATGCGCGTGCGCTCGACACGCTCCTGGAACATGACCTCGCCGTCGAGAGTCCTGTGCACCGGACACTTTGCCGCGATCACCTGCAGGCGCTCCACCTGCTCCTCTGGCAGGTCATCCGGCAAGCGCAGCACCACGTCGAACTTCGTCGGGCACCCACGCTCGGCCGGTGTGTACTGCACGTCGACTTCCACGTTGCCTATGTCCCAACCCTTGCGCGCTGCATACATCTCCATAGTGATCGCCGTACACGAAGCGAGGCTCACGGCGAGCAGCTCCTGCGGGTCCGGCCCGGCATCATCTCCGCCGGACTCGAGCGGCTCGTCCACCGTCAACTGATGGTCGCGCACCTGAACAGTGTGTTTGAACGCCGAATCCTTGCGCCTAACGCTGGCCTTCATCACTGCAACACCTTCCGATCTGGTTGTCACAGCACCCTCATCTCACATGGTATCCATGCCATCGCGTTATGACAGGGGGTTAAACAGCAGACCGGTGAGTAGCTTTGGATAGAAGAACGTGGACTTCGGCGGCATGTTCTCGCCGTTCGCCGCCACGTCGCGTACCTGGGAGACTGGGGTCGGGCGCATCAGGAACGCCGCGTCATACTCGCCCGAGCGCACCATCTCCAGCGCCTCGTCGGTACTGCGCGCATAGAACAGGCCGTTGAAGTGGGAGATGTCCTCATCGCTCAAGCCGAGCGCCCCCTTCAAGAGCAATGCCTCGAGCACGCCGGTATCGAGGCTGCGATATGCCTCGGAGAAGCCCGGCAGGGCGGTATCCGCGATCGCTTGATCCTTGAGCGTCAGCCGATATGGCTGCTGGTGATGGGCGTCTATGTACCCCAGCTCCAGCTTCCCGGCCCCCGGGTCGGGGGCGATTTGCTCCACCGGGACCTCCTCGATCTCGAAGTCTCGCCGCAGTGCCTCTCTGAGGGTCTCCTGGCGCTCGCGATCCAGACCGCGTACCAGGCGGTGGGTTGGGAATACGGTTAGTCCCGGGTCCTCCAGTGCAACCAGGCACATGAGTACGTAACGGTGCTCGCCGTCGCCGCCAAGCTCCTCGGCATAAGTGCTCGCCGTCTCGTAGCGATGGTGCCCGTCGGCGATCAACAGCTCTGCTTCGCGTGTCGCCTCCTGCGCCGCGGCGATGGCTTCGGCGTCCCCGACCCGCCACAGCTTGTGGGTCGTCCCGTCCGCGTCGGTCACCTCACCCCACGGAGGACTCGCGGTCGCAGGCTCCAGCGCCTTCCAAGCTGCGTTCTCGGGGTCTGAGTAGAGCGAGAAGATCGGAGACAGGTTCGCCCTCGTCGCGCGCATCAGGCGCAGCCGATCCTCCTTTGGTCCCGGATGCGTGCGCTCGTGGGGCCTCACCCTGCCCGGCCCATACCCCTCGATCCGCACCCTGCAAAAGAAGCCCCTGCGCGTGCGCTCCTGCCCGTCGGGGCCGACATAGGTCTGCGTGTGCGCCCACAGCGAGGGCTCGGGATCGCGCACCACCACGCCCTGCATCTGCCACGCCTCGAACAGCTCGCCGGCGGTCGTATAGGGATCCCGCCCACCCGGCTCCCCCTTCGGCAGGTCCACGGCCGCCACGTTGAAGGCCGAGCGCTCCAGCAGCTCCTCGCGCTGCTTTGCGTCGATCACGTCGTATGGGGGGGACGTCACGTTTTCGAGCGCCCCCACGACAGATTGGTCGTAGTGGAGGGCTCGCAGGGGCTGGATGTCGGCCATGGCGGGGCGGACCCTAGCAGCGGCCACTACTCTTAGTAGTCATCGGGGCGTGGCGCAGCCTGGTAGCGCACCTGCTTTGGGAGCAGGGGGTCGCCGGTTCAAATCCGGCCGCCCCGATTGAATTGCTATTGGCTCAGGGGGATGCTGGGGGACTCCTGAGAGGGCACGGTTTGGCTCTGGGCAATGGGTTCAGAGGCATTCGGGTCGATGCTGTAAGGCGGGCCGGAATGGTGGCACGGGAGACAACCGCACACCGGCCGCACACGAGGCGATGGATGGACCGCACACGATTCGGCCGATTCGTCGCAGGCTAAGGTCCTGTCACCCGATTTGTAGCTGGTTGGTATCAAGGGAGGTGCGGGCAGACCAAACGCAGGTGCCTTCGGCGGCCCATAAGGCCGGGCGATAGCGTTGGGCTTGCAAAAATCAGGAGCCAGGCTGTACTTGTCCTTCCAGAAACTCGGCATCTCGCGCGGCAAGGGCCGACGCGACCAACAACCACCAAGCGAGCCTCAGGTGTGGCTGATGATCGCGCACGCCCGCACACTCGCCTCCCCGTCGTTTGCTGCTTGGCTGCAGGTCGCCGCGTTCACGGGCATGCGCCCTGGCGAGCTTGACGCGCTGCGCTGGGAGCGTGTCGATTTCCAGCGGCACCGGATCATCGTCGCCGAGCAGTTCAACGCCGCCACACGGACATTCGACACGCCCAAGAACCACCTACGGCGCGAAGCACCCCTAACCGTGCACGCCCGCGACGCGCTGCTTGCCCTGCCGCGCGAGAGCGAGTTCTGCTTCGTCTCGCTGCGCGGCGAGCACTGGACGCCAAGCTCGCGCACCTACCACTGGAAGGCCGTCAGAGCCGCCACAGGCTGGACCGGCAGCCTCTACCTCGCCACCCGCCACTTCGCCGGCTGGTACATGGTCAACGAGCTGGAAATGCCCTCCGAGGACGTAGCAATCGCCCTCGGCCACCAAGACGGCGGCAACCTCGTCCGCCGCCTCTACGGCCACCGCGACAAGGGCCGTGCCCTCGACCGGATCGTCGGCGCATACGCCACCCAGGCTGAGAATCGTCCCCAGCGCGCGGGATCATCTTCGAGCGCCCTGCATACCTCGCCCCAAGAAAGCCTGTTCTGAAGCACCGACTCTCCCTAGATTATGTCTGACACAATTGCTAAAGTGGATGGTCCCAATGTGCGGTTCGCTCGCTCCGCGACGCGGCACCGCATCTCAAAGGACCGCATCCGCCATGTCATCGCCAACTACCGAGTCCGCTTTGAGGGGTCGCCGCCAGACACGGAGGGGGCTCGCGCTCTCTCGACGCGTGTCGTCTATCTCGGAGACGACGATCACGGACGTGCGCTGGAGGTCATGGCGGTCGAGGGCAAGGACGATGAGCTGCTCGTGATCCACGCGATGGAATTGCGCGACAAGTACCGAAAGCGATATGAGGACCGGAGATGACCAAGTTCACAACAGCCAGCGGCGAGGTTCTCACCGAGGAGGACATCGAGGCGCTGGCCGACGAGGCCGAACGTGGCTACGATCTAGACAAGGCGATCAAGGTCACGGTCGGACGCCCGTCCCTCGGCACAAAGGGCGCTTCGCCGCGCGTGCAGGTTCGCGTTGACCCCGATCTCGCCAAGGCCCTCCAAGCACGCGCGCAGAAGGAGCACCGCTCCGTCAGCGAGATCGCCCGGACTGCGCTGCGCGAGTACGTCGATCGAGCGGCCTGACGGCCGCCGATAGGGCGCTACGATCAGCCCTAGCCCCCGGCCCTTCACGGGCTGCGGGTTTAAAGGCGCAAGCCCACTTACCCCACGCCGACGCGAATAGCAGCGTTGAGTCGAGCACCTGCAACCGTCTTGACGGCTCCTAAGTCTGAATCAACTTTTGGCTTAGCTTTTCGACCTTCCGCGCAGCGACTTCTTTCTCAGCGGCGGTGCGCCCGCTCGTTCGCTGCAGCTTGTCGATCTTCGCCTTGTACTTCTCGTGTTGAAGTCGCTCTTTGCCAGCGGCGAGTGCCTCTCCCGTCGCCTCGTGCAGTTCCGTGATCTCGTCGAGGGCGAGTTCCAGCTCGCCGACGGGCACGGATTCCCAAAACGCCATCTTGATCGTGGCTGTCAAGAGCGGCATAGTTGCGAGGATCTTGTCGCGGTTTGGGTACCACTTGCGAGGGTCGCCGGGCTCCATTTGCCTCAGCTCAGCGAGTCGCGCCCCCGGGGACTTCCGCGCGCGGCGGTTAGGCCTCGGCTTGCGACCTTCATAACGCTTCCTTGCCTGCTCGATCTCGGAAGCGGGTGTGGCCTCCCACTGCATCGGCTTCCCACTTGTGGATGCCTTCCCGGCGTGGCGCACCAGTCCGAGCGGGAGCATCTTTGCGAGGGCGTCACGTGGGCCGGAACCCCGTGATTGAAGCAGCTCGCGAAGCTGTCGATCGGTCATCTTCCCGTGAAGCTGAAGGGCCTCGTGAACCCTACGCTCAGCGCGTGTACGCGATATCAAAAATGTCTGGAGTTCGTCTTCGGTCATCGAATAATCCTTTGATGGGAGGGGGCGGATGCCCCCTCCCATCAAGGTTCCGAATGCAGGTCGACTTGCGGGCCGAACTAGGACTCTTCGTTCTCCGAACCGGAGGTGAGTGCGAGTTTCGCCCTAGCAGTGTCGCGCGCTGCCTTCAGTCCTGTCTCCATCCGCTCGTTAAGCGCCTTCCTGAGGGTGTCGTTCCGTTCGATCGCATACCTGAAGTCGTCGGCGATCTCCGAGCTTAGCGTTGCGAGCTTGGTCGTTCTGGGCATTGCCAGCCCGAGCAGAATCGAGTCCTTGTCGGCGGAGACATAAATAGCCTTGCGCGGCTTTGCGCCGATCTTCGTCGTGCACACGATCAGCTTGCTCGTCTGCGGATCGGCGGCGAGCAATCGCTGGACACTGCCCTTGCGCCCCGCCTGGGCAGCCTTCGATACGGCGCCCATGACGCGCGTCCAGATGTGACGCTTGATCTCTGCCTCGTCGGAGTCGTCGTCATCGTCGGGCCAATCCGGTGATGTCGGATTGGCGACATCCTGGAATATACTCATCGTGAGGTCGGCTGGCTCGACTGCGGTGGTCTGCACTTCGCCCTTGTCTCGGACGTTGGCCTTCTGAACGAGGTAGTCGCGAACGCGCTCCGCGAGCCCAGTCGAGGAGAACTTCTCCTGGCCGTCCTTTTGGACGATGAACCCCCCGTCCCGGTAGGCCTCTAGTAGTGCCGCCGCCTTGTCCGCGTTCAACGATGCGTGACGGTTGGTGGTCGTTGCCATGTCGGTCATGGCGTACCTTCCTTTCTGGCGACCGAGTTGACGACTGGATGTATTTCCGGTTCGTCGTAGTCGGTTCGCTGCCGCGGCACTGTAGCAGAGGCTTCTGCCTGTGCGAACCTGGCGCGTGGCCAGTCAGTCCCGCAAACGTCGCCTTGCTTCTGCTGCCCAGGCTGCCCGACCTCGCGAAGGCCCTGCGCGCTCACTTCCACACGGAGTATCGCTCCGTAAACGAGGCCGCCCGCATAGCACTCGTAAGTCCGTAGACCGCGCCGCTCGATCAGGTCGCCGTTGTACGCCGCCCACAAGACCGCTCACGGCCGGGCGAATCCCCAGCGCCAGAGCCAAACACTACCAATCGCCCCGATTGGTTCATGTTCTGCGAAGGCCGGCAACACGGGCAAAAACCCCCGAGAACGCGGATGAGACACTGATCGGTCAATGGAAATCGAAGTCCAGATCGATCCACCGAGTTCGAAGAAATCGGCTTCTCCATCATCTGGCTGATCCCGGACATCGGATTGACCGCTGGTGAAGCACTTGTTCTGCTGCTGCTCTGCGTTAGCCTCGTCCGGGCCCACCGTCCTAGGTATGGGTGACGTAAAGCTCGCGCTCTTGATCCTCTGCGCGATGGACGGCGCGAGACCCACCGCGCTGATCCTGACCCTAGAGTTGTACGCGCTCATCGCTCTGCTGCTGATCGTCCGCCACGGCCGTTCCGCGCTCGGGACTTCGCTTCCGCTCGCACCGCTCGCCGCCGCCGGCTCGGTCATTACTCGTTGATGTAAGCCGCTTCAAGCATCCGATGCGGTGGAATGTGGGTTGGTAGTCATCTCGTCTATAAGCTCGACTCCTTCTTCGGCGCATATCGCTCTGAGTGCCTCCATCGTGGGCTCGGGTCTGACGAGCGCGGTGATGCGGTTGCCCGCGTGTGCCTGGCCGATGGCGTCACAGAGGCTACATGCCGCCTCCCGATCGGCCTCGGCGATACGACGCAGGTCGAGCAGAATCTCGATATCGGGCGCGGTCTTGCCAAGTTCGGTCTCGATCTCGAGCAGAGCGGGATAGTCCAACGGACCAGTCACTGTGATCGTCGTCTTACCGTGATCGTCGTGCGTCGTCGTGACGGTGGAGTGATTGCCGGACGGGTCGGGTCCGCGGTGGCGTTCGCGCCAGGTTTGGAACTTGAGGGCGGTCACGAGCAGCAGCACCGGCCCCATGAACACCGGCAGCGAGACATACCAGTGGCCGAGGTGTGCAAGGGGCGGTGCGGGCATCTGCTGCTCAGCCTACGCCGAGTGGGTGGTTCTATATACGGAGCGGCGTGTTCGCCGCGTGGCGACCAGTGCGCTGAGGCCGGCAAGCAGGCCGAGTGCGCCGAGGATGAGCGCGGTGATGCCAAGTCCATTGCTCGCGCCGCTGTTTGATTTCACGACGGTCGAGGTGCGAGCCGGGGTGGATTGGCCGGTGTTGGCTTGTTCGTGTGTCGGGCCTGCCTCCTTGCCGGCGACGTCCTCGATCACGCCGCCCTTGGCGGTGATGTTGATGGTCGGCGCGGGGTGTTCAGCGCTGAGCGATGGGTCGATCCAGTGTACGACCTGCCCGTTGCTGTAGGTCTGGACCGTCTTGAACTGGAGGGCCTTACCTGCCACGTCCGGGATCGCTACTGAGAGCGGGAAGTTGATGAACTGGTTGTTGTTCACCTGGCCCGCTGGGCCGGTCCAGGTCCAGATGATTTGAGAGACCTGTTCGTTGACCGGGCCACTGTCCGTCTGAATCGGGGTAGTGAGCTTCTGGTTTACGACCTTGATCGTCCAGCCTGGGACGTTTTCGTAATTGACGCTGGTGAACGCCGGCGGGAGGAGCATGTCTACCTTCTTGACGTAGGTGCCTTCCTGCTCGCCGGGGACACGCACATCGAGGGTTACGAACGCTCCGGCGGGGATAGTGTTGGGGTGCAGGCTGATGTGTGCCTGTGCGGTTGCGGGTGCGATCAGCGCTCCACCAGCTAGCAGGACTGCGATCTTGTTGGCTTTCATGTTTCGCTTTCCTCCTGAGTGAGTGGATGACGGGCCGGTGAGGTGTGCTCATCGGATGGGCACCTTCACGGTCTTGGTGTACTCTTGGAAGTCAGAGATTCGGTCGGTGATCTGGATTTCCCACGTCCCTCCGGGTGTTAGCTGGGCTGCGTTGAGTGTGTAGTGGCCGGGACCGGAGAGGTTTGCCTGTAGTGGGAGCGCTCCGATTCCCTTGGAGGGAAGATCGGCGGTCACATGAAGTTCCTTGGTGGCGACGAACTGAGTGCCGGTCTTGGCGTCTATGAGGTAGAGGTGGATCGTGTTGAGTCCCACGCGCGCCGGTTCGACCGTCATCTCGAGCACCGCCGGCCCGATCGTCGTGGTTGTTGAGAACGGTCCCGAGGCCGCGTCAATTGGGGGGGCGTAGCTGATGAGTGCGGCGGTCACGCCGAGCACGGACAACATCAGCGTGAGCTCGCCTCGCATCGAGCGGCGTGCCAGGACACCGACACCGCCGGGTGCCTGGCCGACGCCCACCAGGTGTCTTAGCGCGGGGATGACTCGTTCGCGGTTGACCCAGCCGAGGCCGATAAGGGAGAGCAGGAGCGCGATCTTGACGAGGATCAACGCGCCGTAGGTGGTGTGAAACAGGGCATCGAAGCTGCGCACATTGATGTATGCCTGCACGACGCCGGTCGTGGCGATCACGATGACCGAAGCAAGCGCCAGCGGCGAGAACCGTGCGAGCGTCGCAAGGAGAAGTCGGCTGCGCTCGGTGCCTTGGAGTTGGCGAGTCGCGCCGGGCAGGACAAGCAGCAGGCACGCGATCCCTCCCACCCACACGCTCATCGCGAGGACGTGCAGAACATCGGCGGGGAAGAAGATCGCGACCGGGCTCTCGATGCTCGCGTGCCCGGCCAGAGCCGGAGTGACCGCCAGATAGGCCGCACCAACCCCGAATAGCGCGATGATCCAGCGCGGCGGGGGGGAAGTCAGCGCCGCCGGGTCGCCGTCAACCGTGGTCGGGCTCAGCACAGGGACGGTCTCGCGTCGTAGCGCCTTCGCTGCCAAGAATAGGCCGCCGAGCAAAGCCCAGTCGATTGCGCGCAGACCCCATACCTCACCGAAGCGGCTGTGTAGCGTGTTGTCGATGATCGCGCCCTTCAGCGAGGCCCACAGCGACACACCTGCGGCACTTGCGCCCTGCAACAGAACACCAAGCGCGCTCACCGCCACACCGAGCACGATCGCAACGACGAGTAGCCTTTCCAGGCGCGCGGCGAACACGCGCGAGGCGAGCAACCAGCGCGGCTCGCTGCCGGCGACGCTCGTCAAGCCTGGCAGCCAAGCCACAAACAGAAATGCGAGGCCGCCGAGTATCAGCGCGAGCGAGAGGTAGTTCAGGCCGCGCACGACACCGAACGCGACCTCGGTGACCTTGCCGCTCTTGTTGCGGGCGATCAGACCCGCGACGGTGAGCCTCGGCGCAGCCCCGGCGTGGCCGATGTTGAACACCATGCCGCCGTAGACTATGTGCGTATCGGCCGAGATCACCCTGTAGGTCGCTGTGTAGGTGCCATCCGGCACACCCGGCTTCAGTCCGACGCCCATCCAACTCTCCCGGCCGTAGGGGTGTGAGACGTTCAGGTCGTCCACCTGATTGCCCTGCGCGTCGTACACGCGCACCGCGCCGAGCGTCCCGCCGACAGCCTGGTTGAACTGGAAGATCACCTGCTGCGGCTCGGTCTGGACAGTCGCACCGGACGCTGGTGAGGTGCCGAGCAACTGCGCGTGCCCCCATGCTGCCGGTGAGCTTGCGAGCACGCTGGCGCCCGCGAGCACGAGCACCAGCAGGACCTTTGACACACGCACCCAACGCGAAC
>Ga0210409_10004957_pt1 | contig 14100 bp, 14 predicted proteins | sample IncBWH17MmetaG_FD_161649 | JGI IMG/M metagenome (GOLD analysis project Ga0210409, IMG submission 161649) | Forest soil microbial communities from Barre Woods Harvard Forest LTER site, Petersham, Massachusetts, United States - Inc-BW-H-17-M | ecosystem: Environmental > Terrestrial > Soil >... | reverse complement strand
CACGGCCGTAACGGCCTGCCTTAAGGCGGATCTACAAGGCGTTGATGTCGACGCTTTCCAGCACCAGCCTGGGGCCGCCCTGGCGCGCCAGCCTGATCATGGCGCGGCCGATCTGCTCGGTGCTGGTGATATGGCTGGGAAAGAGCCGCTTCAGCAGCGGCAGCAGCGGTCCGGCGAACAGGTAGAGCAGGCGGTAGGAACGGGTCTTGGAGACCACCCCGTGCAGCGGCTGGATCACGCCCGGACGGAACATGAAGGCGGCCTTGACCGGCAAACGCAGCAAGGCGTTTTCGGTGCGTCCCTTGACGCGGGCCCACATGCTGCTGCCGTGCTCGCTGGAATCGGTGCCGGCGCCGGAGACATAGGTCAGCGTCACGTTCGGGCTGGCTGCCGCCACGGTGGCGGCGATGGCCAGCGTGAGATCGTAGGTCAGCTCGCTGTAGCGCGCCTCAGTCATGCCGGCCGACGATACGCCGAGGCAAAGGAAGCAGGCGTCGATATCCTGCAAGGCGCCGGCATGCTCGGCCAGGCGGCTGAGATCGGGCAGCACGATCTGGCGCAGCTTGTCGCTGGCAATCGCCAGCGGCGCGCGGCCGACCACCAGGATTTCTGCGATGCCGTCGTCCAGCAGGCACTCGCGCAGCACGCCTTGTCCGACCATGCCGCTGGCGCCAAACAGTATTACTTTCATTGCCTGTCCCGTTCTCGATAGCCGTATGTGCGGCAAATAGTTACACTGAAGAGTGTACTTTCTATTTTTTAAAAAGTAAACTGATTGGTGTACAATTCAACATCCGCCATCCCGAGATACAACATGAGCACAGTTCCGCGTCTTACCGACCGCAAGCGCGAGGCCATCGTCCAGGCGGCTATCGCCGAATTCCGCAGCAACGGCTTCGAAACCACCAGCATGGACAAGATCGCCGCCCGCGCCGAGGTCTCCAAGCGCACGGTCTACAACCATTTCCCTGGCAAAGAGGAATTGTTCGCGGAAATCCTGACCCGGCTCTGGCAGACCAGCGAGGAGCAAAGCGCGCTCAGCTATCGCCCCGCCAAACCCCTGCGCGGACAGCTGCGCGAACTGCTGCAATCGAAGATGCACATGCTCAGCGACAACAATTTTCTCGACCTGGCGCGGGTCGCCATTGCCGCCGCCATCCATTCGCCGGAGCGGACCCAGGACATGGTGGCCAGGATGGGCCAGCGGGAAGAAGGCGTCAACACCTGGATCGTCGCGGCGCAGGCCGACGGCCGTCTGAAGGCCGTGGATCCGGCTTTCGCCGCGCATCAGCTGCAGAGCCTGCTGAAAACCTTTGCGTTCTGGCCGCAGATAACCTTGGGCGAGCCACCGCTGACTGCCAAGATGCAGCAACAGGTGGTGGATTCGGCGGTGGACATGTTCCTGGCCTATTACCAGCTGCCTGCCGAACGCTGAAATCCTGCTTCAGCCGACGCGTCCGACCGGCTGCGGCATGCCGCCCGGCTCGGTTTTGCAGCCGGCAAAATCCGCTGCCGGCAACGCCACCGGACCATACCACTGGTAGACCCCGGCGAAGCCGCCGGTGCGCAGGATCCAGACCCGCTTCTGCGCGGTATTGATCAGGGCGGTATGAGAAAAACCATCGCTGACCTGACCGTTCTGGTTAGGCAGCGCCAGCGTCAGCAAGGCTTGCGGCCGGCTTTGCTGTTCTGCCGGCAGGCTGACACGCGGCAGGGTTTGGGTGAAACCGGAGAAGGAAATGCCGTACTGGCCGATCAGCGCATCGGCGACCGCGCAGCTGGCCCGGGCGGGCAGCGCAATGATGGTGAAGGCGACGCTGAAGATGATGGCCCGGATCATGCCTGCTTCCTTTGACGGGAATTGCGATCCGGCTATTATGCCAGCCATCCGGCGGCGGATAGTTACTGCAAGATACTGCGGCCCGGCGCGCTGCCAGGCCGCGGCAAACGCGTCAGAAATGACGCTTGATGACTTCGCCGAAGGCGTCCGCGGCTGAGCTGCCCTTGAGCATCAGCTCGGTGATTTCCGCCGAATGTTCGCCTATGCCGTCCGGCATGATCTGGCGGTTGCTCCTGAAATATTCATACCTTGCGGCGTCGATCAGGTCCTTGGCTTTCATCGCCACCGAACCGGCGCGCGGGCTGCTGCTGCGGGTGGTTCCGCCGGAACTGCGGGAACTGCTGCTGGTGGAGCGGAAACCGCCGGCGGCGATGGCGGCCTTGATCTGTTCCAGCGAAAAGACCGGGGTACTGTTGACGCCGACGAATTCATCTTCTTTCGGATGCAGCAGATGGTTATTGCCGTCGAAGGCCATTTTCTTGTCGGAACTGTTGGTCAACTGATAATACGGGCGCGGCCCTGGACTGCTCAGTCCGAACTGTACGCGGTCGCCGTACACTTCCATCTTGCCCATGACATCTTTCAGATAGTCAGTTGTCAGGGAATCCATCTTGCCGCTCCAGCGCTTGGTTCTTGTCGTGTTCAAAATGCGTTGCTTCCAATATTGATGGCCGCCGCCGCTGCCCGCCTCCCGAGGGAATACGCGCAGTATGCGGCGACAGCCGTTTGTGAATCAAGTTCAAGACGCATTATCCCCCGACATGAATTCCCCGGAACCAATTACCGCAAAATATAATGTTGCTCGCGGATCATTCCTTGATGCAACCCATGCCCGCCAGCGTGCTGTGCATCGCCTGGTCCCAGCCGGTATGGGGCTCGCTGCCGAGCACCTTGAGCAGGCGGCGATTGTTCATGCGCAAAGGCTGACGCCACAGATAGGCCATTTCGCGCATTTCGCGCATCACCGGCACGAAGAGCGCCAGCGCCGGCAGCAGCCACCAGGGGAAACTCTTCACTTTCAGGTCCGCCCGGCCGGCGGCACGGCCGATGGCGCCTACCATCCGCGTGCCGTCGGCATCCCAGTGGCCCTGCATGTGGAAGGTATCGAAGGCGGCCAAGGCTTCTTCACGCTCGACCAGCTGCATCATGGTTTCCGCGACGTCGGGCAGATAAGCCCATTGATGGCCGATGCCGCGCTTGCCCGGATAGGTCACCGCGGTCACCGGCTGGCCCGGCTTCAGCATGCCTTGCGAAAGCCAGGCATTGGCCATGTGCGGTCCGAAAAAATCGCCGGCGCGCACCACCAGCGAGCGCACCCCGTCTTGCGCTGCGCGGCGCAGCCGCTGTTCCATCTGGACCCGGATCGCACCCTTGCGGGTGACCGGATTCTGCGGCGAGTTCTCGCTCAGATCGGGAAAGGCGTCGGCGCCGTAGTTGTAGACAGTGCCGGGCAAAATGATGCGCGCGCCGGACTGGCGCGCGGCGGCAATGCTGTTGTCTATCATTGGCAGCACCAACTGGCCCCAGTTGCGGTAGCCGGGCGGATTGACAGCATGGACGATGATGGCGGCGCCCTCGGCGGCGGCGATGACGTCGGCCTGCTGCATGGCGTCGCCCTGGCGCCAGTCGATGCCGTTGCTGTCGGCGGCAGCCATCTGGGCGGCGCGCCGATGCAGCGCGCGTACCTGCCAGCCGCGCTGCAGCAGCTTTTGCGCCATGGCGTTGCCGATGCCGCCGGTGGCGCCGAGGACCAGCGCGATTTTGCGCGATGTTGCTGATGTTGCTGAAGTGGTCTGTTGCATGATGATCTCCTTGGATTAAGAAAGCAGGAGTCCAGAGTAACAGCGGCGCGATTAGTTTAAAATTGGCTATCTAAACATATCGGCTATACATATTTGTATGATTAACCAAGAACCCGGATGGGATCTGTACCGCGCTTTCCTGGCCGTGCTGGAAGAAGGCTCGCTGTCCGGCGGCGCCCGCAGCCTGGGCCTGACCCAGCCCACCGTCGGCCGCCAGATCGAAGCGCTGGAGCAGGCGCTCGGGGTCAAGCTGTTCATCCGTTCGCAAACCGGGCTGGCGCCGACCGACACCGCCCTCAGCCTGCGGCCCTTCGCCGACAACCTGCGCGTCACCGCCAATGCGCTGCGGCGCGCCTCGACCGCCGCCAGCCAGCGCGGCACGGTGCGCATCACGGCGTCGGACGTGGTCGGCGCCGAAGTCTTGCCGCCTATCCTGACCGCTCTGCGCGAAGCGCGTCCCGACATCAGCATTGAACTGGTGCTGTCGAACCGCACCCAGGACCTGCTGCAACGCGACGCCGACATCGCCGTGCGCATGGTGCAGCCGAGCCAGGGCGCGCTGGTAGCGCGCAAGGTCGGTGCGATTCCGCTCGCCCTGTTTGCGCACCGCCGCTACCTGGAACTGGCCGGCATGCCGGCCAGCGTCGGTGAACTCAAGCAGCATGCGCTGATCGGCTTCGACCAGGAAACCAGCTACATCCGCGCCATGCAAAAGCGCGGCCTGCAGCTCTCGCGCGACATGTTCTCGCTATGCACCGACAACCAGCTGGCGCAGCTGGCGGCGATCCGCGCCGGCTACGGCATCGGCATGTGCCAGACCCCGCTGGTGCGCCACAACCCGGATTTGCAGCCGGTGCTGGCCGGCGTCGTCAGCAGCGAGCTGGAAACCTGGATCGTCATGCACGAAGACCTGCGCTCCAGCGAACGCTGCCGCATCGCCTTCGATGCCCTGGTGGCCGGCGTTTCCAGCTATATTGCACAAGCCACCTGAACCCAAGCCGATCATCATGTCCCTGCATATCACTCCTTTGCTGCCCGCCGCGCTACCCCTGCTGCAAGACCTGTGGAACCGGCAGCTGGCGCCGCACATGGTGCACACGCTGGCCCACGATTTGCAGAGCCCTGGCCGTGCGCACGGCCAGAACGTGGCCATGATCTGGCGCGCAGAGCAAGTGGCAGGGTGCGTGGCCTGGGTCACGCTCGGCATCGCTGAAGACGGCTGTGCCTATGGCTCGCCCCTGATTGCGGCTGATGTCGAGGTCGCCACGGCCTTGATCGGCATCGTCAGCGAAGAGGTCCGCGCGGCTGGCGCGCAAAGGCTGCGCATCAGCGTGCGGGCCGGCGAAAACGCCAAGCGCGAAGGCTTGCAGCGAGCCGGCTTCGGCGCCTTGTTCGAGTTTGTGAATTTTTCCCACGCATTGCCGCTGGCCGCCGCGCCTGGCTTGCCGGCAGGCTTGCATGCGGTCGCCAGCGACGCCATCGACTGGGACAAGCTGCACGCCTGTTATGCGGAGACGTTTGCCGGCGTGCCGAATTCACCGATTCCCGCCGTCGCCGCCTTACGCGAAGAATGGCTGGCGGCAAACCCGCAAGCCAGCCTGGTGCTGGCGGATGCAAGCGGCGAGTATCAAGCCTTTGCCTTGGTCGACGGCTGCAGCGTCGAAGGCGTCGGCGTGCGCCATGGCTGGCGTGGCAGAGGGCTGGCCGAACAGCTGTATCAGCTGGCGGCTGCGCAGCTGGCTGCGCAGGGCAAAACCGAAATCCAGGCGCTGGTCGCCGCCGGCAATGCGGCTTCGATGCGGCTGCATCAGAAGCTCGGCTTCAGCGAATATGCACCGCGCTGGACCGTCTACGAACTGCGCTTGTGAACCTTATTGGTACGCTGGCTTGAGGAAATTGTGCGTTCCAGCACGGATTTTGACAATGAAGCGTGCTCTAGCGGTAAGCGTATCCCAGGCCCAGCGACAGATCGCGCGCGCGTTGTACCACCAGGTCGATGAAACCTTGCAGGTTGTCGGCGCTGATGCGGCTGGCCGGGCCGGCGATGCTGAGCGAGGCGATCACCGCGCCGTCAGCGTCCATGATGGGAGCGGCGATCGCCACCGCGCCGCTGGAGCGTTCGGCGAAGGACACCGCATAGCCTTGCGCCAGCACCTGCTGCAATTCTTGTTCCAGGGCCTGGCGCTCGACGATGGTGTTGTCGGTAAAACGGGTCAGCGCACCGGCCAGCACCGCTTCCTGTACCGCCTGCGGCGCATGCGCCAGCAGCACCTTGCCGGAGGCGCCGGCATACAGCGGCCGGCGATTGCCGACATCGGTATGGACCCGCACCGCCTGGGTCGATTCCCAGCGCGCCACGCACACCATCTCGAGGCCGTCGCGCACCCGCACCTGGACGTTTTCATTGCAGATGCCGCCGATATCACGCAGATGGCTGCGCGCCACCCGCACCAGGCTGACCTGTTCCTGGGCGGCGACGCCCAGATACAGCGCCTTGTAGCCCAGATGGTAAGTCGGGGTATCGCCTTCGCGGTGCAATAGCCCGCGCTGTTCCAGCGTATACAGCAGGCGGAAGGTGCGCGCCTTGGTGTTGCCGGAGCGGACCGACAGCTCGGTCACCCCCAGTCCCGGGCTTTGCGCCACCAGCAACAGCAGCGCCAATGCTTCATCTACTGCGGCAACGGTATAGTCGGCCATGCTTCCTGCTTCTGATCAGATTAATTTGTCGCTAATATACCTCGACATGCCCTTTGCCAGTTGGGAGAGGTGTTCCTGCAATTTCAAGAAGCCGGCGCTGCGCTCCAGGCTTTGCTCGTTCATGTACAGCGCGCGGTTGATTTCTATCTGCATGCTGTTGCGGCCATGCTGCGGATCGCTATAGGCGCGCACCAGTTCGGCGCCGCGATAGGGATCGTTGATCTTGACTATATAGCCCAATGCCCGCAGCTGCTGCGCCACCCATTGCGTAAAGGCCGGATCGGCGGCGCTGCCGTCGCGGTCGCCCAGCACGAAATCCGGACGGCGCGCGCCGTTGTCGATATTCATGGCGTTGCCAACCGATTTCATGGAATGGCAATCGATATGCCATACCTGGCCGAAACGCGCGTGGGCGTGGTCGATCAGCTGCTTTAACTGGGCGTGGTAGGGATCGTAATAGCGTTCGATGCGCTGCTGCACTTCGGCCACGCTCAGCTTGCGCTGGTACATCGGCACGCCGGGCAGGGCGTAGCGGCGGATCAGGCCCATCCCGGCCTTGCTTTTTTCCGAGACCTGGATAGTCTGCGGCCAAGGCTGGTCAAGCAGTTCCGGATCGATGTCGCCGCGGGCGCGATTGAAATCGATATAGCTGCGATGCACGCCAGCCGCCAGCAATGTGGCGCCGGATTGCGGCGCGCCGCTCCACAGCTCGTCGACATAGGCGTCCCAGCCCGACATCAGGGCTTCTTGCGGCGCGCTGGCGCGCATGTCGGGCGGACAGAAACGGCTACTGTGCGGCGAATCGAAGATCAGCGGAATCTGCTTGCCGTGCTCCGGCCGGATGAGGAAATACGTGTCTTGCATGATGGTGCCTTACTCTATGAAACCGCGGCTCAATAGCCGCTATAAACTGCAAACGCCATGAAGGCCATCGCCAGCACAGTGAAGATCGCGAACAGCGGCAGGATGAAACGCAGCCAGGCACCGTAGCCAACCTTGCCGGTCGCCAGGTAAGCCAGCAGCATGCCGGAGGTCGGCGTCACCATATTGGTCAGGCCGTTGCCGAACAGGAAAGCCAGCACCACGCTCTGGCCGCTGACGCCGGACAGATGGCCGATCGGACCGAGGATGGGCATGCTGATGGCGGCCTTGCCGGAGGTCGAGGGAATCAGCACGTCCAGCAGCATCTGCACCAGGATCATGCCTTCCGCCGCAAACAGCCGGCCGCGCCCTTCGACGATGGCCGCCAGGTGATAGATCACGGTGTCCAGCACCAGGCTGTCGTGCAGGATGATTTCAATCGCCTTGGCCAAACCGATCAGCAAGCCCGCCAGCATCATGCCCTTCATGCCCTCGACAAAAGCGTCGCAGGCGGTGCGTACCGACATGCCGGCGGCGATGGCGATGATGATGCCCTCGAAGATATAGAAGGTGCCGAGCTGGATATCGCCCCATTTCCAGACGCTGGTGCCGACCACCAGCGCGATCACGCTGGCGCCGACCACTGTCAGCACGAAGCGGTGCGACAGCGACAGCCTCTGCCCATTACTTAGGTCGGCCGGCAAGCTGTAGCCCTGGCGTTTGACGTAGTACAGCAGATAAGCGATGCCGATGGCCAGGAACAGCACGAACACCGCCAGCCGCAAGCCGGCGCCGCTCAACAGCGGCACCTGCACGATAGGCTGGGCAATCACCAGCGCCAGCGGATTCGTTACCGAGGCCAGGTAGCCGACCTTGGCCGCGATCGCCACCAATGCGGTGGCGTACAGCGTCCCCAGGCTAAGCCGTTGCGCCAGGATCAGCATCATCGGGATGATTACCAGGTATTCCGAAATCAGACCGAGGAACGTGCTGCCGGCGGCGATGGCGATCATCAGCACCGGCGTCAGCAGGTAGACATTGCCGCCGGTGCGCGCCAGCAGGCGGTCGATGCCGGCATCCAGTGCGCCGCTCTTGCGCAGCACGCCGAACATGCCGCCGATGAACATGATCATGAAGATCAGCGGCGCGCTCTTGGCGAGGCCGGCGGGAATCGCCGCCATCGCCGAAAACAGGCTGGCGGGATAGGCTTGCTGTGCGTTGCTGGCGGCGGGGCTGGCGGCCAGCAGCGAGGTCAGGTCGCGCTGCTTGGCGATCAGCTGGTAGGTGCCGGGCACCACCAGCTTGGCCTGGCGCTGGAACTGTCCCGAGTCCAGAATATAAGTCAGGCCGACCGCCACCAGCATGATCAGCAGCATCATCGCTACCGGATGCAGCATGCGGCTGTTGCCGTGCCCGCCCTGTTTTTCGCTTACCGTGCTGCTGCCTGCCATGCTGATCTCCGTCGACCTGTGTGTCGGTTGCAATGCCGGTGCCGCTGCGGTTTATCGGCTACCGGCACTATGCTGCCTTAGAACTTGTGGCGCAAGCCGACCGTGAAGGCGATTTGCGCATTGTCAGCGCCAGGCGCGCCGCCGGTGACGCCCGGGCTGTACATGTCGGCGGCGCGCAGGTCCGCCACATAGCTGTAGAGATCGGTGCGCTTGGAGAAGCTATAGTCGACGCCCAGGTTGAGCTGCGTCAGGCGGCCCTTGGTGCTGCTGCCGATAAAGCTGTAGCGCGATTGCAGCACGCTGCCGACCAGGCGCAAACTGTCCGACCAGGCATAGTTGACGCCAAGGTCGAAGACATTGGTGCTGTTGTTGTTGGAGCCACCCGCGGTAAAAGGCGACGAGCCCGCGCTGCCGCTGAATTTGACAGCCAGCGGCGCAGCGTTGCCGCCATACGTAGCCAGCGGCTGCAGCACTTTCGACCAGGCGCCGAAGAAACGCCACGGACCGGTCTTGTAGCTGGAACCCAGCATCCAGGTCTTGATGCAGGTATCGCCCGGGTGGCCGTAGCTCGGCGTGCAGCCGGCGCCCAGTGACGTACCCTGGTCGCTGGAGGTATTGACGCCGCCGGACAAGGTGCCCAGCTTGGATTGCCAGTAGCCGATGCCGATGCCGAACGGGCCGTTCGAGTAATTCGCGCCCAGGCCGATCGACTGGCCGGTGGCGGTGGAACCGGCGGTTTCGCCGAAACCGTAGGTGGCGTTCAGCACCAGGCCATTCAGCAGCGGCGTGTCGTAACGGATCTGGTTGTTGGCGCGGTTGCCGCCGACGCGGTCCAGGTTGTTGTCGTGCACGCCATTGATGAACACGCCGAAGTCGTACACGCTGGAGTAGTAAGTAGCCACTTCATCGATGAAGTCCTTGCGCCGCCCCAGTTGCACGGTACCGAAATTGCCCGACAGACCGACCACCGAGGTGCGGCCGAAAGTCAGGCCGCCCTGGCCGGAGACACCGGTGTCGACCGCAAAGCCGCCCTCCAGGTGGAACAGGGCTTTCATGCCGCCGCCCAGATCTTCCGTACCCTTGAAGCCGAAACGCGACTGCTGCAGATCGCCGGAATCGACGCTGAAGCGGCTGCCGGTGCCGCGCGCATCGGCAGCCGTTGGCGCTGCGATCTTGTTGACATAGGTGACGCCCGAATCCAGCAGGCCGTACACGGTGACATTGGTTTGCGCCTGCGCAGCATAGCTGCAGCTGCCTAGAACCGATAATGCAATTAACGACTTCTTCATGACTCACTCCTCCCGGTTGAAAAAAATTCAATGGCGGCTTCGGCTGTCCGGTCATTTCCAGGCCTGCTTTGCCTGGGAATGCCTGACCGGTTCCGGCCGCTCTGATGTTTCATCTAACAAAACAACGTATTGATATATGAAACAATGGTAGGGGCGATATTTTTCCGTGTCAATCGTTAATGCTGAAAATCTGAGCGCGCCAGGGCACCCGGTTGTGCAACGGGCATGACACGACACTAGGTGTTTTGGGAGAGAAGAAGGCGCTGTCAGGACGGGACAGCGATGCAGGCGGGAGTCATGTGGAAAAGCGGCAATCTGTCGGCGTCCTGCAACAACGCCGGGTCAAATCGCTTGATTCAGGAAAGCGCGGCGTCGGCTTCCGCGGCAGCTTGCTTGCCGCTTTCCGTGGCGATGGCTGAACGCAACATGGCCGATGCCGCATCGAGCCTGCAAGGCTTGCCGAACAGGCGGGCGGAAATCAGGCCGCTCTGCAGCGCGCCCAGGATGGTCATGGCGTAAACCGATGGCGCAGCCGGCAGCTGCACGCCCTTTTCAGCAACGGCCCGTTCCAGGCGCTGGGTGATCCAGGCTTCGTGCATGCTGTAGAAAGCCTGCAGGGCGGTCAGCACGTTTTGCGGCAGGCTGGTAGCTTCGGCAGCCAGCATGCCGCACAGGCAGACGCGGCTGGTGCCAAGATTCTTGCGCCACAGCGCCAGGTATTTTTCGATCTGTTCCTTGAGCGGCCCGTTCACATCCATGCCGCGCATGATGTCGCCGATATTGCCGGCATAAGCTTGCACCGCTGCCAGCGCCAGGTCTTCCTTGGTCGGGAAATAGTAGTGGATGCTGGAAGTCTTGACGCCGACCAGCTCGGCCAGGTCACGATAGCTGAACCCGTTATAGCCGCGCGTGCCCAGCAGCACCAGCGTGTGCTCCAGCAGTTGTTCGCGTACAGGGGAAACGGTTTTCATGATCTTGTTACCTATAAAGAGATAGAGGAACAATACGGTGCGCACGCACTGTACAGTTTCTGGCGGCAATGCCCCGCCATGCTACGTCTTTTATCCCTGCGACGGCAAGCGGCGCGGGTCATGCAACAATCAACATCACAAAGACGTTCTGCTTGAATCGTATCATATATTATCTACTGAAAGGTAGACAAATATTCGAATATCTCTTTTTGTGGCGTATCTGTGGCCTATCAGGTAATGATTTATCTGTATAAGCAAATACCATTTGACTACCTAGCAGTAGATAACTAGAATCCATCTTACAGTAGTTGCAGACACGTTGTGACAGCCTTATCCGACCCAGATTTTTTTCCTACGGCAATATCAGGACTGGATCGGGCAACGTGCCCGGACTGCGGGATGAAATAGCGGATTCAGGAAGCGTCGTCTATTGCAGGCGTTTTTTATTTCCCCTAGCTATCTACCTAGTGATAGATATATATCCAGCAGCCCAGCACCGACGGTCCAGCAAAGTTGCCGCCCCGTCAGACCATGCGCTGCATGGCCGCTGTATTTGACACTTTGTTATCAACTCGAAAAAGAAAGCATTCATCATGAAAACCAATCTGATCGCCGCACTGGCACTGACCGCAATCGTTTCCGCTCCTGCATTTGCAGCCGACAATACCGCTCCGCTGACCCGCGCCCAAGTCCAGGCCGAACTGGTCCGCGCCCGCGCCGCCGGCGAACTCAACTTCGCCAACTCGCAATACCCGGTGTTCCTGCCGGCCGCCGCCAGCAACGTCCCGGGCAAGACCCGCGCCGAAGTGCAGGCCGAACTGGCACAGGCACGCGCTGCCGGTGAACTCGATTTCGCCGGTTCGCAATATCCGCAGTTCAACCGCGTCGCTACCACCGCGTCCGGTAAAACCCGTGCTGAAGTCCAGCAAGAACTGGCTGACGCACGCAGCTCCGGCCAACTGGTCTTCTCCAACGGCCAATATCCGGTCGATGCGAATAACGGCAACTGATAGCCTGTCAGCGATTCTTCGGGAATCGGCAGTCAATGACAAAACCCGCGCCTCGTAACGAGTGCGCGGGTTTTTATTTTCCGCCGAGTGCAAGATCCTCAGTTACTTCCTGAGGGCCCCTGGCTCAACTTGCTGAAGAAATCGGATAGCTTGGGCAGATCCGAAAAGGCAACATTAAAACGAAACCAGGGATGCGACGGCGGCGCCACGTGGAAAAACTCGCCCGGCGCCAGCCAGATTCCTTGCGCCAGCGCGCGGTCGGCAATTTCCGTGGCGCTCAGCGTGCTGTCCTGCATCCGGGCCCAATAAAACATGCCGCCGCGCAGCGGCCCGAACGGCAGCAGCCCAGCGTCCTCCAGGCGGGCGCTGACCTGCGCCTGCGCGCTCAGCAGCGTGCCGGCCAGGCGCTCGACGTGGCGCCGGTGATGGCCTTCAGTCAAGGCGTTGTAGACCAGCCGTTCGGTGATTTCGGAATTGGTCAGGCTCAAAATCATCTTGGTGCGCGCCAGCTCCTGCGCCAGATCGCTCTGGCAGACGATGAAGCCCAGCCGCAGCGACGGCGCGATGGTCTTGGAAAAGCCGCTGACATAGATCACGCGCTGCAGGCCGTCGAGCGCGGCCAGCATCGGATCGGTGGCCTGCGCCAGCTCGCGGTACAGATCGTCTTCCACCACCCAGAAACCGTGGCGCTCGGCGGCTTGCAGCACGCGCATCGCGCAGGCCGGGGTATAACTGGTGCCGGTCGGATTCTGCAAAACAGGATTGGTGAAGAAAATCTTCGGCTTGTGCAGCGTCGCCAGCTGCTCCAGCGCTTCCAGGTCGACGCCGCTGACGGTGCGCGGCACCCCGACCACATTGATGGCCGCCAGCCGCAGCATGGCGATCAGGTTGCAGTAGCCGGGCTCCTCGATGAATACCGTGTCGCCCGGCTTGACCAGGGTGCGCATGATCAGGTCCAGCGCCTGCGTCACGCCGTGGGTGGTGACTACCTGGTGCGGCGCGATCTCCAGCGCCCAGTTGGCAAAGGACTTGGCAATGGTTTGCCGCAGCGGCCCATAGCCGAAGGGATGGCCGTAGCCGACCTGCTGCGCTCCGGGCGAACGCAGGATGCGCCGTTCCGCCGCGTGCAAACCCTCGCCGTCCAGCATGCTGCTGGGCAGCCAGCCGCAGCCGGCCTTGATCGGCACCCGTTCGTCGGCAAACACTTCCGAAAACAGCCAGGCCGAGTCAATCACCGGATTGGGCCGCAGCGGCGGCATGCCGCTGCGCTGCGCCGCCTCGCGCTTGGCGATGAAGAAACCCGAGCCTCGGCGGGCGATCAGCATGCCGCTCGCCACCAGCCGTTCATAGGCTTCGACGATGGTGGCGTTGCTGACGCCTTGCTGCCGGGCGAACTGGCGGATCGACGGCAACCGTTCGCCGGGGTGCAGCCTGCCGCTGTCGATCAGGGCGCCGAGGGCGGCGACTACCTGTTCCACCAAGCCGAGGGCGGATTGCCGGTCCAGCGGCAGGGGCAGTTGCAAAGGATCGGACGCGGCGGGTTTGGTAGTCATGGCGGCAGTGTATTCAGTACAGATCAGGATTCACAACAATACACTTTTAACGATTTGTGTGAAGTGTATCTATGAATTCAGATTGTAACTGCAATAATCGGCGCCATTACCAACCACAATAAAGCCGCCTGCCGTGAACACACATCAATCGGATCAAGACCTGTCGGCATTCTGGATGCCATTCACCGCCAACCGCCAGTTCAAGGAAGCGCCGCGGATGTTCGTGTCCGCCAAGGGCATGTATTACCAGACCGACGACGGCCGCCAGGTGCTCGACGCCACCGCCGGCCTGTGGTGCGTCAACGCCGGCCATTGCCGCGACGAGATCACTGCCGCCGTCACGCGCCAGATCGGCAGCATGGATTACGCGCCGTCGTTCCAGATGGGTCATCCGCTGGCGTTCGCCGCGGCCGATAAGGTGGCGGGGCTGATGCCGGCCGGGCTGGACCGCATCTTTTTCACCAATTCCGGATCGGAAGCGGTCGACAGCGCGCTGAAGATCGCCCTGGCTTATCATCGCGCCCGCGGCGAAGGCCAGCGCACCCGCTTCATCGGCCGCGAGCGCGGCTATCACGGAGTCGGCTTCGGCGGCATTTCGGTGGGCGGCATCAGCAACAACCGCAAGG
>Ga0210409_10004956_pt1 | contig 14101 bp, 16 predicted proteins | sample IncBWH17MmetaG_FD_161649 | JGI IMG/M metagenome (GOLD analysis project Ga0210409, IMG submission 161649) | Forest soil microbial communities from Barre Woods Harvard Forest LTER site, Petersham, Massachusetts, United States - Inc-BW-H-17-M | ecosystem: Environmental > Terrestrial > Soil >... | reverse complement strand
CATCTCGTGATACAGATCGTTACCTTCGCGAGTGCGTTCGCCGACACCGGCGAACACCGAGACACCGCCGTGGAGCTTGGCGATGTTGTTAATCAACTCCATGATCACGACGGTTTTGCCGACGCCGGCACCACCGAATGCGCCAACCTTTCCACCCTTCAAGAAGGGGCAGATCAAGTCGATCACCTTGATCCCAGTGGGAAGCAGTTGTGGAGACGTCGATTGGTCCACGAGCGGGGGCGCGGGCCGATGGATGGGATAATATTTCTCTGCCGTGACAGGTCCGCGTTCATCCACCGGATTTCCGGTTACATCGAAGACCCGGCCCATCACTCCGTCGCCGACGGGCATGGAGATAGGGGCTCCATTGTCACTGACTTCGAAGCCGCGTTTCAGCCCTTCGGTACCTGACATCGAGATCGCTCGTACCCACTTGTCCCCCAGATGCTGCTGCACCTCGAGTGTCACCTTTGTGGGCTGGTCTTGGACCGTACATTCGCAAGTCAGAGCGTTGTAGATTCCGGGCAACGCCCCCGGAAACTCGACGTCCACTACCGGGCCGAGGATCTTTACAATCTTACCTTTGTTCATATTCACGTCCAGTTGTGGCGCCTGTTATCCAAATGACTCCGCTTCAATCGGACTGGCCGCCGGCAATCTCCAGCAATTCCTTCGTAATGTTGCCCTGTCGCAATTTGTTGTATGCAAGCGTCAAGTCCTTGATAAGGTTCTCGGCACTATCCGTAGCGTTCTTCATGGACACCATGCGCGCGCTTTGCTCGCTCGCTTTGGCATTCAGCAGGACTTGATAAATGAAAATGTCGAGATAGTGCGAAAGCAGATAGCTCAGCACGAACTCAGGGCTGGGTTCAAAGAGGGACTCGGTGGTGTCGTTGGATAGTTCCTCTTCGGACCTGACACCCGGAATCTTGATTGCTCTGACTTCGCCTACGGGCAGATATTCCAGACAGAGCGCTTGTTGAGTCAGCGTGTTGACAAAACGGGTGGCGATCACCTGAACCTGGTCCACGGTGCGTTTCAAGAACAGGTCGCGGGCAAACGCAGCAATTGCCCGGGATTCAGAGAATTGAGGCGTGTCCCCGAGGTGAACTCGGCAACCAGCTGCCGGCCTGTGCGCGCGATGAATTGCGCAGCCTTTCGTCCTGCGGTGATAAAAAGTGTGGACTCCGCGTCGAATTCGGCAGCGAGGCGGAAAACGTTGCTGTTGAGTGCACCGCAGAGGCCTTTATCCCCGCCTACCAGGATGACTGCTCGTTTGTGTACTTCCCGCCTTTCCAGCAAAGGGTGGCTAAAATCTCCCATGCGAGTTGTCGCTTCCCGCTGGATGCGGTACAGCACCTGTACGAACGGACGTCCCGCCAGGGCTGCGAGTTGGGCTTTGCGCATCTTTGACGCTGCCACCATTTGCATCGCTTTGGTTATCTGCGCAGTACTGCTGATGGAGCGTATGCGCCGTCGCAAGTCGCGTGGGCTGTTCATAAATCAACCGTCCCGAGTTCCAGATCCCGCAAGTTCAAACCAGAATGCCGAAAACTAAAGGAGACCTCATCTCCACGTTTCCTTGAACTGATCGATGGCTGCTTTCACCTCGGTAGCCAACGTTGCGCCGAGAGCTTTTTCCTTTGCAATTCTGCCGAGTAGCTCTGGCTTCCGGGTACTCAGGTATTCCATCAATGCGAGTTGAAACTCCTTGACCCGCTCCACCGGCACGTCATCCACGTACCCGTTCTGGACCGCCCAGATCACTGACACTTGCGTCTCGACACCGATCGGGCTGTATTGGGGTTGCTTAAAGATTTCCATAATGCGCTTGCCGCGATCGATCTGCGCTTGGGTTTTTGCATCCAGCTCCGAGCCGAATTGTGCAAAGGCGGCCAACTCGCGGAATTGGGCGAGGTCACCTTTTAGCTGGCCCGCAACTTGCTTCATGGCTTTGAGCTGCGCCGCCGAACCGACACGTGAAACCGACAGACCCACCGAAATGGCCGGACGCACACCCTGATAGAACAAGTCCGTTTCCAGGTAGATCTGTCCATCCGTGATGGAGATGACGTTGGTCGGAATGTATGCGGAAACATCACCGGCCTGCGTTTCAATAATCGGCAGAGCAGTGAGCGACCCATTTCCATACTTCTCACCCACGCGTGCCGCCCGTTCAAGCAGTCGGCTATGAAGGTAAAACACATCGCCGGGATACGCCTCGCGTCCCGAAGGCCGCTTGAGTACTAATGACACTTGCCGATACGCGACTGCATGCTTGGACAGATCGTCATAGATAATCAACGCGTCCATGCCGTGATCCATGAACCACTCACCCATCGCAGCGCCCGCGAACGGTGCCAGGTATTGGTTGGTGGCGGAATCCGAGGCCGATGAAGCGAGGACGATGGTGTAAGGCATGGCTCCGGCTTGTTCGAGAACGGAGATGATGCGTGCGATATTGGATTGTTTCTGACCGATTGCAACGTAAATGCAGTACAGGGGGCGATAGTCCTTGTCGCCTTCAGCCTCCGCCGCCTTGTTGAGATAAGCCTGGCTGATGATAGTGTCGATACAGATCGTTGTCTTACCTGTTGAGCGATCACCGATGATTAATTCGCGTTGGCCGCGCCCGATGGGAATCATCGCGTCAATCGCCATAATTCCCGTTTGCACCGGCTGCCGGACGGGGCTGCGACGGATGATCCCCGGAGCGATTTTTTCAACCGGATAAAAGATCTCACTCTCGATCGGCCCCTTGCCATCCAAGGGCTCTCCGAGCGTATTCACAACCCTCCCCAAGAGGCTTTTACCAACAGGAACCTGCAGCAGTTTCCCGGTGGTACGGACTTCATCGCCTTCTTGGAGTTGGGTGTAGTCACCGAGGATGACGACGCCGACTTCAGTTTCTTCGAGGTTCAACGCCAACCCAGTAATGCCCTGGCCGAGGTCAAGCATCTCGTTGAGCATTGCGTCGGTAAGGCCTTCAACCCTGGCTACACCGTCGCCAATTTCGCGGATCACACCTACATTTTGTCGGGCGGTGGATGTCTTCAAGCCTGAGATTTGGGCTTCGAGCTCCTTCAATAGATCGGCCACTTTCGCTTCACCCCGGTTCATTCAATTTTCGAAAGGCGAGCGCCGCCTGGACTTCTGGCTCACCTTACTTCGAGTTGGTAATGCCAAACTGCGTTGCCAAAGCAGCTAAGACTGAGCGCACACTGTTGTCGTAGACGTCGCTACCGACCTTGATGCGCATGCCCCCGATCAGCAACGGATTTTGGCTAAACAATGCCGTCAGCCCCGGACCGTAAGCATTCTTAAGTCCGATTTCAACGCGGGTCTGCAGGTCCGTCGGCAAAGGGACGGCGCTCTCGATCTTTGCGGCGTGCCGCTCGTATTCAAGTTTTAGTAATCGCAGAAAGTGTCGCAACACCGTTAGATAACCGCGGCGCTTGGCGTGCGCGACTTTCTGTACAGCCAGCCGAACGCGGCCTTCATCGATTCGTCCGTCGAGCAGACACACGCGGAACAATTGCTTGGCATCTCGCACGGCTTGTTTGGACGTTGTCATAACGGCCATTTTCGAACCACGCTACGCGGCTCGCCCCAATTGCTTCACGGTTTCTTCGGCCATGCGCCTTTGATCTTCTTGTGTCAGGATCTTGCCTGTGACGGTCGCCGTGGTCTGGACCACCAGTTGGCCCACTTCGCGCTTAAGGTCAAGCAGCATCCGAGCGTGTTCCTGCGCCGCTGCCTCTCGCGACTTGGTCAGGATCTGCTCACCAGTAGCGATTGCCTTCTGAGTTTCCTGCTGCTTGACCCTAGCCGCGGCGGCATGCGCCTCCTCAATGAGCCTGGTGGCCTGAGCATTGGCCTGTACCAGGACTGTCTGGCGCTGAGCCTCGGTCCCGGCGAGTTCAGCTTTGATCTTCTCCGTGTCGGCAAGTCCTTGAGCAATCTGTCGCCGCCGCTCTTCGAGCATCGTGAGGATCGGCTTGTAGGCGAACCGGTAGAGAAGAAGGCAAACGATGGAGAAGCTGATGATCTGGGAAACCAGATGAGGCCAGTCCACGCCGAATGTATTGGCAAGCTGCTGGATCTGCCCTCCGCCATCCGGTCCAGCCAGAAACGCTAGCGTAGTCATGGTCATCTCTCACAATACGGGCGCTGGCCTCTCTTGGACCTGCGCCGAAATCCGCCCTTACTTAACGAGGAACAGGGCGTAAAACACAATCGCTTCGGCAAAAGCAATTGCCAAGATGGACTGAACCAAAATCTTCGTGGAGGCCACGGGGTTGCGTCCAACCGCCTCCGAAGCGCTCATTCCGATCAGTCCCACGCCAATGGCCGCACCAAGCGCCGCCAGACCAACATGCAGGCTTCCACTCATATGATTGTCCTTTTCTTTCCCGTCGGCTCCCGCGATTGAACACGGTCAAGCCGCCGATTATCAATCCATCAACTATGTGAAGCCACGGTTTGTGAGTCCTCGTGCTGACACATCAACATCGTGAATACAGCAGTCAACAACATGAAGACCAAGGCTTGAACCAATCCCATAAGTAATTCAAGAAAATAAAAAGGGATTGGGACCAGCCACCCGAAACCGGGGACCAGCTTGGACATAGCCTCCAACAGGTTCTCTCCGGCATAGATGTTCCCGTAAAGACGAAAAGTAAGGGAGATCGGGCGAAATAAAATCGAGACAACCTCCAGGCATCCGGCAGCGAAGAACACAACCACCATTAGAACCTTTAGCAGGCCCTCGGTGTCCCCCTTGGGGGCGAACAATTCTTTGAAAAATCCCCGAACACCAACTTCTCGGAACGACCAGACAATCCAACTGGCGAAAAAAACAAGGGCCATAGCCAATGTCATATTGACGTCGGCATTGGCACCGCGGAACAAAGGTTGCTCAATCCTGAAGCCGTGTGAGGTTTGGTGTCCCCAGCCGATCGAGCCCACGCCGGGAATTAATCCCACCCAATTGGCGGAGAGAATGAAGATGAAGATAGTCGCAAAATACCAAAAGGTGCGCTGGGTCAAATGCGGTCCAATGATTCCGACCATGAACTTGTAGAGCCCTTCAATTAACCATTCCAAGAAGTTCTGCGCTCCACCGGGAACTTGTTTCATGTCTCGTGTCGCGAATTGCGCAAACACAATGAGACCTAGCGCGACGATCCAGCTAACAATCATGGAATTGGTGATCGGGAAGTTGAACGGGCGAGCGATCTCTACTGGCTTGGCCGATAGTCCGTGTTCCTCGGCCTTGGAAGGCTCACTCGCCAGATTCGCCTGAGACGCGCGTGCGACCGTCGCCGCTAAGCCGAACCGCGATGTCGGATTCATTGCCACACTCGATGTAAGGCTTAGAACCGCTAGCATCCCGGTAAGCAACAGCGTTTTCATAATCACCTTTGTGCAAGTCGCGTCCCTGACGCCGTAAGGTCGCCGGGAGCTGACTTCTCATAACCAAGGAGGGCGAAATACAACGCGCGATCGAAGAACTGCGTGAGGGAGCGCAGGAGGTTTACGCCGCCCCAAAATTCCACTGGTTCGTCCAGAAGGCACTCCTGCTGCATGTATTCCCATAAGTGCTCGTGAGCGATACATATGGCCCAATGCAGATTGCTGAATGGAACTCCTTTTTGAGCGCGTGACACCCCAAGGGCCTTGTAGCGCTCCTCGATCGTCGCGTCGGTTTCGGTCGCCAACCAAGCAGTCAGGTCTCGATAGATTTCCAGGATGGCTCGTTTTTGTTCGTCTACCGATACCGCGAGTAGCAGTTGATTGCATCTCTCCGAACTTCTGATCTTCCGGAGGACTTCTTCGGACATCCGCTCCGCATTCCCCTTCATGTGCTGAACCAATTTCAGGGCACGCATTCGGTTCTCCTGGCGGAATCGACGATTGGTGTTGATACCTGCTTGCAAGTGTGCGCAAACAGGTATTGGTGTGCGCTCTCCGTCAGTAAGCAATCAAAGCTGCAACCCAGAGTTCGCAAGCATCCCGCGCGTCGACGAGCAAAGGTTAGTGACAGTGCTGAAATCTGGATACTGGCAGAATCTACAGAGCATTCTCTTCGTCGCAACCAAGCGCTTCGAGTCGCACCCAACGTGCACGGCTTCATTTGTAAGACTGCAGCGACAAGGAATCAGGTCCAACCAACTGGCAAAAGTTGCAGTGGCCGTTGGTGGGATGCCGCTTTAGGTTGATACGGAAGCTTCACCCACCACCGGCCAAAGTACGCCGTTACTCGACGAAGGAGTGGCGAACAGCTATGCACGTTCGACCAACAATATCGCGACTTATTCCAATCAGCAGTTGGTTGCCGAGTTCCTCATGGAAAACGGCGCGCGGAGACCTGGTTGCTGGTGTTGCTGTTGCTTGCCGTCAGCGTGTTTCTTTCTCTTAGATACGGAGAGCGGGCAACATCCGAGGTGCCGCTTACTGTGGAACATGAATAACAGTGCGTTATTGGTCCGGGGCCTGATTGTCAAAAGACTTATTGCGCCGCTGACGACGGCGAGAGTGCGACACTCATTACGCGCTCGCGGCGAGATAGTCGATTTCACTGAACCCGCCAGTACTGGACGGATAGCAGTCACTCTCGTGGCATCCACATTTCGAGTCTTATTATCAGCCTGTTGCTTGCTCACTAGCTCGGCGGTCGCACAGGAGGAGTGGCAACGGCGAGAATGTGCGAGGCCTCACGATTTCGATTCAAGTTTACAATTGACCCACCGCTTAGCACCCCAGATGTTGAAGCATTCCCAAGCTGAAGGCCTACCTATGCAGGAAAGGGTGTTCAAGGGAAGCAGTCCTTTTGCTAGCGACCAAGAGGACTGGCGACGAGAGGGCCTTTTGGGGCCTCACGATTTAGTCGCAAACCCAGCGCGAACCGATGCCCCCGCAATGCAGATGCCTGCGAGTGCGCCAGCTTCGATTGAATCTAGCCAGGGAAGTGCGTCTAAGCGTAGAGGCTCCGTGGTTGTCGCGCCTATGCCGATTTCCAGCCCCGCCTTGGGCACTGGTTTAGTGCCGGTTCTTGCCTACATTTTTCCGCTTCGCAAAGATGACAAAATCTCTCCGCCCTCCGTAGTAGGAGCGGCCGGCCTGGTCACGAACAACGGGACTCGCGGTTTTGCCGCCTATGCTGATTTATTCATAGCAGAGGACACCTACCGAGTCACCTCATTTTACGTTCGTGGCAATCTCAATTACGACTTATACGGTGTAGGAATTTCCGCGGGTCGCGCGGGGCTCAAGCTTCCGCTCGAACAAACAGGCCAGGTCTTTCGTGGTGAAGTGTTGCGCGCAATTGGGTGGGACTTCTTTTTGGGGGTACGATTCTGGACGGGAAGTTCGGAAATTGCGCCCAGAATCAGCGGGGGAACAGCGCCGGAGACTCCCCCTCCGCCCGACCTTGGGATCAACACTATCTTGAGGGCCGTGGGCCTTCGGCTGAAACGTGAAACTTCACTTAATCGCTTCTATCCCACCGACGGCACATTGCTCGACTTCACATCCGACTTCTTCTCTGAGGCTCTTGGCAGCAAGTACTCCTTCCAAGCGTACAGATTTACGTTCAACAAGTATGGAAGCTTGAGCAAAAACCAGGTCCTTGCTTACAATTTGTTTGTCTGTGGGACAGGCGGCGATCCGCCGTTTTATGGAAATTGCATCTATGGGGCAAACAATGAGCTCCGCGGCTACACGGCAGGTCGATACCTTGATCGTTACATGTTCGCCACGCAATTGGAATATCGGCTGAGCTTGCCATGGAGATTCGGAGCGGTCGGATTTGGGGGAATCGGTGAAGTCGTGGCGGGTGGCTCACAAATCTTCAGGAGCAACAATCTCCTGCCGGCTGGCGGTGGTGGTTTGAGGTTTCAATTGAGCAAGAAATACGGCGTCAACCTTCGAGCGGATCTCGCTCGGGGCAGGGATACGTGGACCTGGGGAATGGGCGTCGGAGAAGCATTCTAATTGCTAATCAGCTGGGGGTGCAGATCGCATCAGTAACTTATAGTGAGTAGTACTCCGTAAAGATAATCGGTCGGGAGGAACTCTCGATGGTGATTTGTCTTCCACCCGCAGTAAAGATCGAGCATTCCGGGTGACCACTGACGAAGGACTATTTTTTGGCTTGCGGAGGATAGTTTTTCAGCAATTTCTTTACGGCCTTTGCCAGATTCTTCTGCTGTTTCTCGGGTTTGGCTTTCGGATCGAGGGTTTTGCTCGCCACGCCGCGCCAAGCAAGATCGCGGTTCGCGGAGTCGTACATGTCTAAAGCCAACTGGCCGACATAGATGGTCGAAGTCTGTCCCGTAGTCGTGCTCATACCACCTGTGCCACCGTACCACCCACCCCGGTACCAACCCCCACCATATCCCCAATCCGAGTTAAACGATGTAAACTGTTTCTCTTGGCCGATACCAACCTGATATGCCATATAAAGGTTGGCGCTGTCATCAGTGACCTTGGTGAGTCCTTTAGTGGCTAGCTCTGCGTCGACGGCGTCCACGATCTGCTTGTTTACCAAGTCATTCACAGTTGCTGCATCTTTCAGAGTGACCCACTTGTACGTCTTGAACTTCGAGAAATCAGCATTCTTGTCGAAGTTGTAGCGAACGTCCTGGCTGAATGCGGCAGTCGCTACCAGAAGAAGACCTGCCACTGAGAATAGTAGAACCCTTTTCATTTTACCCTCCATGAGCAGACCAATCGAGATCCAGCACAGAACTGCCTTGACATGCAATTGGTGCGACGAGTAGGCAGACACAGATCTGGTTTTCTCAAAGTGCAGAACCAATTCTAGGGGCAGGAGAGACTTGCAGAAACTGTCACAACTTACAGAGTCAAGACGCTCACTGTGTACACCAGTTGTTGTCGTGGCACTATGCTGCGGAGGCGGCGCGTGACGCGCTTGTGGCTAGAGGTTCCAGACGACCACGGAAAATATTGAGCAACAGCAGGACAGCTAGGACCATCACCAGATTGAAGATCAGTTGCGCCCAAGCCACGGCCATTCCGGGGTCGCCGGCTGCTTGCACTACCTTTGCTGAAAACGAGCCAAGGAACGGTAGGAAAAGCACTACACCGAATACGTTGAAGCAGAGATTTGCCAGCGCCACACTTCGTGCGGTTTTATTCATCTTGATGCTAGCCACTAGCGCCGTTACTGTTGTTCCAATGTTCGCCCCAATCACGATCGGAATCGCGGACGTCGCCGGCAGCAGGCTCTGTTGCACAAGCAGAATGCACAGCCCCGTCGTGATACTGCTCGATTGAACGATTGCGGTAATCAACATTCCAGCCAGCGCTCCCGTTAGGGGTCCGCTTGAGCGGCTGAGCATTTCCGTCAAAACGGCGCTTTGGGCCAGTGGTTTCAGCGAAAAGCTCACCACGTCAAGGCTGAAAAAGATGAAACCGAAATAGAAAGCGAGCTTGCCTAGCATCTTAAGCCGCGTGGGAAGCGCGCTCAGAAGAGTGCCGAGAACTATGAAGAAGGGTCCAATCGATGTCAGCTTCAGGGAGACCAGCCATGCGGTTGAGGTTGTTCCCACATTTGCTCCGAGCAGAATGCCCAGACTCGATCGAAATGACATGGTTCCAGCGTCTACCAGGGACACTGTAAGTGCGGTGACCGCGCTACTGGACTGAACAATCGCGGTCGCAACCGCGCCCAACAGCACGCCTCGCCACCGGCTTTGAGTCAACTGTCCGAGCCACTTGCTTAGCGCAGTAGCTCCCACCCGCTGAATCTCGTGGCTGAAGTTTTCCAGCCCGTACAGGAAGAGTACGATCGCTGCGACGATCGCCAGCAGAATCCTAAAGTTGGACATTTCCCTCTCCTGCCCCGAGCACAAACCTAACGTTCACCTTCATTGATGGACGTTACGTTCATCGTGAAGCCTCCTGGACCCTCGTCTTTTGCCAAAATCAGGAATCGCGTTGGTTGCTTTGTCGGACAGGTGCGCCGCCAGATACATAGTCTGTGATGGGAACGCGATCTCAGCCCCTGCCTGCTCGATGGCTCCGATGATGTTCAAGAGCAGCTCTTCCTGGATCTCCAGGAAGTGGCCCCAGTCACGCGCGAACACATAAGCGAAAATCTCAACGTCCAGAGAAAAAGCGCCGAGGCGGAGAAATCGAACCCGCACGGACGAGGAGTCAAGGCTGGAGTGACCGGTAAGCAATTTTTGGAGGTCCGCTGTAATTGAGCGCATCTGGAGGGGCGTGGTTTCATAGCGCAAACCCACCACGGGATGAAACCAGAAACGGTCCCGAGCCGAGAGGTTTTCTAGACTCATATTCGCAATTTGACCGTTGGGCACAAAAACCAGCGTACGATCGAGTGTACGAATGCGGGTTGAGCGGAGGCCTACTTCTTCGACCGCTCCCACAATATCGCCCACTCGAAGGGTATCGCCCACATGTACAGCTTGATCAGCGATCAAGGAGATTCCAGCAATGACGTTTTCTAGTGTTTTTTGGGCGGCCAACGCAACTGCAATGCCGCCCACGCCGAGACCTGTGAGGGCAGCAGTTGGATTTATCCCGAAGTGATAAAAAGTGAAGAGCAAACCCGCAAAAAGGACTAGCCCGTCCATTACGCGCCGGATCAGCCGCAAGACGGCCGCCGACCCGCTCAGGGTCGGTCGACGCCCCACAAGATAACGCTCACCCCAGCCGTTCAGGAGAATCAGCAGCCACATGGAGCCGACAACCGCAATGATCAGGGCGATGGTAGACCAGAACTGCCGAGCTAAGAGCGGGAGACCTACCGTCGACAACAGCCATAGGATGGTGATGGCGAGTAGCAGCAGGCGCACTGGCGGAGCTAAGACTCGAGGAGTTTGCGCCTGGATATTTCGCAGGAGTCTGCGCCGGAACGCCCTGACACCCAAGCCAATGATCCGGTCCAATACGCCCGTCAGCATGTAGAGAAACGGCATGCCGACAAAAATCGCGAGCCACTGAAAAAGCGGGATATTCGCCAGTCGGCGCTTAACCAGAAATTGGGGGAGGATTTTCTCCGCGTCTGGCGTGCTTGCTTCTGGAAAAACATCCGGAATCGTCTGGAGAGTCTCGCGGGAGAAAAGCCAGATCTTTCCCAATTTCCCACGATCCACGCGCTCCACCAGAATATCGACGTCACCCTTAGCCGTACTGATGGTTCCAACTAGATCTTGATCGGGTTTAAGAGGGTCCGGTATGCCGCCTTCAGGATTGTCGCTCAGAGAGTTGAGCCGAGCAGGAAGGCGACGATCCAGCACAACGGCAAGTTTACGCGCTAAATCTTCGGCCTCGGTTCCCCGCAGTGGAGTGTTCAAGTAAAGAACAGCGACTTCAGAGTTGCCTTTCCGCGCAGCATTGAGAAAACCAATGACTGCACCGCGAGGCGTGCTGCGCCCGAGGGTGTCCTTGGGGATCTCGGGCTGCGCTTCAGCGACCGGAGCCTTAGGAGCAGCAACCTGGGGCCAGACGCATGGCGACAGAAAAAGTAAAGAAGCTACGAGGACCCTGCAGAAATTCGGAATGTCGAGATTCAGCCTGCTCATAAAGACGAGCTCCCCTGGCACACAGCAACATCGACGCAGCATTGCCTCGGAACTGTAAGAGGAAGATCTTCTTTGGGGATTTGCCTTCGGAGAACTGATAGAAATGCCAGTTAACCTCTCTGTGCGCTGAGCGCCAAACTGCTAAACGAACCGCGGTGTGTGGTGCTCATAGGGAGGCGCCGGTGCCGGAAAAGAAAAACGGAGAAAAGAATCATCAAGAGACAACGCCGATCAGGAAAAAGAAGTACGAGCGCGAACTGCGCAAGCTGCAGACCAAGCTGGTTGAAATGCAGGAATGGATAAGAACCAGCCGCGCCAAAGTCGTGGTTGTGTTCGAGGGGCGGGACGCGGCAGGGAAGGGCGGAGTGATCCATCGCATCATGGAGCGCGTCAGTCCGAGGATATTCCGCCATGTAGCTTTGCCGGCCCCGACTGAAAGGGAAAAATCACAGCTGTATGCCCAGCGTTATATGAAGGAACTGCCGGCGGCCGGTGAGGTAGTGCTTTTCGACCGCAGCTGGTATAACCGTGCTCTAGTCGAGCATGTGATGGGCTTTTGTACGGACCAGCATTACACCGATTTTCTCCGTATGTGTCCAGGCTTCGAGTCTCTCCTGAAAAATAATGGCATTATTCTCGTAAAGTACTGGTTTGAGGTTAGCGAACCGGAGCAGCACAGGCGATTCCTCAGGCGTATTGAAGACCCGATGCGACGGTGGAAATTGAGCCCTATGGACCTTGAATCGCATCGCCGCTGGTACGACTACTCGCGAGCGCGTGATGCAATGTTTGCAGCCACCGATACCCAACAATCTCCTTGGTATTGCGTTCAGACCGACGATAAAGAGCGCGCTCGACTCAATTGCATCGCTCACCTGCTCAGTGTGGTGCCCTGGAAGAAAGTTCCGATGGAAAAGGTGACACTTCCGAATCGGCAGAAGCCGAAGGGGTACGAAGCTCCCGATTGGAACTATCATTGGATCCCTCAGAAGTATTGAGCTGGACCTGTGAGGCAAGAAACAATTCCACGATGCTAGCGTGTTCCGCATTCGCGATGTCGAATATAGAGTGACATTCGCCGTGTAGGCCTTGGCCCGGTGGGTGGGTCGAGGGGCGAGTCTTACGCGGCGGCGCGCGGTAGGTCCACCACTTCGGTGCTATAGAGCTTTTGATGGCGTGCCGATAGTCTTCCAGTCGAAACAATCAGCCCTATTTCCGGAGCCTGTGTCCATCCCGCGTCTTCGGAGACCCACGATGGCGTTTGACGGCGACCGGAACTATGTCCACCAATCGTCATTCCAGCATCTTACGAGTAACAACGACTCTAAGGATGAGAAGACCGAATGGAACAGAATGGCCATATTCGTGTTCTGCTGGTGGATGACCACGAGGTGTTTCGCCGTTTTGTGTTCTCGATGCTTGAAAGAGCAGTGAATTTTCAGGTGGTCGGCGAGGCGGCAGATGGGCTGCTAGCTGTTCAGCTAGCTAAAGCCCTTCAGCCCGACGTGATTCTTCTGGACATCGGCTTGCCGGGAATCAACGGTCTCGATGCTGCCCGACAAATCGGCGAAGTTGCCGGCAAAGCGAGGGTCATCTTCCTGACCCAAGAGACGTCACCCGAAGTAGTGCAAGAAGCTTTTGACTTGGGCGCATGGGGTTACATCATCAAGGCACAAGCTGGATCCGAACTTCTGCCTGCTATGGAAGCAGTCTCGCGCGGGGAGCGGTTCTTGAACAGCAAGAACGGTACAGCCTGAAGTAGTAATTCCGACGACATCGAAATCGTCGTGTCCCGCAGACTGGGCGTCTCAACCGCGACGAAGAGCTTCGCTAAGAGATATCGGAGCAGAACAAGGTGCGGGTCGAATTTGCTCATTCCGGTACTCCCCACAACTTACAAAAGGAGGTTTCACTTGCGTTGTTCCGGGTTGTGCAAGAAGCTTTGCAGAATGCAGTGAAGCATAGCCGAGCGAAGGAGTTTAATGTCGAATTGCGTGGCGAACCCGACGAGATTCATCTTAACGATTAGCGATATGGGAACGGGGCTCGACCAACAAAGGCCTATGGATAGTAATGGCCTCGGACTGATCAGTATGCGCGAGAGACTGCAACTGATGAACGGAACAATGGTAATTGAGTCTACGCCTGGACATGGGACTATTATTCGAGCCCGGGTGTGCCGCTCAACGCCGATACTGGGTCACATGGACTCCGCCGGATGACTGGAAGACTCTTCCGACAGGAGATTACCTCGATGACAAATGTTGCTTCTTTTCTCATAATCAGGCACGACATCCCATGGGTAGACGCTGGGCTTCAAGTTGGTTCAGTTGATTAGAAGACTTAGTTTAGGCATCGCATCCGCGAAATCACCATGAGTCGGCTATCCGATATTGCTTAACGATGCTTGCCGCACGTAAGCCATGTGTTTCTGTCAATTTTGACAGTTGATGGAAGATATGCGTCTGGTACTTTCGTAACTGCACGCCCTTGGCTTGCAGCTGCCATGTATCAGTTCCTCGAGCCTC
>Ga0210409_10004955_pt1 | contig 14103 bp, 8 predicted proteins | sample IncBWH17MmetaG_FD_161649 | JGI IMG/M metagenome (GOLD analysis project Ga0210409, IMG submission 161649) | Forest soil microbial communities from Barre Woods Harvard Forest LTER site, Petersham, Massachusetts, United States - Inc-BW-H-17-M | ecosystem: Environmental > Terrestrial > Soil >... | reverse complement strand
TCTCGTCCTGCTCGATCGTCAGATAGTTGAGCTTTCGTTCTGCGGCGCGGAGCGAAGCGCTGATTCCCGCTGGACCGGCGCCTACGATTAGCAAGTCCAAAACAGCGGGAGTGCGCAGCCCGCTGGTTCTGCTGGCTACGGTGTCCACGCAATCGCGCCCCTGATTGATGGCGTTTTTAATCAAAGCCAGGCCGCCTAGTTCGCCGGCGATAAATAAGTTGGCCACATTGGTTTCGTGTTGGGCTGAGAGGACGGGCAAATCCGCGGACATTCCCGGGTGGGCCATGACCATGGTGATGGCGCCCACCGGGCAAGCTTCCGCGCAGAGGCTGTGGCCGATGCATTTGTAACCGTTAACGATGGCAGCCTTGCCGCCTAGCATGGCCAGGACATCGCCCTCCGGACACACGGTCGTGCACGTCGCACAGCCGATACAGGAGTTTGCGTCGATCTGGGGATGCTGCGCGCGGGGTCCCTCGGAGTAGATAGTTCCCTTTTTGGCGGCGTCATGCGCGCGCTGTTCGCGATCCTTCATTTTTTTCAAGTAGCCGAAAAGGAAGAAGAGGCAAATCGCGGCAGCGATGGCAAAAGTGATCAGACTATCCATGACGGACCATTGTAGCCGCGCAAAAGAATTTCCGGCCAACCCCTGCGACCTCAAATGCACCTGTACGACTGGCCTGCATTGTTCAGGTGCGATTTCCTGTTCGAGGACAGGGGAAACACTGTCCCGCGATGCCCGATGGCGGACAAGAGCAGCGTGCTACGATCACGGTGCTATTCACTAATTGGCGTTGTCCTGCAAGAAGCCATGACGCCGACGCGACGATGCACCGCTCTCTTTCAGACGCATCGAATTTGACCAGCCGATTTGCGCTTCGCACCTTACCCACAATCTTTTTTCTTTTGGCGCTGTTTTCGTGCGCTGCTCCAGCTCGCGCGCAAATCTCTCCTGGTCCTCTGGCAAAAGCGCATCAGTCGCTTTCCGGAGTTTTGAACTGCACGAAATGCCATGACCTGGGTGCCGGCGGCGTGAAATTCAAATGTCTGGATTGCCACACGGAAATCCGGGATCGCCTGGCGCAGAACCGCGGTATGCACGCGGTCTGGGTAGGAACAAAAGGAACAAGCAAGGACTGCGTTCAGTGTCACTCCGACCACAACGGGGCCGATTTCCCGCTGATCCGCTGGCAGCCGAGCCGCGAGGCCCTGGACCATCGTCAGACCGGATTCGCGCTAACGGGCGCCCACGCCGGATTGCGCTGCGAGCAATGCCATAACGCCCGGGAGATCTTGCCCGCGGCGCGTGCGGGAATTCAAGTAAAGGACTTAAATCACACCTATTTGGGGCTCACCAATTCCTGTATCGGGTGCCATGAGGATGAGCATCGAGGACAACTCGGTGCGAACTGTACGCAATGCCACACAACGACTGCCTGGAAGCCGGCTTCTGGATTTAATCACGCAGCGACGAAATTCCCTCTGACGGGAACGCACGCAACAGTGGCCTGCGCCAAGTGCCACACCTCGTTGGCCGACGCCAAGCCCTATATCAGATACACCGGGTTTGCCTTCGAGACGTGTACTGCCTGCCATACAGACCCGCATAAGGGAAGTTTCAAAGGCACCTGCCAGTCGTGCCACAACACATCGAAATGGACACAGGTAGCACAGCTCGAGGGCTTCGATCACTCAAAGACCGCTTTTCCGCTTCTCGGCAAGCACAGCAGCGTGGCGTGCAGCGAATGTCACACCGGCGGTGACTTCAAAACGCCGGTAGCTCACGCCACGTGCGCGGCTTGCCATTCCGATTATCACCGAGGCCAGTTCCTGGCGCGCGCCGGCGGCGCAGATTGCGCCGTCTGTCACACGGTGGATGGGTTCAAGCCTTCTACTTTTGGAGTTAAGGAACATGCTGCAAGCAGCTATCCACTTGAAGGCCGCCACGCCGAAGTGAAGTGCGAAGAATGCCATGTCCCAAAGGGTAAGAACACCGTGTTTCGGATCACTCAGACCGAATGCAGCAGTTGTCATGAGGATGTTCACAAAGGCCAATTTGCGGCGGCGCCATATGAGAATCGCTGCGAGCGGTGCCACAGCGTTGCCGAGTTCCGTCCCGCGCATTTCACGCTGGCCCGTCACCAGCAAACGGGCTTTCCGCTGACCGGCGGGCATCTAGCCGTACCCTGCGGGCAATGCCATCAGGAGCGGCCCCGCGGCTCAATCACGCCGGTGAAATTCCGCTTTGAAGATCGCTCCTGCACCGCATGCCACGCCGATCCGCATTCCGGTCAATTCCGCGAGCAAATGGCGGCAAAACGCGCGGACGGTAGAGCTGCGGGATGCGAGGCATGCCACACCACGGTCCAATGGAAGGAGCTGCACGGTTTCGATCACGCCAAGACCAGGTTTCCTCTGCTTGGCTCTCACCGAGCGGTAGCGTGTGTCGATTGCCACCGGCCGCCTTCACCGGAAACGACGTTGGAGCACGTGAATTTCGGCGCCGCGCCTGTGCAATGTTCCGCTTGCCACAACGACCTGCATGCTGGGCAGTTTGCCAGCCGCAGGGACGTGACGGATTGCTCCAGTTGCCACAACGTCAATCGCTGGAAACCGGCAGCTTTTGATCACGACACCCGCACACCCTTCTCACTTCAGGGTGCGCACCAGAATGTGCCGTGTGCAGGCTGTCACATGTTGAAGCGGGTGGTGCGGGGCCAAAATGTTTTGTTTTACAAGCCCACACCCGCACACTGCGCCGATTGTCACGGGAACGATGGCTCCGCACGACCAACCGGGAGATGATTAAGCTTCTCAGTTGAACCCTTGTCCATCGAGACACTTGGGATAGTTCTATGCCTCTGTACGGTTATTACCCATGAGGACAGTTGTAGCTCCCACCCAGGACATTAGACTGGACTGAGCTTCCCAGTATCGGAATCAGTCCGTACTGATCGCTCATGCTAAAGCGGATAGCGCCGTCGCTCATGCTCTTGCTGTCGCTCGCGCTCATCGTCCAGGCTACCGCTCTTGGACAAAATCGCCGTGTGCCCGATTCTCAGACTCGCAGCCCGCATGGCCCACTGGCCATCCCCTGCGAGAATTGCCACACGCAGACAAGTTGGAAGCCGATCCGCGCCGTCCCCGAATTCAACCACAATACGACGAGCTATCCCTTGAGAGGCATGCATGCAAAGGTTGACTGCGTCCAATGCCATACCAAACCTGTATTCAGCAACGTAAGCACGCACTGTTCCGACTGTCACGCCGATATTCACCGCAGTCAATTCGGCGCCAATTGCGAGCAGTGCCACAGCGTGGTCGGCTGGAATGTGTCCTTGCAGGCTGTCCGCGCTCACGAAAACCGGTTCCCGCTTATTGGAGCGCATGCGGCCGTGGATTGCATCGCCTGTCACAAAACAGGCGCAAGCGGGCAGTTTGCGGGGCTATCGACGCAATGCTACTCCTGCCATGCGCGGGACTTTCAAAATGCGATTACGCCCAGTCATGTCTCGGCGGGCTTTTCCACAAATTGCCAGGCTTGCCACGGAGTGAATGCGTGGTTTGAGACCAATTTTAACCATAGCGCCACGGGGTTTCCGTTGACCGGCGCGCACGTGAGCGTGCCGTGCACTTCCTGCCATGTGAACAACAACTACAATCTGACTGCGGCGAATACTGCCTGCTCCTCCTGCCACATGCCGGACTTCCAAAGCACCACCAATCCAAATCACGTCCTGGGCGGTTTTTCAACCAATTGCCAAACGTGCCATACGACATCATCTTGGACCAACGCAACCTTTAACCATGCCCTGACCGGATTTCCGTTGACCGGCGCGCACGTGACGGTGCCCTGCGCTTCCTGCCACATCAACAACAACTACAACCTGACCAGCGCGGCATGTATCAATTGTCATCAGACCGATTACCAGGGCACAAACAACCCGAGCCACGTGGCGGCGGCCTTTCCTACCGACTGCACCGTCTGCCATTCCACCGCCTCTTGGACGGGCGCGACATTCAACCACGCGTCCACGGGTTTTGCCTTAACTGGCGCGCACGTCAGCGTGGCCTGCACTTCCTGCCACGTCAATAACAACTACAACCTGACCAGCACAGCCTGCGTGACTTGCCATCAGGCGGACTACAGCAATGCGCTGACGCCGGTAAATCACGTTCAGTTGGGTTTTCCGACAACCTGCGAAATCTGCCACAACACCGTGGCTTGGAGCCAGGGCACGTTTAATCATAACAACACGCCGTTTCCGCTTACCGGCGCCCACGTTACCGTTCCCTGCGCGAACTGCCACGTAAACAATAACTATACGAGTCTTCCGACCGCCTGCTATGGCTGCCATCAAACGGATTATCAGGGCACCAATAATCCCAACCACGCGGCAGCTGGATTTCCGACAACCTGCCAAACGTGCCACACAACCAGCGCCTGGACAGGAGCGACGTTCAATCACACCTGGTTTTCAATCAACCACGGCAATGCGCAAGGGGTCTGCGCGACCTGTCACACCAATTCCAGCGACTATTCAGTCTTTCAATGCACGGGGTGCCATGGGAACAACAACTCGGCCAATTTCCATCACGCGAATGTTGGCGGGTATGTGTACAACAGCATTAATTGCTACTCGTGTCATCCATAGGGGAGCGGGGGGTTAAGGAAAGAGCGGTTATTTCGGCTGCTAGTTCTCTCGATCGAGCGAATGAAAATTGCGATTCTTATTCTTCCGGCGCTTGCGGTGCTGGCCTTCGCGCAGGAGCCTGCGTCGAACCCTGTGGTTCGGCTTGAATCCATTCGTACCGCGGTCACACCAGGTGAGGTGCGGGTCGACATCGACACTTCCGAGCCGGTTAAATTCCCTGGTTCTGCTGTGATCTATGACGACAGCATTGTTTGGGATCTTTGCGGCGTGTCCTACGAGGAGAGCGGGAAACATCTTGTCGTAAACCGAAACGGCGTTCGAGATATCTTTGTGTCTCTCCAGGAGCAAACTCCGCCCCTGACTCGAATCACGGTCAGGCTGAACCGCATTCGCCCATACGTTCTCTCGGCGAATGGAACGCGCATCAGTTTACGGATTGGCGGCGCTGTGACAAAAGCACAGGGTGGGCCCGTTCCGGCCGCACGCGGTGGAACGATCGATCGGATTTTCCGGAGAGCGCCGAAACAGCAGGTTTATGAGCCAGCTAGCCAGGACAGTTCAACAGTACACAATGAAACCGCCCCGGCTCCTCTGCCCCCGATTCAGTTCCCAGATGCAGCACGGGCGACAGGAAAGAATGAGGCGCCGGCGTCCCAGACGAATACGCCGTCGAGCCATCAACTTGAGGGTGCGGCTCCGAAAACGGCGCCCGTTCCGCAGACGCCCGAGCGCGCCACGACTAAGGAAAATCAGCAAAACCCGGACGTGCTTGTCGCCGCCGCTTCCCCCCCCGGCCCCGCGGAGCAGCTCTTGCCGGTGTTGCGCGCTGCTCCAAGCGAATTCATGACCGCCACTCCGGCAGTGAGTCCGCCGGGCAGTGAACCAGCCGTCGCCGTTCTTGAACCGCCGGCCGGGGCGCCCGCGGGTGCCGCAGAAATCAGAGCCGCGCCGGCAGCCGCGAATCCCGATCTCCGGACCATTTTCCACGTCAAGTTCGTTCAGCAGGATGCCGCTTACATCGATGCTGGGCGAAACGCCGGGCTCACCGAGGGCATGAAGCTCGTGGTCGTGAATGCTGGCCCAAATAGCGCTATGCCCAGAGGGACGTCTGCAACTGCAGGTATCGCGGAACTAACCGTGGTCGGCATTGCGGAGACCTCAGCCGTCACACAGATTCATGTGCTCCAGCGTGATGTCGTACCCGGAGATTTGGCTGTGCTTTCGGATACGGACCTCCAGGCGCTCGTGCAACAGCACTCTCTCAGCGCCACACGAAAATACCCCGCGGTCATTAGCTTCACCGAAGATGACGACGCACTTGATGAAGAGGCGCGCGCGCGGGACGTTCCGCGCCCGCCACTCCCCTCGGTGAACCGCATGCAAGGGCGCATCGGCTTCGATTACTTCGGCACGCGTAGCCTCGATACATCGCTGGCCAACGGGAGGGACCTGGGCATCGTGCTCCGCGCGAACTTCACACGGATCGCCGGCACTTACTGGAATTTTCAGGGGTACTACAATGGAACGATTGACTCAACCTCCGCGGCCTCGCAGGCCACGCTTCAGCAGTTAATCAATCGCACCTATCAACTGGGCCTTACTTACGATAATCCCACGGGTCGGTGGGTAGCCGGGTTTGGGCGCCTCTACCTGCCATGGGCCAGCAGCCTCGGCACGATTGACGGCGGATATTTAGGACGCCGCGTTCATCCGGGTGTTATCTTGGGGATCTTCGCAGGTTCGACGCCCGATCCCACATCCTGGAACTACAATCCGAACCAGCAGATCGGCGGCACTTTCGTCAACTTCAGCGGCGGGAGCTTCGACGCGTTTCACTATTCGAGCACCAGCGGCGTGGGAATCAACCTGCTGAATTGGAGTATGAACCGGCCCTTCGTCTTCTCTGAAAATTCAATCTCGTATCGGCGCAATTTCTCCATCTTCAGCGCCCTGCAGGCCGATAGCCCCACCGGCAATCCCGCGGTTGCTTCTCCAGGAGCCGGAATTGGCAGCAGCTTTTTCGCTATGCGATGGAGCCCGGTGCAGCGTTTACAGTTCGACTTCAACCACACTTACTTCCGAAATATTCCTACGTTCGATCCTGCTCTGATTGGGACGGGGCTGCTCGACAAGTATCTCTTTCAGGGTTTCAGCGGCGGAGCGCGCGTGGACATCGTGAAGGAGATTGCGATTTATACCGAGCTCGGACGCAGCAATCGGACCGGCGATAGCGGCAGCGCGCTCAATCAAATGTATGGGATCACTTTCGGCAGGCTTCCTGGGCTCGACCTTCGTCTAGATGCTCACTATTCGCGTTTCAACAGCTCTTTTGGCTCAGGTACGTATCGGGTCGTGACTCTCTCACGAAACATCAACGAGCGCCTTCGTCTGGAGATTTGGGCGGGCGATCAGGCATTCACCTCTGCCTTGGCAGGTAATCAGAGCGCCAGATTCGTTACGGCGACGATGGAGAATAACCTCGGCTCCTATCTCTTCACACAGGCAGGCTTCACCGTATACCGAGGCCAACAACAGAATTACAACCAGTGGATGTTGCTGTTGGGATACCGATTTGATTCGAAATGGAAGCGTAAATGAAACGGCCATTTCTCAAAATAGCTGGCTATCGCGCACCTCGATTCATCGCCGCGCTGCTGGCCATTTGCATTTTCAGCCCCGCGGCCTCCGCGGATACGAACTCGCTTCAAGCGTTGCTGGATCGTGCGGGCAGCAACGTCTCTACATTTCTGGATTTGGTCTCCGAGGTCAATTGCACCGAACATCTCACCCAGGAAAGGATCGCGGACAACGGCAAGACCATTGAGAAGCGCGAGTCTGCCTTCGACTACTTGGTTTTGTTGTCCAATACCGGCGGCGAATTGAGCCTGGTCGAGTCGCGTGTTGCGGCGGATTCCAACAAAAAGCCCGAAGAGAAATCGCCATTATTGGTCAGCAACGGTTTCTCCATGCTGCTCTTGGTTTTTCATCCCTTCTACTCCAGCGCTTTCCAGTTCAGCCTGGCAAACGGAGACACGGGTTCTGAAGACGGGTTGGTCGAAGTCCATTTCCAGCATGTTCCCGGCGCGCGATCGCCCGCCGCACTCGCTCTGAGGGGACGCGAGTACCCTCTGGATATTTCCGGAACTGCCTGGATTGATTCAGGCACCGGAGTGATCGAGAAAATTGCCGCTCGAATTGGCACCGAAATGGAAGACGTCGGACTGAGGACGATGACCTGTGAAATCGAGTATGCGCCGGTTTCTTTTCGGACCGCACCCGGCACGTATTGGCTCCCGGCTCACGCCCTTGTGGAAGTGCAATCGCGACACCAGCACTGGCGGAACACGCACGTTTTTTCAGCGTACAAGCGTTTCTCAGTAAATACCAAGGAGCAGGTGTCACATCCATGAGCATCAATCTGACGCTACCCACGACAGCAACATCTTTACCTGATCCTGATCGAATGCATCGCTTTCGGCTGCGGCTCGCCTATCTGCTGGCCTTGGCCGGCACGATTGCGTTACTCGTGTACGGACTCGCTTACTACTGGTCGTCCCCTGAGCAACGCGGGCTTTCGCCGAAGCATGCTTACCTGAAGCCAAGCGGAGCCATCGGTTTGCGCTTGGGTATGTTTGGATTTTTGTTGTTTCTGTTCATCTATCTCTACCCGTTGCGTAAAAAATGGGCTTGGTTGGGCCGGCAGGGGAGTTCCCGGCGCTGGCTGGATTTCCATGTCCTTCTTGGTTTAGTCGCGCCGGTTGTCATCACGTTTCATTCTTCTTTCAAGTTCAGTGGTATCGCCGGAATCGCCTATTGGATCATGGTCGTGGTGGCGTTGAGTGGTGTAGTGGGACGATACATTTATGCTCAGATCCCCCGCAGCCTCAATTCTGCAGAATTGTCATTGCAGGAAGCGCAGGACCAGAGTCAGCGGCTCGCCACGCAACTCAAGGACACAGGAATACTCTCCGCTCGCGACGTTGACGGATTGCTTCGGCTGCCGGACATGAAACGCGTGCAGTCCATTTCGTTGATCGGAGTGTTATGGCGAATGCTGCTGTTTGATATTGGATTTCCGCTTCGCGTCTGGCGGCTCCGTCAAAAGATGCTTTGGTCTCAGCGCAGGTGGTGGTCCCTTGTCGGATTAGGCCGAGGCCAAAACCGGCTCCTCGAACGCACTATCTCCATGGCGCGTGAACAGACGCTGCTCACCAAAAAGATCCTATTCCTCTCAAAATCACACCGCATGCTGCACCTTTGGCACGTCATCCATCGGCCTTTCAGTTACTCTTTTGCTGTGCTAGCCTCCATTCACGTCATCTTGATGCTCATGTTGGGCTATTACTAGAGGCGCCGAAAATGAAGACAATCGTTTTGCTCGCCCTTGCGGCAAGTCTCTTGGTTGGCTGCAAAGATCAACCGGGAGCACTTTCGCAGTCCCAGGCACCGGAGGATGCCATTCGCACTGCCATTCAGGCCCATTTGGCACACAAAGGAACCCTGAATCTGCAAGCCTTTGACACGGATGTGAAGCAAGTGACGATTCAGGGCGATCACGCTCAGGCGGAAGTGGAATTTCACGTCAAAGGCGGCCCCGGCGTCATGCAGTTGACCTATTCATTGGAAAAACGCGATGGCGCCTGGTCGGTTTCCGAAAGCGATCCGGTTGGCAGTAACTTCACTCATCCCGCTCTGGGCCAGGGGCAAAATCCTACGACGAATGGGACCGCCGGCGCGAGCCACTCGCTGGCAGATACGTTGAGAAGCTTTGGCGTCGGTGCCGCCCCTGCACCAACGCTCCCGCCCGGGCACCCAGCTTTACCGGGATCGAATGCGGGCGTTGCGCCAGCAGTGCGTTAGCGTAGCGTTAAGCATGCAGATGGGATCGGATACAGCAATAAATTGCTCTCTGCTTATTTGCCTCGACCCTCGCCGCAAACCAAACGGCTAGCGCGAACTTACAAGCACTTGCACCGGCTAGCATGGCGTGATTCTGTCACAAAGAACGGCACAAATATTCAAGCTGGTTTCGCCGGAGCAGGCACGTCGTTCGACTGCGGGCCGATTCCTTGCTCATCTTTAACGCGCCGATCTTCCAGTTGGCGCAGAGCTTTGCCGCCGCTGACCCAAGCGCGAAAGCGATCCATATAGAGATAGACGACGGGAGTGGTGTAGAGCGTCAGCGCCTGACTCACCATCAGGCCTCCCACGATGGCGATACCCAGCGGGCGGCGAAGTTCGGAGCCGTTTCCTCCTCCGAGGGCGATCGGGAGGCCGCCAAACATGGCGGCCATCGTGGTCATCATGATGGGCCTGAAACGCAGCAAGCACGCCTGGTAGATCGATTCTTCTGCGTTATTTCCTTCCTTGCGCTCGGCCTCGATGGCGAAATCGATCATCAGGATGGCGTTCTTCTTCACGATACCGATCAGAAGAATGATGCCAATGAGCGCAATGATGCTGAGTTCAGTGCGAAAGATGAGCAGTGCCAGAAGGGCGCCCACGCCAGCCGAAGGAAGCGTGGAAAGAATGGTGATGGGGTGAACGTAGTTCTCATAGAGAATCCCCAGCACAATGTAGACGCTGACTAGCGCCGCCAGGATCAGGTAGGGCTCGGTGGCCAGGGAATCCTGAAATACTTGTGCCGTGCCTTGAAATCCGGGATGGATCGTAGCCGGCACAATCATCGTACGCAGCGTATTTTGGACAGCAACTACAGCGTTCCCGAGCGTGACATTCGGCGCGAGATTAAAGGAAAACGTGATCGCCGGAAATTGGCCTTGGTGGGCAACCGCAAGCGATGTCCTGGAGGACTCATAGTGCGTGAATGCGCTGAGCGGAATTGCCTGCCCTGTAAGGGACTGGACATAGAGGTTCTTGAGTGCCTCGGGCGTCTGCTGGAATTGTTGAGCCACTTCCATCACTACGTGGTATTGGTTAATTCCCTTATACATCGTGGAGACCTGCCGCTGGCCAAACGCGTCGTATAAGGCGTTATCAATCACTTGCGGAGTGAGGCCCAGGCGGGCAGCGGTATCGCGGTCAATCACGAGGCTGGCCTGCAATGCGCGGCTCTGCAAATCGCTATTCACGTCCTGAATTTCCGGTATGGTTCGCAGCTTCTGTTCCACGATGGGCGCCCAGTCCAGCAAGTCCTGCAAATTGTCGCCTTGCAATGTGTACTGGAATTGAGCATTGCCGGCACGGCCGCCGATTTGAACGTCCTGCTGAGGCTGCATGAAGAACGTCGCTCCTGGAACACGAGCCACCTTGGGCCGCAGCCGATTGATGACTTCGGAGACGCTAACCTTGCGCTCCGATAGCGGCTTCAGCGAGATACTGACTCCCGCGGTATTCGCGCGATTATTAAAACCTTCCACAGCTTCAACGGCTGGATCGGCGCTAACAATGGCCATGTAATCGAGCAGCTTCTGGCGCATGGTTTGAAAGGAGGTCTCCTCGCCGGCCCGAGCGTTGCCATTGATCCGCCCCGTGTCCTGTTGCGGGAAAAAACCTTTGGGAATGACGATATAGAGGTAGATCGCCAGGCAGAGCGTGCTTATCGTTATGCCCAACACCAACGGCTGATGTCGCAACACCCAACGGAGACTGCTTGCATAGCCATCGTAAAGGCGCTTGAAACCGCTCTCGCTGGCGCGGGCAATCCAGTTATGCTTGCGGTCTTTTTCCGTTTTGAGCAGTTTTGCGCACATCGCCGGTGTGGTTGTAAGCGAGACGACCATGGAGATCGTCACCGCCACGCTGAGCGTGACGGCGAACTCTCGAAAGATGCGGCCCAGGATGCCGCCCATCAGTAAGATGGGGATGAATACCGCGATCAACGAGGTGCTCATGGAGAGAACGGTAAATCCAATCTCACGCGAGCCGCGCAACGCCGCCTCGTAGGCGGATAGACCCTGCTCAAGGTAGCGAGAGATGTTTTCAATGACCACGATCGCATCGTCAACGACGAAGCCGGTCGAGATCGTGAGCGCCATCAGTGACAGGTTATCGATGGAGTAGTGCAATAGGTACATTACGCCGAAGGTGCCGACCAACGAGAGAGGCACGACCGCGCTAGGGATGCACGTAGCCCAAATGCTACGCAGGAAAAAGAACACGACGAGTACCACGAGAAGGATCGATATAACCAGAGTCATCTCCACATCTCTGACGGATGCACGGATCATCCTCGTACTATCTTCAGCCACTTCGAGATGCATTGAAGGCGGGATCGATGCTTGCAGAAGCGGAAGAAGGGCCCGAACGCGGTCAGCGGTCTCGATGATATTCGCTTGTGGCTGGCGGAATAGTTCGAGTATTACCGCGGGCTTCCCGTTCACGAATCCCGCGTTGCGAATGTTTTCCTGGCTATCAACCACGGTCGCCACGTCCGACAGCCGGACCGGCGCTCCATTACGGTAGGCAACGATCAATCGAGCATAGTCTTTGGCGAGAAAAAGCTGATCGTTATCGTTGACGACATACATTTGCTTTGGGTTTGTAAGAGCGCCTTTGGGGGCATCTGAATTCGCGGCCCCAAGTGCCGCGCGCACCTGGTCCAGTCCGAGGCCGAGCTTGCTAAGCAGAAGCGGGTTCAGCTCCGCCCGGACTCCCGGCCGCGAGCTCCCGCCTATGTTCACTTGCCCCATGCCTGCTATCTGCGAGAGTTTCTGCGCCAGGATGGACTCGGCTACGTCGTAGAGTTCCGGCCTCGTGGCCGTATCCGACGTCACTGCCAGATTCATGAAGTCTGAGTCGGCCGGGTTGACCTTGCGCCAGTTCGGGTTCGTCGGGAGGTTCGCCGGCAATTGGCCACGCGCCGCATTAATCGCTGCCTGTACATCTCGCGCAGCGGCATCCACGCTGCGATTCAGGTCAAACTGCATGGTGATGTTCGTACTGCCCAATTGGCTGGTGGAAGTCATCTGAGTGATGCCGGCGATGCGGCCGAACATACGTTCAAGTGGAGTGGCAACGGCCGTGGCCATGGTCTCGGGACTTGCACCCGGCAGGTTTGAAAACACGGTGATCGTTGGGTACTCGACCTCGGGGAGGCGAGCCGTGGGAAGAAAGGGGTAGGCCAATCCCCCGAGGAGGAGCAAGCCCATGCTCAGCAAGGACGTTGCCACGGGCCGCTTAATGAATGGCGCCGAAATATTCATAACTTGGGCCCGCTAATGATACTCGATCCGTTGCTCGTCACTTCGTCGTCTCGTACACGTCAATCTGGGCGCCCTGAGCGCCGTGGTGCCGAATGGTCTCGAAGAGCTCTCCCAGATCGGGCACAAAGAGGCCAGTGCGCGCGTCGGCGGGAGTAGGAACGCGCTGAATCCGTTGGTAGTGATCGGGGTCTTTCTGCTGGAAAACATCGATGAAGCCCTCGCCAAGGACGTACACTCGGCCCTTGCTCGCGTCGTAAAAAAGGTCATCCGTATGTTCCACCATCGCGGGCGACCCGACGATCTTACCTGTTTCCGTGTCGAATACGGCCAACTGCGCGGGAATCCGGCAACCCACAAACAGGCGATGATGCGCTTCGTCCAGGGCCATGGGAAAATTCGTCGTGCAGCTGACTTTCCAGTGTGCCAGGACCGTGCCCTTCGCCAGGTCAGCGACTTCCACTTCTTGTTTATCGGGAACGTTCACGAAAACCCACGTTCCGATCTTCTCCAGTTGAAAAGATTCCGGATGCGCATCGGTGGGGATCTCCGCGAGCCTCTTACCCTCGAGGTCCAGAACCTCGAGCGCGCCGCCGCCTCCGGGTCGCGTTACTTTGCCCGCCAGGAACTTCTCTCCTCCGAAGCCAACGACGATATGCTTGCCCCGGGCGTCATAGCGCACGTTGTCCGCGTCCAGATCGAGCGTCACCCTTTGCAAAAGCTGAAATGTGGTGCCGTCAAACATCTTCACGGTTCCGTCGCCGCCGCAAGCGACAAAGAGGCGATTTGTGGCCGGATCGTAATAAGCGCCTTGCGGTTCATTCAGATCGGGAATCGTGTGCACCTGCCGGTTTGTCTTCAGATCGATCACTTCGAGCGTGTGATTGTCAAACGCAGTGGCGAAGAGGCGCTGGCCTTTAACATCGACGCTCATATGATCCATCCGCCCTTCGACCTTTGTCAGCTTGATCGGGTCTTTGGCCGTCAAGGCAGGGGTTTCCTGCGCGGCGGCCATGCCGCACGCAAGAACAGCAAACGAGAAAAGCAGGGCCAAGCGGTTCGTCATAGCTTCCTCCGTCACTTTCCCTGGCGATCCGGTATCCGTGGCTGAGGTCCCCTAGTCCTGCACGGTGTAAATTCTGACCTCGGCACCTGCGCTGCTGCTGGCCGGGATGGCCAGATAGAAACGGTCGAATCCTTTTCCTTGCCTGCCAAAGTAGCCCGCCGTGCGCCCACCGAGAACAGTTGGAATCTTGGCGAGCAGTGAATAGTGGTCGGGATCATTC
>Ga0210409_10004954_pt1 | contig 14105 bp, 11 predicted proteins | sample IncBWH17MmetaG_FD_161649 | JGI IMG/M metagenome (GOLD analysis project Ga0210409, IMG submission 161649) | Forest soil microbial communities from Barre Woods Harvard Forest LTER site, Petersham, Massachusetts, United States - Inc-BW-H-17-M | ecosystem: Environmental > Terrestrial > Soil >... | reverse complement strand
ATCCTTTGCGCACTGGATCCTCGCGTACGCAATTCAAAAAGCTTCCGTTCGGAATGCTGTTTGCAACCTGCTGCCAACTCCTGCCAAAATCCCGCGTCCGGTAAAGATAGGCATGCAAATCTTCCAACCGGTGCCGGTCCACCGCCGCATAAGCCGTCCCTGCTTCAAAATGGGAAGCCTCCATGTGCGTTACTTTGCTCCAGGGTGTCAGTTCCGGGGGTGTGACGTTGCTCCACGTTTTTCCTTCGTCCTGGGTCAACTGAATCAGTCCATCATCCGTGCCCACCCAGATTTCTGGTGCTTTCACGCTGGACGCCGCAATCGTATAAATCACGCCAAGCCGCTTTTCGGCCGGACCGTCCGCAGCGGTGGCTGGATCCAGAGTTGCCGGTACGCCCGGATCCTCGTGTGTCAAATCGGGGCTGATCGCGCTCCACGAATTTCCCCCATCCGCAGTGCGAAAAAGCTTCTGCGAACCGAAATACAGCACGTGCGCATCGGCCGGCGAGAACACCAGCGGCAAAGTCCAAGTGCTCCGCAACTTGTCCGTCTGGGCCAATCCGGGAGGCATGTGGACGACTTGCTCGTTGCGCAAATCCTGTCGAGCCACCGTTCCGCCATACACGATTTCCGGGTTCAACGGATCGGGCGCGATGTACCCATTTTCGTCGCCCGCCTCCATCGGCCGCCAGTCATGGAAGTTGAGCGATCGATACTTGCTGCGGCTTGGTGTCGCCGCCGCGCCGCTGTCTTGCTGCGCGCCGTAAACCCAATATGGAAACCGATTGTCCGTCGCCACGTGGTAGAACTGCCCAGTCGGCTGGTTATACCAACTGCTCCACGTCTCTCCTCCATTGCGGGTCACCACCGCGCCCTGATCGCTCCCTAAAATCATTCTTTGCGGTTCATCCGCATCAATCCACAATTGGTGATAGTCGTCGCCGCCCGGCTCGCCTTTCAACACGCTGAACGTTTTTCCGCCGTCGCGCGACCGATACAATCCCGTATTCGGTACATACACTGTATCCGCGTCCTTCGGATCCACGCTTACTTCGCAGAAATACCAGCCGCGCCCCCAGATACGCTTGTCATCGGAGACGCGCCGCCAATTTTCCCCGCCGTCGTCGGACCTATATAGCCCGCCCTCCTTCGCGTCCGCGATCAGGTAAATCCGCCGTGGATTGCTCGGCGCAAACGCAATCCCCATTCTCCCGAGCCCCTCGCTCGGTAGTCCGTGCCCGCTCAACTGCTCCCAGTGCTCTCCGCCATCCTTCGAACGATAAAGTCCCGTCCCCGGTCCTTTCGAGGGCGGATAGGTATTCCACGGTGGTCTCCGCGTCTGCAGCAACGCCGCAAAAATTGTCTTCGGGTTGCCTGGTTCAAACGCTAAATCAATGGCCCCTGTGTTCTCGTCGTGAAAAAGCACCCGCTTCCATTTTTTTCCGCCATCCTTCGAATAAAAAACGCCGCGCTCCGTATTCGGCCCGTAGGCATGTCCCAGCGCAGCCACATATACTTTTTCCGGGTTGCTTGGGTCGACCAAAATTCGCGCGATCTGCCGCGTGTCCTCTAATCCGATGTGCGTCCAAGTCTTTCCGCCATCTACGGACTTGTACATCCCATTACCATAAGAAATGTCCGAGCGCATGTCCGCCTCGCCCGTTCCCACATAAATAATCTGTGCATTCGAAGGCGTCACCGCAATCGCCCCGATCGAAGCAATGTCTTGCCCATCAAATATCGGTTTCCACGTTCGCCCAGCGTCGTTAGTGCGCCAAACGCCGCCTTCCACCGCGCCAAAGTAATAAACCTCCGGTTCTCCGCGCACTCCGGTAACCGCCAGCGCCCGCCCTCCGCGCGCCGGCCCAATCGACCTCCACCGCAATTCCTGAAACAGTCGCGCATCCGGCTTTTGGCCTGCGTCCGACGAGGCCGTCGTCATCCATCCGCCAAGCAGGCTCACGCACGACAAAATCACACCAAAATATTTCACGAGGTTTTTCTCCGGCCGAAACGCAAACTTAAAGAACGGGAGTATATATCACCCGTCCTCTGTGCCCGAACTCAGAGTCCTCCGTGTTAAATCTGGTTCCTTCCTTGCGCCAAAAAACAAAAACGCCCGATCCTCGCGGACCGGGCGTCATCCATAAATAGCGTTTAAGCAGCCTCGACGCGCTCCACAATCCGCGGTCCCATAGCCCGCCGCCGCAACCGGGCCGTTCCCAGATACACTGCAAATCCAGCCAGAATAATCACCAAACCAAACACCAGCCCGTTCATCCCTAGCACCGTCTCGCTTCCGCCGTGCGCCACCGCCAGTCCCAGCAACAACAGCGGAAAAATTCCCACCCCAACCGCCCCAATCAATCCGCCCGGAACGCGAAATTCCCGCTTCAATTCCGGCTCCCGGATGCGTAGTACCACCAACGTCACAAACTCCAGCATCAAGCTGGCTCCGTACAAAATGATGTCCAGCGTCACGAGACGCTCAAATCCCAGTCCCAGGCACAGCCCCCATCCAGTGGCCAGCACCACAATCGCCACCCATGGCGCTCGCGTCTTAGGATGGGTCTTGCCAAACACACACGGCAGCATTCCATCCTGCGCCATGGCCAGTGGCAGCCGCGAATAGCTCATGACCAGCGCGTTGAACATCCCAAACGCGCTCATCATTCCGCCAAGCACCAGCAAAAATCCCAGCCAGTTCGCACCATGCCAAGTTCCGCCGACCAACCCGGCCACCTGCGCCCAAGCGCCGTCTCCGCTAAACGCCGCCGCCGGCACGCCCGCCATATACACCGCCGCAAATGGCACCACGTAAGTCAGTGAGACTAATATCACCGCCGCGATCATCGCCTTCGGATATGTCCTCTGCGGCCGCTCGACCTCCAAAGCAATCGTCGATGCATTGTCCCACCCCATGTAATTCCACATCGCGATCAGCATGCCGCCCAGCAAGCCGACGGTCCCCACGCCAGACACAACCGGTGCGACAGACGCGCTATTCGCCACCGCCAATTTAAAAGGCGCCAGGAGCACAATCAGCGCAAACGGCATCGACAACAAGAAAAATAGCCACAGCGAAGTGATCCCCACCACCCGAATCCCCGCAATGTTCAGCGCCGCACATGCCACTACCACAAACAACCCAACCATCACTCCCCGATGCCCTTCGCGGAACCACGGCGCAACCTGCGTCAGATACGCCACAAACAGTGTGGGATAAATTGCCATATCAAAGATGCTGGCCACCAGCGATAGCCAAGCCTCCTGAAATCCCCAGAAATTTCCCAACCCGCGCCGCACCCACGCGTAATATCCGCCCTCCGCAGGCAGCGCACTCGACAGCTCACCGATCATGAAGGCCGTCGGCAAGCTCCATAGCACCGGTGTCAGCAGCAAGATTAGAATCGCGCGTCCGTATCCGGCGCCTTGCACAATTTGTTCCGTGCCGTAGGTCCCGCCGGACACCATGAAAAATGTCGCGGCGACCAGGGGCCACAGCGTTAGCTTGGCGATTCGCTTTTTCGCTTGGGGAATTGCGTGGGAAGGAAGTGGGGCGGGCAGCGATAACGTACTCAATTTTTACTCTCGATCCTCCTAAGCGAAAGCTCAGTCTCACCGAACAGGAGCAACTTCGCATTCGCAGAATACAAGGTTCATCTCCGCACGCAACAACAAAATGCATCCCGCGCAAAAAATTTTGCGCAGCGCGTAATGGAACTCCCCTAAAGCCGCTTACAAGGCTTCCCAATCGAGTTGCTCTGCGTCCAATCGCCTTGCGCCCATGCTAAACTCGCGCGTTTTCGATCCGCACCTTATCCCTAGGAGCTCTCGCTGATGAAACTCGGTCCCGGTCTCGCCACCGCACTCTTTCTCGTCCTGCCAATGTCCGCCACCGCACAAAAGCCACCCACCCAGCCTCGTCCTGTCACGGTCGATGACCTCTTCCAAATCCGCGAAGTCTCCGACCCCCAGCTAAGCCCCGATGCCAAATCTGTCACCTACACGGTAAAGACGCTGCTTCTGAAAGAAGACAAATCCGAAGAGCGCATCTGGACCGTTCCCACCGCTGACGGCGACGCCACTCCCATGTCCGCCGAGGGCGTCTCATCCTCTCACCCACGCTGGAGCCCCGACGGCAAATACCTCGCCTTCCTCTCGGCCCGCAATGAGGGCAAAACGCAAATTTGGCTCCTCAGCCGCTCCGGTGGTGAAGCCCAGCACCTCACCGACACTCCTCAGGATGTCGACGATTTCGCGTGGTCGCCCGACAGTACCCGCCTCGTAGTAATTCTTCGCGACCCTTCCGAAGAAGAGCTGGCGGCCGCGAAGACCAAAGACAAACAAAAAGACGCCGACGACAAGGACAGGAAGCCCAAAACGAAAAAGCCCTGGGTCATCGATCGTCTGCAATTCAAAACCGACGAAGTCGGGTATCTCGACCGTCGCCGCGCCCATCTCTACATCCTCGATCTCGCCACCAAGAACCTAACCCAAATCACGTCCGGCGATTACGACGACGCCCACCCAGCCTGGTCGCCTGACGGCCATCTAATCGCCTTCGCCAGCAATCGCTCCAGGCCCGACCCTGACCGCACCTATAACACCGACATCTGGGTAGTCGCCGCCAACAACACCGAGAAAGGCGCCCAGGTTACGCAAGTCACTACCAATCCCGGTGACGACGACACGCCTTCCTGGTCTCCTGACGGCAAGCTCATCACCTACACCACTCAGCTCGACCCCCACCTCTTCCAGTACGCCACCCACCACGTCGCCGTCTCACCGGCTAATGGCGGACCAGCCCGAGTCCTCACCCAATCTTTCGACCGCAACGCAACCGAGCCGCGTTTTGCTCCCGACGGCAACTCCATCTATTTCATCGCCGATGACGACGCCACGCAGACTCTTTGCCGCGTCCCAATCGCCGGAGGAGAAGTCACCCGCCAGATCACCGGCCGGTTCACGCTGAATGCCTATTCCCTCGCCAAAAACGGCGACATAGCCGCGCAAATCGACATGCCCGATCGCCCCAGCGAGATCTACTTCCGAACCGCCTCCAGCGACCAGCTCACTCGCCTCACCAAAACCAATGACGCCATCCTCACTCAACTCAAACTCGTCCAGCCCGAATACGTCCAGTTCAAAAGCAAAGACGGCACCACCGTCCACGGCTATCTCTACAAGCCGCTCGACTACATTCCCGGCAAAAAATATCCCACCATCCTCCGCCCACACGGCGGACCCGTGGAGGCCTACCCCGCCGAGTTTTTGCACTTGGCGCAACTCTACGCTGCCAATGGCTACGCCGTCCTACTCCCCAACCCGCGCGGCTCCACCGGTTACGGAGAAAATTTCGCCAAAGCCATCTACGCCGATTGGGGCAACAAGGACTATCAGGACGACATGGCCATGGTCGACTACGCCGTCGCCCAGGGCATCGCCGATCCCGACAAGCTCGGCGTAGGCGGCTGGTCCTATGGCGGCATCTCCACCGATTTCATCATCGGCCAGACCACCCGCTTCAAAGCCGCCATCTCGGGTGCCGGCGAAGCGCTCAACACCAGCTACTACGGTCACGATCACTATCAGCGCGATTGGGAAACCGAGCTAGGCCGCCCTTGGGAGAACCATGCCCTCTGGGACAAGCTCTCCCCCTTCTACAAAGTAGCCAGCATCACCACGCCTACTCTCTTCATGGGTGGCGATATCGACTGGAACGTTCCAGTCCTCGGCGGTGAGCAGATGTACCAGGCCATGAAAAGCCTCGGCCGTGAAACTCAGCTAGTCGTCTACCCCGGCGAGTACCACGAATTCAAAGCCCCCAGCCACCTGAAAGACCGCCTCGAGCGCTACCTAGCCTGGTATGCCCACTACGTAAAAGGCGACAGCGCCCCACCCACTCCCAAAGTGTGATGGTCGGCTGGTTCTCGGTGGAGGGCAGGATGTTGCGTGACTATCGAGAGCGGACCTTCTCCACCATGTCCTTTACCGCCGCTACCAGCACCTCAAAATCCTCGCGCCGGCTGCGATGATTCGTAATCGCCACCCGCAGTGCAAATTTCCCATCCAACACCGTGCTCGAAGGCACCGCCGCACCCGACTCCTGCACCCGCAGCAACACTTCTTTATTCAACCCATTCAAGTCAGCTTCGGCCACTCCGCGCGGCCGCAACCGGAAACACACCACGTTCAGTGGCACCGGAGCCAATAGCTCCATCTCCGGCTCGCCCGCAATCAGCTCCGCCAAGTAGCGCGCTTGCGTCACGTTTTGCTCAATTAGCCGCCCATATTTCGCAACACCTTCCGCCTTCAGCGACATCCACACCTTCAGCGCCCGGAAACTCCTCGTCAGCTCAACGCCGCGATCCGCAAACGGCAGCCCGCCCCCAATCACTCCGCGCTCGCCATCCCCAAAGTAATTCTGCTTTGCCGCAAAAGTCCGTGTGTGCGCTTCCGCGTCGCGGACGAGCACGCATCCGACTTCAAATGGCAAGTACATCCACTTGTGCAGGTCAAACGCTAGCGAATCCGCTTCTTCGATCCCATCCACGACGCCGCGCAGTTTTTCCGATAACCGCGTCAGCGCACCAAACGCCCCATCCACGTGAAACCACAGCCCTTCCTCCTTGCACACGCGAGCCAGAGCTCTCAAATCATCTGTAGCGCCCGTGTTGATTGTTCCCGCATTTCCCACGACGCAAAACGGCCGCATTGCTTCCCGCCGATCGCTCTCGATCAGCTTGCGCACGGCCTCAACATCTACCCGGTAATCAGCGCCAACCGCCACTCGCCGGTACGCGCTGTTCCCCAACCCCAACAGCTCTGCTGCCTTCCGGCACCACCCGTGCGTTTCGCTCGACCCGTAAAACACCAGTCGTGGCCCGCGATGACCCTGCAACCCTTGTTCCCGCACATCAAATCCGGCCTTCTCACCGCGCGCCACCGCCAGCCCAATCAGATTCGCCATCGTCCCGCCGCTTGTTAGCACGCCGCTACTCGCGCGAGGGAATCCCATCAACTCCGCCAGCCATGCAAGCACCTGTCTCTCCACCAACGCCGGCGCTTGGTTAAATCCCGCCATGTGCGGGTTTAGCGCTGCGGCCAGCATGTCCGCGATCATGCCCAGCGGCGTTCCCGTGCCCTGCACCCATCCCCAAAATCGCGGATGCAAATTCCCATTGGGAAAAGGTCGCACCCGCTCCACAAACTCCGCATAAACCTGCGCCGCTCCCGTTCCCTCCACTGGCACGGCTTCGTTAAACGAAGCCCGCACCGCCTCCGGCATCTCCGTCCAAGCCGCCCGCTCCCGCAAAGTCGCCAGCCATCCGACCGTGTCGTCAACCACCCCGTGGGCAAAGCTGCGAAACTCCTCCCAATCCACGGGATCCAAAGTCTCCTCAACTTTTCTTGCATGATTTGTGGTTACCGGCGTCGCCATCGGCGGAATCTCCCGGCAGGACACTAAGAGAGTCTGCGTGTCATGTCTATCCGCAATCTGCCTTCAAAGCGCTTTTCAAAGCTTGCTCGCCGTCGCGCTTGCAACGCCCCTCACTCATTGTGCCCATCCATTGCGCCACCCAGGCGGTTGACATAGAACGGTCGTTCTTTTATAGTACGGCCGTTCTATGAAACAACACCAGGCTAGGCCTACGATCCTCTACCGCGGCAGCCGCTCCGCAAAGACCCGCGCTGACATTCTCGCCGCTGCCGCCGATATCGCTTCCGCCGAGGGCCTAGAAGCTCTCTCTATTGGCCGCCTAGCCACCCATCTGCGCATGAGTAAGACCGGTGTCTTCGCCCATTTTGGTTCGAAGCAACAGCTCCAGTTAGCCACCGTCGATGCCGCCAAACAAATATTCCTGTGTCAAATCGCAGGACCTTCCTTGCAGAGTCCGCGCGGCTTGCCCCGGCTGGGGTCCATGCTGGAACATTGGCTGTCCTACGTGGAGAAAATCACCTTTCGGGGCGGCTGTTTTTTCGCCGCGGCAGCCGCCGAGTTCGACAGCCGTCCCGGCGCCGTTCACGACGAAATAGCCGCGCTCTCTCGCGCATGGCTAAACGCATTGCGTAACGAAATCGCCTTCGCGCAGCGCGAAAAGCAACTCGCCTTCTCCATCGACCCCAGGCAGCTTGCCTTCGAGCTTCACGCTTACGTTCAAGAGGCTAATTGGGCCTTCAAGCTTTTTGATGACAAGTCGGCGTTCTTACGGGCGCGCCGGGCGATTGCCCATCGTCTCGCCTCTTCAGCGCCGCACAAGACTGCATTTCAAAAACGAAGGAAAGGAAAAGTAAATGAGTAACCGCAATTCAGACCGTCAGCGCCTGCTACGTCTCGCTCTGACCTGCAACGCGCTGTTCTCCCTCTCATCCGGCCTGGTTATCGCCTTTGCGGACCGTCAAATCGTCCGCGTCCTCGGCCTTCCCTCCGGCAACAGCCTGCTCTCCCTCGGAATCGGCCTCATCGTCTTCGCAATCTTTTTATTTCTAAGCGCGCGAAGGCAACTCCTCAACATCCCGCAAACCAGGATCATCGTGCTCTTGGATATTGTTTGGGTGGTCGGCAGCTATGCCCTTCTCTTTGTTGTCCGGTTTAGCTCCACCGGCAAGTGGCTGGTCGGCATTGTGGCCGAGTCTGTGTTAGCCTTTGCCATCGTCCGGTGGTTGGGTCTTCGCCACTATCCGGAAGCTATACGTAAGGGCCAACACTATGCCTGACAATTTCCCGGCGAACGCCGGCGCCACAGATCCTGGCGCACCCCCGAACGTCACCAAGCGCCGGCCAAATGTACCGCTCTGGCTGGGCTTCCTGATCGTTGTTTTTGCCTTCTTGAGCTACATCCCCATCTTCGCGAGATACCCCATCACCCGCGATATGCCCTGGGCCAATTTCCTGATCTTCGCCCTCGGCCTGCTCTTCCTCTTTGTCGGACTTCGCCGGGCTTTCACCCAACCCCATCTTTACCGCGGCAAAATCGCCGGCTCCATTCTCAGCACTCTGAGCGTCGCGTCTCTCGCATTCTTCTGCTTGATCATATTTTCGTTGGGCAAACGCCTGCCTCCCTCCGCGCAATCCCCCAAGGTTGGCCAACAAGCCCCCGATTTCACCCTCGCTGATACCAGCGGCCACACGGTCTCGCTCGCCTCGCTTCTCTCCACCAGCGACCCGTCGCATCCCACCAAAGGCGTGATCCTGATTTTTTATCGAGGCTACTGGTGACCGTTCTGCAACTCCGAGTTACGGGGTATCCAGGAAAGTCTCTCCGATTTTGAAAAGCTCGGCGTTCGGCCTGTCGCCATCAGTGTCGATTCTCCCGGCGAATCCCAGGATCTTTGCCACAAGGCCGGCTACTCCTACACTTTCCTCTCCGATCCCAACGCCGAAGTAATCCGCCGATACGACCTCCTGCACAAAGGCGCCGGCGTCAAGGGACACGATATCTCTCGCCCTGCCGAGTTCCTGCTCGATTCCTCCGGCACCATTCGTTGGATCAATCTCACCGGCGACCTCCGCGTCCGCGCCCGCCCGGACGAAATGCTCCAAGCTGCCAAGGCACTGTAAGGTGGCACAACTCCTTGCGCTGCGTTGGCTCGGTTTTGAATTGTCGGTGTGGTTCGTTGGCTATGTGGGTAGCAGCTGTTCCAGGCATTCGAGCAGCGGTCCCAGTCCATCGGCCTTGGACAGGATGATCGTCACGCCCAACCCCGGCGAGATCGACCCGCGCAGCTGCTCCGCATACAGCGTGAACAGCACAATTGGGACCTTAGGCAGCGAGTTCCTCAACACCATGGCCGCCTCCACGCCGTTCATCAGCGGCATGGCCAAGTCCATGATTACCAGGTCGGGTTTCAGCTCCAGCGCCTTCTCAATGCCCTCGACGCCGTCCGAAGCCTCGCCGCATACCTGGAAATGCGTCATTCCCTCTACCGCGGAGCGGATTACGGTGCGCTCGAACGGGCTGTCGTCCACGACGAGGATCGTGTGGCCTTGCGGAGCCTCTTGTGTACGCGAGCCATCCTCTTTAGTTGGCCGCAAGGGCTCCGCGACGTGTTCCTTCAGGGGCGGAAGGAGATCGTCGTTCAGCGCCAATAAAGGGAGACTGTCTGGCGGTAAGAATCGCCGGTTCGTGGACTGCGGGAGACTTCGCATCGTAGCGAGAATCCTACAAGACGTCTGCCCAATACAATACAGGGAAGACCCGATCCATTTGTCGGGTGAATACCTGCTTGCCATCCACGGCCGTACTCAAAATCCGATCTGCGCGTACTACGCATACACCTGCAACCCCTTTCCCCGCAACTCTTTCCTTTTACATCTATACAAAACTCCGAGTTGCGACCCCATTTTTGTGATAGGTTCTGTGCATTATGGACAAAGCTGATAACGTTTCACGTCGCTCGTTTCTCGCTTTTTTCGCCGCCACGCCGCTGCTCGGCAGTCTGGCGGGCAAGAAACACATCCCCGTCGGCCTGGAACTCTATTCCGTCCGCGAAGATTTGAAAAAGGACCCGATGGGGACGGTGCGAGGAGTGGGCAAGTTGGGCTATGAATGCGTGGAGTTCTACGCGCCCTATTACGAATGGACACTCGACTACGCCAAAGAGGTTCGCAAAGAGCTGGACGGCCTGGGTGTGAAATGCTATTCCACACACAATTCCAGGCAAACCTTCGCCCCAGAAGCGATCAATAAGGCCATTGAATTGAATCAAGCCCTCGGCACCCGCTATGTAGTGATGTCGCATCCCGGCGAGGTCAAGGACCTGGACGGTTGGAAGCGCGTTCCCGAGTTGCTGAACACCGCGAACTCGACGCTGGTTAGCCACGGATTACACGCCGGATATCACAATCACGAATTGGAATGGAAGCCTGTGGAAGGTCAGATGCCGATCGAATTGATTGCAGCCAACACGGACAAGAGCATCATGCTGCAACTCGACGTAGGGACCTGTTTGGCAACTGGCAACGATCCCGTCGCCTGGGTCGAGAAGAATCCTGGGCGCATTCACTCAATGCACCTCAAGGAATGGTCTCCCGAGAAGGGCTATCATGTGCTGTTGGGAGAGGGGGTAGGCCCCTGGAAGAAGCTATTTGCCGCGGCCGAGAATCAGGGCGGCATCGAATACTACCTGATCGAACAAGAAGGCAGCGATTATTCGGAGATGGAAACCGCGGAGCGTTGCCTGGCCACGTACCGGAAGCTGCACGACTGAAGGTCAAAAAAAGTTTGACGACGTTCGGTAGGTTCGCAGGATCCAATCGCGCGAGCCGTCGAAGTACAAATGCCGACGGGGGACCAATGTTCACCGCTACCGCCAATCTGATTCTTCCAAGCACAACGACAGGCTCGTTTCCGCGTCCACGCTGGTTTGACACTAGCATGTGGGGTCGCCCGCTCGACACCTGCATGCTCGATGTGCATTTTCGCGAGAAGTTCCAGGACGCCCTGGCGGTAGTGATCAGCGATCAGGAGCGCGCCGGCCTCGATGTATTGACGCACGGCGATTTTCATGTCGATGAGGACCTGGCAGGCCGCGCGTGGCACCACTACCCCTTGCAACGATGGGCCGGATTTGAAGGCGATCACTTACAGCCCGAACAGACGACGGCGCCCTGGCTGCACTACCCGCCCGGCACTTTGTTGAACGAAATTTATACAGGATGGCGATGGCCGCACGTGGTCGACAAAATCGAACACAAGCCGCTCGACTATCCGAAGCTGTGGCGCATGGCGCAGTCCAAAACGCGCAAGCCGGTGAAGTTTGGCACCTGTTGCTCGCAGGTGATGGCGCTATTCCTCGATATCCACACGCCCAAGTACAAAGACAAACGGCAAGTAATCTGGGATATGGCCGAAGCGATGAACAAGGAGTTGTTGGCGCTGCGCGACGCAGGTTGCCGTTGCATACAGATCGAGGAGCCAACATTTCACTTCATGGCCAACACCTACGGCAAAGACCACGAAGAAGTGAAGTTCATGATCGACGCCTTCAACCGCGAAGTACAGGGACTTGACGATGTGGAATTGTGGATTCACACCTGCTGGGGCAACCCGAACATGCAGCGGGTGATGGAGGACACCAGCTACGCCAACTCCATTGAAATTTATTTGGAGCGGTGCCGCGGCGATGTATGGACCGTGGAGATGAAGGACCGCAATCAGAAGGATCTGGAACTGTTTGCGCCGTTCAAGAATGATCTGAAGAAAAAGATCGGCCTCGGCGCCGTCAGCCATCGCACGTTGCAGGCAGATCGGCCGGAAGACGTAGCCGCGGAGATTCGCAAAGCGCTGAAGCACATCCCGCCGGAGCGCTTAATTGTGTCGAGCGACTGCGGATTTGGGCGGCAAGGCTGTAACCGCGAGATAGCGTTTTACAAGGCCAGTGCTATCGCACAAGGTTGCAATATTGTTCGACGCGAGCTTGGGTTGGCTGTGGCCTATGTGCCGGCCGCTGATCCAGGGCTGCAAATTGACGTGGTGCCCGGCCGGACCGGCGCACCCACCGCAAGGGGCGCGACCCAACATTAGAGTAAGCGCCAATTTCCTCCATGAATTGCAGACCCGGTCTGTCCCCCCTCAGCCTGCCATTAACTCGATCTGCAAGGCCAGGCGCGTACGTGACTCGGGTTACATGAGACGGCGCTGCTGGGATAAGGACGTTTCCAGTACCTTGAATTCTTTCTCCAACTCCTCGGCGAGGCTGCGGATCTTGCTTATGAGCGTTTCCGCTTGCCGAATTTGTTCTCCCGAAGTCCTCCTCAGGAATTGTTCGCGATTGGCCTGAAAATACTCGAACGCGACCGACAAAACGAGCCGCAAGTTAGCTAGATTGTCCAGAAAGCTTCGCGGGACTTCCATGGGGACACCTCCTAGGATGAGGCGTACTGGCCGTCATAACCAGTTGAATAGCGCGGGCTTAAGGGTTTTTCTACTGGCTAGAAGGACAATTTTAGGCCACATGGGCGGTGTACTACCAGAGCCGCAGGGGCTGAGATATGAAGGCCTGGGGTGAATTACGCGAGAAAATTGCTGTTTGTAGTGCGGCCTTGGCAAAAATTACCCAAGTTGCTGTATTTCAAGGGCATAGTGGTGAAGCATCCAAAAGACAGTGCGGAAGCCAGGAACGAATGCGTGGAGTAGTTACCGCCGGACGTGCCGGCAACAGCCGCTGCTGCGACCACAATGGAAGCGGGTATTTCGGCGGGGTTGGTATAGATTTCTACGAGGGCGGTAAGCAGAATGCCGAAATGGGTCGTATATTGCGGGCAATGCAATCGCCCCTCTCCGTACAATGAGATTGACGTTTCCACAATTGATTTGGCTGCCCCGACCGCTAAGAAGCCGACGCTTCCGGTGAAGGGCGAGGGGTGGGAATGCCCTTACTGCAAGAGGAAGTCGAAGATCAGGGAATGCGATCTCACTTATAGCCACGCTTGATCATTGGTCCGCGATGCTACTACTGAGGCCTGGCGCCGCCGAGGCGGATTACGAAACTGCCCCAACATACAGTACTAAGTAATTACTAACCCATTCCAAGATGACGTACGTAAGGGCAGCAGCGCAACGAAAGCTGCGCATGGATGTGTTGAAAGCGGGAACTGAACGGAAGGGAAAGGGTGCGGTGTGGTGGAGGGGCGGACCCTGGACAGGCGAATAGCGTCTCTTAGTTAATGGTGTAAAGACCGCCGGCCACGGCGCTGTTGGCGTAGTTTGGTGCGACGGCCATGGCTTTGAGCGTCTCTGTGACGCTTACTGTGACAGGTCCGGTGTACTGGTTGCTGGTGGTAGTGGGAGTCGAACCGTCCGTCGTGTAGTAAATAGTGGCTCCGGCGGTGGTGCTAGAGATGGTCACTTGTTGCGCGCCGGTATAGGTCCCTGGTGGAGGACTCAAGCTAGGCGTCGCGGCCGTACCTGCCAGAATTTTATACGGGGCATTCGATACGGAGCTGTTCGCGAAATTGGGCGCGGTGGCTATAGCTTTGACTGTTGTGGTGGTGCTGACTGTGAATGGCCCGGTGTACTGGTTGCTGGCGGTCGTGGGAGTAGTGCCGTCGGTTGTGTAGTACATCGTGGCGCCGGCCGTTGTGCTGAAGAGCGACACGT
>Ga0210409_10004952_pt1 | contig 14107 bp, 16 predicted proteins | sample IncBWH17MmetaG_FD_161649 | JGI IMG/M metagenome (GOLD analysis project Ga0210409, IMG submission 161649) | Forest soil microbial communities from Barre Woods Harvard Forest LTER site, Petersham, Massachusetts, United States - Inc-BW-H-17-M | ecosystem: Environmental > Terrestrial > Soil >... | reverse complement strand
GTCACAGGGACCTCCTTGTGACCCAAAATTTATCTGACAGTGAGCACCACAGCTGCCGACCTTACCCACGCGGCAGCGTCCGCCGCGCGAGCGGCTTCGTTCTGACGGGCGATCCTGAAGTAATCCCAAGGTAAGGGTTGCCGACCATTCGGAAGTTTACGCATGATCAGACTGTTGGCATCGTGCCACCATCGATGACGTAGTCCGCGCCGTGAATGGAAGCTGCGCGATCCGATGCCAGAAATGCCACCAGCTCTGCAACTTCTTCCGGCACAGCGGGCCGTCCAATGGGAATGCCGCCGATCATGCTCATGATTTCCTGGCGTGCCGCGTTCTCGTTGATGCCCCGGCTTTCTGCGAGGTGCAGAATCATCCCGTGTGCGCCCGAGGTCTCGACAAATCCCGGGGAGATCATGTTCACCCGAACGCCCTTCGAGCCGACCTCGTTAGCGAGTCCTTTGTTGTACGTGCTGAGTGCGCCTTTCGCCGCAGCGTAGGCTAGAGTCGCATCGTAGAGAGGTAGGCGATGTTGAATCGAAGAAATATGAATAACAACGCCGGATCTGCTCTCGATCATCCCGGGAAGAAACGCTCGATTCAAGCGAACTGCCGCCAACAGGTTCACATTGAGAGCTCTTTGCCAATCGTCGTCCGTAAGTGCCTGAAATCCACCATTCGGAGCCTCCGACCCGCCAAGACAGTTCACGAGAATATCCAAGCCATGCCACTCCTGCTGGATGCGCTCGACAACCGTCCTGACACCCTCTGGAGTGCCGATGTCTGTTTGCACGAAGAAGGATGGGTTTTGTCCCTCCGGCAATGGGGAACGTGCCGTCGTTGCGACCGCCCCACCGCTCAACAAGAAGCGGCGCACGATCGCCTCTCCCATTCCCTTGGTGCCACCAGTTACCAGGACCCGCTTGCTTTTGAACTCGTCACTGGAAACAGCAAATGGATACGTCTGCGTCATTGAACCGAACCTCCAGTGAGGCAATCCCCGAATCGGCTTGCTCAAATCTGAGGTTGGCACAATACTGGTAGAATGGGAAGTACGCACTAAAAAGTATGTTAGGAGGGCAGATATGCCAAAACGCTACACGCCCGTGACGGCTGCTGCGGACCTCGAGAAAGCCCTGCGCCTTCTCGAAGGACGCTGGAAGCTGGTGATCTTGTTCCACCTGTTCGGAGGAAAGATCATGCGATTCTCCGACCTGGAACGAGCCATACCTGCCATCACGCAAAAGATGCTTGGGCAGCAGTTGAAGGCCATGGAGGCCGATGGCGTTGTTCTACGGAAAGCCTATCCGCAGGTGCCGCCTAAAGTGGAATACAGCCTCACATCATGGGGGCAATCTTTATGTCCTGCGCTTGATGCCATCCTGAAATGGGCTGATCGCCGTCCAGCGCATGGAAGGAAAGGTAGCGATACACGCAGACCAAAAGATGCTTCATCGGGTCGCCCCAGAACTGCCCTTGAGCGACGGGCAACTCTGACCGAACCGGATTAGGGAAGAGTTGCCGACTATACGTAAAGTGGACAGCGGAATCGACAACGTCCGCGGGCGGGATCATCTTCCGTGCATCACGCCTTGACAGCTTCGACTATCGATAACGGACTCTCAGTCGCGATGACGCGCGCCAGTCGGAAACCAGCACCGCGCAGCAGCCTTACAAACTCGGCCTTCGTCCGCTCACGGCCGCGCGGCGTGAGCACCAGCATTTCCAGATCGAGCAGCTTGCCGTAATGCGGAGTGTTCCCAGGCGGCACAACCGGATCCACAATCAGCACCTTGCCTCGCGGCCCAAGCGCGCGGTGGCATGCTTGAAGAATCCGCGTCGCCGAGTCATCGTCCCAGTCGTGAAGGATGTGCTTCATGATGATCGCGTCGGCACCCGATGGCAGTTCTTTGAAGAAGTCGCCGCTTTCGATTCGCACTCTGCCGGTGATGCCAGCACGGGAGAATGTCGCTGCCGCGCCGGCGGCAACATGCGGAAGATCGAAAAGTACAGCACGCATCGTCTTGTGGCGGCGCAGAACGGTGGCCAGCAGCAGACCGTGTCCGCCCGCGACGTCCATCAGGGTCTCGACTCCTTTGAAGTCGTACGCGTCGGATGTTGCTCGGGCCTCCGTGGCGCTGATTGATGTCATCGCATCGTCGAATACCGCAGCGACTTCGGGATTCTGCGAGAGGTGTTCGAATATAGGAACGTTGAAGACATGATCGAACGCCGGCATGCCCGTCTTCACGCTATAGCCAAGCTGTCCCCAGGGCCGCCACGTGCTGTCATGAGCGACAAAACGCGCGTACCCTGCAAGGCTCTCAGGATGGTCGCTTCGAAGCAGCTTTCCCATGCCCGTAAGCTTGAAGCGGCGGTCAGCGCTTTCAACGAGCAGGCCCACGCTCGCGAGTGCTCTAAGCAAGCGATAGATCCCGTCTTCCGAGACGCCAGCTTCACGGGCAATATCGCTGCACCGCCGCGCTCCCTTCGCGAGCTGTTCGGGGACGCCGAGTTCGACGACAGTGCCGAGTGCCTGACTGATCCACTTGCCGATCACCATCTGGAAAAGGACCTCGTATGGGCGCGATGGGGAAGCCCGATTGGCTCGGCTTTTGGCCATAGATCTCCTTAGGCATTATGCCGCCTGGATTCTAACGGTGTGGCTCGTGAAAGGTAAAGCGGTGGAAGATTCGCAAGACGCTCGCCAGGAAGTGCTGCTTCCTGCTTATCGTGTGACGGGCAAGCGGGAAGTAATCCCAAGGTAAGAGTTGCCGACAATTCGGGACCGGGCGGATAGAATCGAGTGCATAGAGACTTTTATAGGAGGGGTAATGGCAGACACGAAGACAACTATTGAGCAGGCGTATTCCGCATTCAACAAGCGGGACATCGACGGTGCATTAGCCCTGATGACGGAAGACGTGATCTGGCCCAAAGCTTCGGAGGGCGGCAAAGTTGTCGGAAAAGAACAGATCCGCGCCTATTGGACTCGGCAATGGGGTGAGTTCGATCCCCACGTCGAACCGATTGCAATAACCGTGGAAGACGGAGGCAGGGCCTGGGTCAGGGTGCACCAACTCGTCAAGAGTCTTGAAGGGGATGTTCTTTCGGACAGCGAGGTTCTCCATGTTTTCACCGTAAACAGCGGTCTTATCGCGGCCATGCACCTCGGGGGTGAGGAAAATAGAACTGGTCCATCTGCCGCATTCGCACATCGATCCTAAACTGACCCCACGGTGGACCCAGCACCTCTTTGGTTGAACCGCCCATCAGCCGTTAGCACCTTATTTCCATGCCGTCTTCGACAGGAAATGCGACTGAGACGTATCCGCTGACAAGAGATCCCAGATCCCCTTGTTTGCGCCCGTATTGAGGATGATCCGGGCGTTTTTCGTTTGCGTGGCATATTTTTTCAATGAAAGCTCCGGCTAGATGGACATGCCGCCCGAGACCTCGATGCGCTGAGCATTAACCCAGCGGTTGTCCTCGGACAGTAGTGCCGCGATCATCGGCCCGATGTCGTCCGGCACGCCTGCCCGACCAAGCGCTGTCATGTCGGCGACACGCTTGTTCACGTCGGGATTGTCCCGCACCATGCCTCCGCTGAAATCGGTTGCGATAGCGCCCGGAGCGACGACATTGACAGCGATCCGACGCGGCCCTAATTCCTTGGCCATATACTTGGTCAGCACTTCGATGGCGCCCTTCATCGAACCATAAGGACCGCTGCCAGGAAAGATGATGCGGGTGAGACCTGACGAGAAATTGACGATGCGCCCGCCATCGTTGATGAGCGGCAGTAGCTTCTGGGTCAGGAAGAACACGCCCTTGAAATGCACATTGTAGAGCGCGTCCAACTCCGCTTCCGTTGTTTTCTCAATACTGTTATGGTGCGAGATGCCGGCATTGTTGATGAGGAAGTCGAAGCGGTCGCGGTCCCAGGTGTCTCGCAGAGCCAGCTTGAACCTCTCGGCGAAGTGGTCGAACGTTCCTACCGCGCCGGTATCGAGCTGCAGGGCCAGCGCCTTGCGTCCCTCCGCTTCTATCGCAGCCGTGACTGCGCGGGCTTCATCCGCACGAGAATGATACGTGATCACCGCGTCGACCCCCTTGCGGGCCAAACTTTCGGCGGTGTTGCGGCCCAATCCTCGACTCCCACCGGTGATCAGGGCGATTTTTTGCGTTTGCGTGTTCATATCCAAACCCCTGAGGACAATACCTCACAAGTAAGAATCACCTCACTGCGACGATGCCCAACTCAATACCCTACAGGCGAAAGTTCTTTACACCGACTTGCAATGTGGCCATCCGGCGTACCGCAGAAGCGGTTCGCCCCAGCCAAACCCCTGCATTGCTACCCCATCGGGTCTTCTTTATGATCCAGTACCAGAGCGAGTATGCGATGTGGAAACCGCATAGCCATTCCAAGGCTATCGAAATGAAAGCGTGAGCCTCAAGCCAGAAATTCAAAGCCGCGCGGTTGGTTGCAAACTCTCTGCCGCCCTCTGGAATGATGGCAGCGCCGGGACGAAGGTATGCAATCAGGAGCCCCGAAATGACGGAGGCTGCCACTCCCAGATAGATTCCCCAATCGGTCGCTCGCCTGATTTTTGACTGTGGCATTAGGACCGACGGCCCAACCCACCTTCCGCCGCCCGAGCGCGTGCTTTGTACCCAGATGAGCCGCAAAAGAAAAATCAGGCCGACAACAAAGCCCAGCCTTACTTCTCCTCGCATGGCGACAGGGTTCATCATCGCGTGAGTCGTTTCGCCATTGCTGACAAACGAGTAAAACAGTACAACGGCACTGATCCAGTGAACGCCTCCGTTCAACCATCGAACGGAACGGAAGGAGCGAACTCGCGGACGAGTTACTTCAGAGCAAGCAGCAATTGAGAGCGATTTACTATTTTCCATTGTCATAAAGCACCCTTTTCATTGGACCGCCTCTCACCGGTCCAACAACTTATTTCCATTCTGTCTTCGACTGGAAACGCAACCGAGACGTAGTCGTTCGCCGGGGCGCGGACATAGTCCAGATAGCCGCTCAGAGATGGAAGGCTAATGTCGTCGGCCACGATCAGCGCACCGATTGCCAGGCGAGATTCCAGCGACTGCAAGAGCGGCAGACACAAGTCTTTCCACCCATCGAGCAGCACGAAATCAATCGGACCGGGGATATCCTTCAGGGTTGTCCTGGCATCGCCGAGAAGAATCGTGACGCGATCGGCAAGTCGAGCCTCCTCCAGGTTCGCGCGAGCGGCCAGCACCTTGGCTACGTTTAGCTCGGTACTGAACAGGTGGCCCGTGGCGTTGTCCGCGACTGCCGCGGCCAGGTAGACGGCGGAGATTCCATATGACGTGCCGAACTCAATAACCGTGTTCGGCCGCTTTGCTCGAACGAGAATGTAGAGCAGTTCGCCACCCTCTCGCGAAATAGGCATGTAGGTGAACTCTGACGCGTCTGCCCGCTCTTGCGCGGTGGCGATTTCCCACGAGAGGTTCGGTTGTCGCCAGCGGGGCATTTCATCATCCTGGGCCGCCGCAGCGAACAAGCGGTCAAGAATTGTTCTGACTTGAGGTGTGCGCAAGGTGTTCGACATGTTTGTACGCGGATCCGGCGGACAGTATTCAATTGCTGTCATGGTGTCCAATTCTCCGACGCACTTCGTTTCTGTTGCCACTAGTTTTCTGGCATATTGCCCTTCGCCATGTACAATACGAGCAAATGCTCACAAATAAAACTCGCGTTCATGACGGCAGGGGCAGGCCGCACAAAACCAAGCTGAAACCCCGTAAAGTGCCGGGCCAAGCCAGGTCGCAGGAGACGGTGAGTATCATTCTGGAAGCGTCTGCTCGCATTTTGGAGTCAGACGGAATGCGGGGATTCAATACCAATGCCATCGCAGCAAAAGCGGGCGTAAGCATTGGATCCCTCTATCAATATTTCCCGAACAAGGACTCCATCGTCCTCGCATTGATTAGTAGTTTTGAGGAAACGTTCCACGACACCGTCGTGAAGGCCGTGCAAGGAGGCAAGGGACAGGGGCTGAAAAACCGCCTCAGGTCAGTCATTCAAGCGCTTGTCAGCGCACATTATTACCGTCCGCGGCTAAAGCGCGTGCTGGAAACTGAAGAGGAACGACTCGGAAGCGCGGCCGACGATTCCGCGTTTCATGCAAACCTGCTGCAACTACTACGAGATCACAAGAAAGAAATGGCAGTGCCCGTTTCGCGAGTAACAGAGCAGGTCTTGATGGCTATTCTTCGCGCCGTGGTGGACCTCGGGCTTGCTTCAGGCGCGAGTTCGCAGTCCACCGAACAGAGGGCTATGCATGCCATATGTGGTTATCTGTTCTATGCAGGCTAAACCTGGTAATCATCGATTAGCACTCAGCAGCCTTAAGAGCACCCGGCTCGCCACTGTCACTCACTACTCGTATCACGGGCAATTCGGAAGTCATCCCGGCCAAGGGATAATTGACCCTTCCACGGACTTACCACTGCTAACGAACCTAGTCACGATCCACGACCTAGACTTTGAGAAAGATTTTCTTGCGCCACAACAACCACAGCATGATCCAGCAGATCAGCAGCGCGCCGAGCGAATAGACCAACGAAGCGTTGGCGACGCTCAGCCCCACCGCTTCGAGATGCCCCTGGGCGGCTTCGTGCCAATTCATTTTTGTGCCGCTTTCGGTTGTCACGGTAAAGGTATAGCCGGGCCCGTAAATCAGGGAGTCTGCCACGAAGCCCGCGATGGCGTTCATGCCGAATACGAGGATCGGCATGGTCCATCTTCCACGCCAGCTCCTAACTTCGGTCGCCCAATACAGTAGCGAGAGAAAGAGGAGGCAGAAGCCGCCGCTGAACAGGACGAAGGAACTGGTCCACATGTGTTTGTTGATCGGAAACCAGCCGTTCCAGAGTTCGCCACCAAGCACTCCCAGAATTCCAAAGAAGCTCATCCCGCCAATGAGCGCCACAGCCGTTCGGTTTGATTTAAGCCAGTGCCCCGTCAAGACTCCAATGACTGTCGTTGCGATTGCAGGAATTCGTGTGAAGAATTCCCTCCGGGTCACTCGTGCCGTCGTACAGATGGCCAGGAAAGAGTTTACGGTCGAGCCAAGCAGGAAGATTCTGCACCTGGTCGAGGAAAGGAATGTCGCGGACGGGGATGCCGGCGACGGGTACCGGCACGAAGCGCACGAGAGCCCAATAGCCGATGAGACATCCGACGAACGCGAGCACTTGGGAGCGCCGTCCAGCCCACAATTCCAGCATCAGTGCAAAGAGGTAGCAAATTGCGATCCGCTGGGTGACACCTCGAATCGCCATGTACGCAGATCGAGCCCGTAGAGAGGTGATGCGTTTACAAGAAGTCCGATGGCGATGAGGATCAGGCTTCGTTTGAATGCGTGCCAAAGAATCTGACGGTTAGATTGAGCGAGTTGTCTTCGAGCGGCAGTCGAATAGACGAGGGAAATACCAACGAGGAAAAGAAAAGAAGGAAAGATGAAATCAGCTGGAGTCCAGCCGTTCCACTTGGCGTGCATGATAGGCCAATAGGCGTGTTCATCGCTACCGGGATTGTCGACGATGATCATGCCGGCGACCATCAAACCACGGTAGATGTCGAGGCAAAGCAAGCGGCCGGGAGATCCGGCGGCCGGATTGCGCGAATATTCAGCTGATTGAATGCTGAGATCGGTGGTCGCCATGCGGCAACTATAGACGTGTCTTTTGCCAGCAGCGACAGAAAAGTTTGTAGCTCTCTGCCGGTGTGCTTAGGGGAGAGGCTCTTCCGTCAATCGATACTGGAAGGATAACGGGCAAGCGGGAAGTAATCCTAAGATAAGGTTTGTCGACAACCATCCGGAATGGAATCCTCAAAAGGGCCATAGTCCAAAGATTTCGAGCATTGGCTTCTGTTTGCCTTGCATGAGCGAGGCAGCTGTTTGGGCTGGAGTGAACTGTCCCTCCGGAATATCCTGTGCATCCGCTAGGAAAAAGCTGGCCATTGCAACCACCGTCATAGCCTGGCGTAGGTCGACCGGCGAGACCTTGTCAAGGGTATCTTCGGCCGAATACGCCTGCTCGGAATAGCCAAGCGCCCGTACTAGCGGCGCGATACCCGGCAATCCGGCCAGCGTAAAGGCATACGCATCTGTCATAAAAAGCCACCCGTCGTTTGCAGGCTCAAGGTGCAGATCGGGAGTCAATTCATTGAAGTCCCTTATGAGCGTCACGCTGAAAACTTTCTCGGAATGCTTCATCTCGCCTGCTGCTCGATTCTGCTGAGGCATTTATGCGATGGGTTCTAGCCAGATTCTTGCAAACGGTAGTTCCTGAACTAAATCCCAGCCGGAGCGTACGAAGCGTCGGCAGGATTTTGGTACACGCTAAAGGCCGGCCGGTGAGCCGTAGCAGAGGAAGGCAAGGCCCTATCCGTATTCTTTCCTTGCATGATGAGCCCCTGAGAACCGAAGGTCGAAGGCGCTGAATGACATGCGACTGTTGGGTTGGGCGTCGGATGGAAAAGGATTGTTCGTCTCCAACACCACGCAGGAAGGCGCAGTCTTGTGTTACTTAGATCTCCGCGCGGCAACAGCATGTCTCTATTGGTTTGCAACGAAGGCGGGGATCGCTGCGACTCGACCGAGCCGTCCCGACGATCGTCATCTTGCGCTCCACGGGCAGAAACAGAGCGCCAACATGTGGATGATCGGAAACTTCTAAACGTCCTTCACAAATTCATTTGCATGGCGTCAGGTTCCCTGGCTGGACTCAGTGCGAAACTCGGATGACCAGAAGGTCGTTCGGAGCAACGAAGCGATAACGTTGCCATTAAGAACATCTCGCTTATGTGAAGCCCGTGTCCACACCAAAGGGACAGAGATGGCGGAGGAGATAGAAATCATAAGACCTCCGAGAGCGGTCTTAGTCGTCTCAAAGTAGCAATCCCGTATTACGAATGGGTTAACGCGGAGGTGAGCCAGACGGGTGTGAATGTTACAAAACTATGAATGCAAGCGCCGAAAAAGAACATCGATCTGGCGTTCGGCAAAAGACGAAACGTCCCGGTTACGGGACGCTCGTCGCGAGCAGTCCTCCCCCAGAGTGCTGCTCGCAGCTGGCAGTTCCAAGCGTTGCCCCTGAACTCCCAGCCGTGAACAAAGCTAGTCCCCTTCTCTATGTGTGAGGAATGGCACTGGTGTGCTTGGTTGTAGCACCAACAGGGAGCTAGCTGCTTTTAGGAGTTTTAGGATCTGTACGAAGAGCATGCGACTCCGTAAGAAGAGCTTCTAGATGCGGGGAGTTTGTGGAGCGATCATCTCTAGGCTCGGAGTTGAAGACGCGGGTTGAGAGCCCGATGCTTCGTTTGGAAACATCCCCTCCAAAAAGGCTGCCCCCGCGACCAGATAAGCCCAAGCGAAATATCTGTCCTCGATCGTAGGGAACAGGACGAATCGTGTGGCCGCTGCGACTGCAAACGGCACGAGCATCCAGCGGAACTTCGCAGGTCTTGCTCCCCGATAGAACGCGGTGATACCGAGCAGTATCCAAAGCGACATTTGTTGGCCGCCAATCTGTTCGGCTCCTTTTGCGAAGGCCACGGCATACTGGCGCAACGTCACGTGGGTCGGAACTTCAGCGGGCGACCTGCCGCCGATAAAACTGTAATGAAACAGTATCGACCAGCCGTAGTTGCCAGAGTAATGATTGATGAATAAGACGCTGCAGAGTGCGAGGGCTGCAAGCACGCCCGCATGCAGAAACCGCAAGCGGCCTTCGAATCCAAGCCAGGCCAGCAGAATCAGGACAAGCAGCACATTGTCAGTGCGGACCCACACGCTCGTCATCAGGAGCAGCAGGCCCAGGAGATCCTTCCTCTCGCTGAGGGCCCAAGCGGAGGAGAGAATAAAGAGCGCAGAGAGCGCGTCGGGGGTGCCCATCCTTCCGAGCAGCACGATCGCCGGGCTCGCCATGATCAAGGCGCAGGGGAGTGGCGCTCGCGTGCATCCAAATAGCAAAAGGCCAATCCCGACGAGAGACATCGCGGATACGCCATTAATCGCTTTTTGGATCGGTAGACCTGTACGAGCGAGGAGTTCGATCGCCCAGATGTAAACCGGCCGGATCGCATACAACGGCTCAAGTTGCCCCATGTGCTCCGGACTATCGAGTACGCTGCTTGCTTCAGCTCTGGGATTGGAATGCTTGACGATCGGATAGATGGCTTGTAACGATTGCGTGCGGCCCCTGACAATGGCTTCGTAAATATAACGATCAAAATCGTCCGGGACCGGTCGCAATAGACACACCACGCCTACGCAAAGGAGAAACCCCATGTAAAGGGCCGCGGATAACACGTGACCGACTTTCATTTGTGTCTCTGATGGTGTGACGGGCTGCGAGGCATCGTTGATGAAACCCTGTTCAGAAGTAAAAATATTTTGGTCTCTTGGCGCACATTGTTCTGCTGAACAAGAAAGAGAACCAGTAAGCACAAGACTTTACACCAAGAGTGACATTGAATGACATTATCGAAAAAGTTGTGCACGGACGGTCGCATTTGAAAAAACCAGTGATCGAGGGATCGTGACAGACGGTTGGGAAACACTTCAGTCGTCCCCCGGAAGAATCGAGAGTTCTCCTAGCGGACGAAAAACAGTGTGGACTCTGGCGATATCTGTGCTTTTGATATTACCTTGCGTCTGGCAAAAGAGAATTCAGGCGGGCGATCTGGCCAGTCATACGTACAATGCCTGGCTGACGCAGCTTGTTTCGGAAGGTCGGGCACCGGGCTTGTTTTTGGTCACGCAATGGAACAACGTTGTGATTGACCTCATGCTCGCCAAGTTGGGACCGGTTGTCGGCTATGGAGGGGCTGAAAGAATTACGGTTGCGACGTGCGTGCTGGTTTTCTTTTGGGGAGCGTTTCACCTGATCGGTGTCGCATCGGGCCGCGACCCATGGCGCCTGGTTCCGGCGCTTGCGATGGTGGCGTATGGATGGACCCTCCAGATGGGGTTTCTCAATTATTACCTCTCCCTGGGCCTCGCTTTCTTTGCATTAGCCTGCTTGTGGCAAGGTGGACGCGGGAGATGGCTGACAGGCCTGCTGTTGGCGGTGGTCTCATTATTGGCTCACCCCATCGGTTTTCTTTGGCTCATCGGAACGGCGGCGTATGTGCTGGTCGCAGGCCGAATACACACAAAACACCGATGGATTCTATTTCTTGCCGCCATTGTAGGACTGTGTGCATTGCATCTTTTTGTTTCCCATTATTTCAAACCGCATGGGGCAGTGGGACTGCAGTTCTATCGCTATCTGGGACCGGATCAACTCATCATTTACGGGAAGAGATACCGAGTGATCGCATTGGCGTTTCTTCTCTTATCCGGCGCGATTGCTTTGGAGGCTTGGTTTCGAAGCAAAACCAAACTCGATTTGCTGCGACGAGGACAGGCATCGTTGGAGTTGTGGGCGCTCTCGGTGCTCGGGATCGCTATGTTTTGGGAGGGAATTTCGATTTCGAAGTACGGCATCGGGCTCACGTTCCTGCCCGAGCGTCTTACTTCGATCGTAGTCGTAATGTTGATTTGCGTACTGTCGGTCGCGGCACCGCGCACGTGGCACTTGGTTGCGATGTTGCTCTGCGCCAGCGTGTTCTTCAGGTGGATGTGGCAAGACATGCGCACCTTGAATCAAATGGAAGATCAAGTCGTGAGTCTCGTGAGCAGCCTGCCTGCGGACACGCGTGTCATTCAGACGATCTGGCCGTTGCCAGGCCACCGTGTCGATGCCGATCATATTGTGGATCGGGCCTGTATTGGGCGCTGCTTTTCCTATGCCGATTACGAACCATCCAGCCTGCAATTCAGGATTCGCGTTCAGCCTGGGAGCCCGATCGCCGTTTCGTCTGCGGTCGATGGCCTCGCCATGCGTGAAGGACGCTATCTAGTGCGTCCCACGGATCCACCCCTGGTGGAGATTTACCAGTGCGACAAACAGGACCCGACCAAGCTCTGCTTGCGGAAGCTTGTTCCGGGCGAGGTGAACGGCAGTATCGGATATAGGCCGAAGTATTAGGGAGGTCAACCGGGCCGATACCGAGGCCGTGCTTTATCAAGATGACAAATTTGCTCGCTACACCAATGAGCAGTTAAAATCCCCAACGTTCGCCTGAGACAGTGCTCGTTTGACTACTCCCATGTCGTGTTCCGTCGACTCCCAACGCATCACGCTCATCGAGGGAAAGGCTGTGACGATCCGCATGACAGCCGTACCAGCGGTTCCTGAATGACTGTAGCCCCCGACCAGGTAAATCCCTCGTCCCCCGTGGCGACGCCAAGTGCACCCGGCAAGTCGCTCGCGAGTCATTCCCTTCCGAGTGGCAGAAGACTTTTGGTCCCGGTGTTCCTTCTGCTTTGCTTCGTTGTGCAATGCGCCTGGTTCGCGCACACCCAATCGTTCACTTTTGATGAACCGCTCCACCTCACCACGGGACTGCACAACTGGCGCTTCCATCGTTTTGACTTCGTTCTCGAGCACCCGCCGCTCGGGCACTTGCTTCCTGCCCTTCCGATTGCTTTCGGGAACTGGGACATAACCTGGGCGGATGCTACGAAGAAAGGCATCCTCGTAACCGCGATCACAGACCCCATAGGTATGGCGATACGAACTCGACTGGTGAATGTCGCGCTCGGCACTACCTTGGGTATTTTCGTGTGGTTCGTGGCGCGCAATATGTTTTCCGAGGGAGCTGCAAATCTGGTCCTGGCTCTCTTTGCATTCTCGCCTTCCCTGATTGCTAATTTCTCTCTGGTGACTACGGATGGCGTGACTACGTTGATGGTTTTTCTGGCCGCCATCCAACTGCTCCGGTGGCGAAAAAGTCCTTCCGTTGGGCAAGTCCTGCTTCTCGGCCTAGTACTGGGTCTTTTACTTTTGTCCAAGCTATCCACACCGCCGGTGCTCTGTGTTGCTCTAGCCCTGATGCTCGTGCTCAAACCGGACGGGTGGGAGTGGTCACCACGGCTCTGGAACTGGCACGCCATGCTCACCGCATTAGTGGTCGCGGGCCTTGTGCTATGGGGAGGGTATTTCTTTCATGTCTCGAGATTGAAGATGGGTGACGGCCGGGTCGAAATGACATTCCCCAATCGCGAACCGTTCGCTAAAGATAGCGTCGGCCGTATCGTCGGCTTCATGCGAAGGCCGCTTCAACATCACATGACTCTATTCGTTCCAGCTGGCGAATATCTGGAGGGACTCGCCGATCTGGTTGTTCACAATCAGGGCGGCCACAAGACCTTTCTCCTGGGCCAGGCTTCCGACACGCAGCGACCGTGGTTCCTGCCGGCGCTGGCCTTGATGAAATGGCCTCCTATCGTCATTCTCCTCTCAACTTTTGGTCTGGTGCTTTTAATTCTGCGAAAAGTTAGAGCGAAAATCGATCTGCTGGTCTTGTTTATCCTTCCGAGCTGTTTTTTGCTCTTCCAAATTGTGCTCTCGAAGATATCTACCGGAGAGCGACATTTTCTTCCGGTCTATCCGTTTGTGCTTCTGCTCTGCGGTGCGACCTGGGAATACGCTCAAGCCACGAAGAAGGAAGCCCATCCCCGTGGGATTATGCAAAAAGGAACGCTGACCTGGTTGCTCGTCTTGGGAGCTCTTTTGAATGCAGCCGATGTACTGCGTTACGCTCCGGGTTATCTCTCATATAGCAACATTTTGATTCCGAATCGCGTCAGCTACAAATATTTCAGCGACAGTAATCTTGATTGGGGTCAAGGTCTACTGGCCTTGCGCGAATATGAGCAGCAGCACCCGAACGAGAAGATCTGGTTGTCGTATTTTGGCAGCGTCGATCCCGCGGTTTACGATGTTCGCGCAACCCCCTTGCGCGTGGGCGAACGGGTATCAGGAACCGTGGTGATTTCTGGCACCAATCTGGCTGGCGAATACGTAGCCGATCCAGGGTTTCGCTGGGTAACGAAATACCCTCTCAAGACCATCCTTGACCATTGTTTGTTCGTATATACCGTCCCCCCTGAGGCAGAAAGGGGCGAATCGCAGAACTGAGCGCATTCGTCTTAGA
>Ga0210409_10004951_pt1 | contig 14111 bp, 14 predicted proteins | sample IncBWH17MmetaG_FD_161649 | JGI IMG/M metagenome (GOLD analysis project Ga0210409, IMG submission 161649) | Forest soil microbial communities from Barre Woods Harvard Forest LTER site, Petersham, Massachusetts, United States - Inc-BW-H-17-M | ecosystem: Environmental > Terrestrial > Soil >... | reverse complement strand
TCACTTTATAAATCTCTTTAATTGATTAGCATACATGTTAATCAACCGGATCATTGCAGTTTGTTCATTATTTAAAGAGGTATCAACTAAAGATTTTGTTAAAGACCTTATCTCATTGATGTACTCAATAATTTGGTAGCTTACCTGTTGAGACAGGATTTCCCGATCCTTTTTGATGGATTCTATTTTGAGTTTTATCTGATCCAGTTGTTCAAGGTGGTGTGTGTTGTTTTCCATAATTACATCAGGGTAGCGGCATGTTCTTAAAATTGTTCCAGCCCTTAAATCTGGAAAATAAAAGCATACCGGCCAATAAACAACCTATCAGTTTTATAGAAAACGGACAGCACTTAAAACACAGTAAAATACTAACAAACAGAAACTTACACCACTAATCACGATGCTTCACTGAAATCTTCTTTAGCCTCGTCTTTTCTTAAGTTCTCAATAAACACAGACGGAGAAATTCCCGTTACGGCTTTGAAAACAGCCGCAAACTTACTGTGCGAAGAGAAACCATATTTCTTTGCCAGATAAGAAATCTTATACTTCCGCTCTATAGGATTAAGTTGCAGATCTTTTAATGCATAGGTTATTCTAAGCTCATTCACATAATTATTAAAATCCTTTTCCTTATACCTGTTAATGATATAGGAAAGATACTTGGTATTGGAATTCAGCTTGCTTGCAAGGGTAGATAAAGACACATCGCCTTGCAGGAAAAACTTTTTCTCCTCCAGTTTATGGAGCCCGGCAAGCAACCTGTCCTCCGATTCTTTTGTCATTAATGCTTGAGCAGGTTGTTTTGCCGGAACCAGATCAGGATTAAGGTCTATCCTTTTCAAGACTTGTTCATACCTAAGTCTGTTTCTTTTACTGCTTTGTTGATTTATATATAGCAATGATAGTACTAACAACAAAAGAATAATCGAAATAGCTATTGCGACCTGAACTTTCATCATATTGGTATCTTCATCCTTATTCAGCTCCTTAATCAATTGATTTGAAACAGATTTGGTTACCTGCGCCTGTTCATCCAATAGTCTGGAGTAAATTTCCTGATGCCGGAATGCCCGTTTTGAATCTCCAACGGCATTATAATAAGAAGCAAGACCTTTATTGGTTATTATTTTTGCATTAAAATTATCAGATTGATTTGCATAAGGCTCGGCCTTCTTATATTGTTGTATTGCCTGCTCATATTGGTGATTTTCTAAAAAGACATCTCCCAAACCAGCATAAATAAAAGCTTTAAGTTCTGTTTCAGTATCCTTTAATTCTGCCAGTGCTTTAAAAAGATGTGCTTTTGCTTTGTCATAGTTCTTTTCTTTCAAATAGCAAAGACCATACAGCTGATCGTTAGTCGCTAAAAAAATATTACTCCCCAACTGATTTGGAACTTCAAGAAACTTCTGCTCTGCTTCCTGCAACTTATGCATCCCAGATGTATAATCCTGATCCTCCTCAATGGCATAATAAGCTTTTTCCTGCAGGATTAACGCATAAGTTGTAGTAGTTGCCGGAGAAGGCTCTAATTGCATGTTCTTTTTCTCAGCAATATCTAAATATTTCCGTGCTTGTTCAGTGAGGTTTACACTTCTGTACAGCGTTGAAAGAAAACCAGCTATGCGTACTTCCCAATTGCCTTTCTTCTGAACCCTAGGAACCAGCTTTTCTGCTTGTATTGCAAATGCCAGAGCTTTAGCCACATCACCTGAATGTTGATGCAGCGTAGCAAGAAGCATCAGGCATTTCATTTTCTGATAATTATCCGCGGAGTGCACTAAAAGAGAATCAGCCATTTTAAATGCACTCTTTATATCGGAAGACGCTACTTCGGTTGCAATCTTAGTATAGACTTTGTCAAATTCACTAATCGATGTATTGGCTTTCGCAAAAAAACTGAAACAAAATAAAAGAGCGAAGAAGATAGATTTCCGAGAGACCAGCATATACGTAATTAAAGCATGAAACCATCATGAGCAAACACTCACAAAATACAATGAACAAGAACTCATGATAGCTTCATCACCGATAAAAAACAAAACTAATAAACTGATGAAAAATAATACAAACTATACAGTTTTCATGCTTTTTTTCGAGAATTATTTCAGAAAAGGAAAATTCGGCTCTATTCGTACTTCAGCGCTTCAACTGGATTAGCTTTTGCAGCCTTGTAAGCCTGGAAACCAACCGTCAAAAATGCAACAGCTGCTGTTCCCGCTATTGCGGCCAGTACAATTGACAAGGAAACAGTTGTCCTGAATTCAAAATTGGTAAGCCATTTGTTCATCAGGTAATAAGCCAAAGGCACACCAATACAGGCAGCAAAAAACACCATTTTCAGAAAGGAGAGCGAAAGAAGTTCCATAATGTTGCCTACCGAAGCCCCCAATACACGACGTACACCAAACTCTTTGGTACGCTGCTCTGCGCTATAAGCCACCAGTCCATAAAGCCCCATGCAAGAGATCAGGATTGCTATACCACCAAACAAGTTAGCCAACATACCCAGAATTCGTTCCGACTGCATTTTCTTCGCATACAAGTCGTTGACAAATCTAATTTCTACCGGGTAATCAGGATTGATATTTTTGACCACACCTGATATGAGTTCAATATTCTTGCTCAAACTGTTGGCGGGATTTAACTGCATGTTAATATTGCCCCCCTCCCGTTTACTGAAATTAATCACCATCTGGCGTCCGGAACGGTAAGGAGAATCCCAAATGAAATCTTTAAACACACCGATAACCTTCAGCTGATTTCCAAATAAATTGACCATTGTCCCTATAGGATTTTTAAGTTTCATCACCTTCACCGCAGTGCTGCTTAACAATATTGCCGCAGTGTCTGAAGCGAAATCTCTGGAGAAATCCCGGCCTGCCAGCATTTCTACCCCACTTGTCTTCACAAAATCATACTGGGTCTGAAGACGGTTGAAAACAATTTCTTTTCCCTTTTCTTCCATTCCGGGCCATTGAAAACCGTAAAACCAATTGCCCACACGAGTCATACTCTGAGAAGACTCGTTTACGGCAGTAACTGCTCCTGTTTTCAGCACCTGCTCTTTAAACAACTCAAACTTACCGGATAGTTCACCATCCTGAGGCATCTCTGCAAGTAAATTGATATTATACCCTACAGGTTTATTCTTTATGTACTGCATCTGTCTATAGATCACCAGAGTGGCAATGATCAATATAATCGCAAAACAAAATTGCCCAACAACAAGTACCTGCCTCAGGTTAATAGGAACAAGTTTCGCCCTTGCCGTTTTCTTCTTTAAAGTCTGGATCGGGTTAAAGGACGAAAGAAACAATGCCGGATAAGCCCCCGACAAAAGACCAGTTAGTAAGGCCACGGTGATGATCCCAAACCAGTAGCCAGTATTGGTATAACCAATAACAATATCTATCCCCAGCAAATTATTAAACATGGGTAAACTCAATTCAACCATCGCAATGGCAATTAACACGGCCACTACGGTCAGTACCATAGCTTCGGTAAGAAATTGAGTGACCAAAGAACCCCTTGTTGCACCAATCGTTTTCTTGATCCCTACCTCCTTCGCCCTGCGTTCCGATTTTGCTGTAGCCATATTCATAAAATTGATACAAGCCACCAGCAAAATACCAAAAGCCAAGGCAATAAAAAGATAGATACGTTCTATTTCGCCACCTATGCTTTTACCATTCAGAAACTCACCATGTAAATGCGTATCCGAAAAGGGAAATAAGAAATTTTCAGTCCTTTGTGCTGTATAATTTTCATTGAATAGTTTCTTAACTTTCGAATTAATCAGGTCAATCTTTGTCGGATCATCAACCCTGGCCATAGCCAGAAAGCTAAAATCTCCCCAGCCCGGATGTTTAACATAATCATTTATATGTTCAAAAAATGTCCAGGGCATCAAATAATCAAATCTGATTGAAGTATTGGCCGGAAAGTCTTTGATTACGCCCGTAACCTTTAAATCCCATGCATTTTTATACCTCACTGTTTTATTCAACACATCGGTAGTCCCGAATAAAAGTTTCGCCGTATTTTCAGTCAAAACAATTGCATTCGGGGCATCCAGTGCAGAACCGGGGTTGCCAACTATAAATTCATAATTGAATACTTTAAGTATATCCGGATCAGCAAACAGATCCGTTCTTTTAAACACCCTTTGCTGATTAGCGATAAGCGATTCATCGCCACCACCCATGCGGGTTATCGCATCTACTTCTGGCACTTTAGCTTTAATGGCCATTGCAATTCCATTTCCCGGTGATCCTCCTGTGCTTGTAATCTTTCCAGCAGCATCCTGGAAATTGGTCATCACCTGATAAATTTTGTCTGCACCCTTAAAGTGACGATCAAAATTCATTTCATAATTGACATATAAAAGCAGTAGCAAGCAGGCAGATAAACCAACTGCCAGACCAATAATATTAATAACCGAAGAAGTCTTATTTCTCCAGAGATTACGCAAAGCGATTTTTAAATTGAGTCTGAACATAGCAACAAGTGGTTTACTAAGTTTATGCCAAGAGACATAAACTTAGTAAACCACTAATATACAGCATATTAATTTAAACCCATCAACAGTAATCGTTCAATATCGAACAGTACCCGTACGTTCCCGTACAATCCTGCAGCTACCAACCTTTTATAGCACTTCCCTTAAAGGCTACTTTAGCTGCTTCTTCAACTTCATCAGATTGATAAGCCTTAACAAAGCGCTTCACCTTATCCTCATCTTTATTATCTTCCCTGGCAACAATTGCATTTACATAAGGTGATTTGCTATCTTCTATAAAAAGACCATCTCTTGTCGATACCAAACCAATAGGCGCAGCAAAAGTGTTATTAATAATCGCAATAGACACATTTGCATCATCCAGAGACCTCGGAAGCTGCGGTGCTTCGAGTTCAAGGATCTTTAGGTGCTTAGGATTATCTACCAAATCATTAAGAGTTGGTAAAAGGCCAACACCTGGTTTGAGTTTAATCAGACCAGCAGTTTGAAGCAGCAGTAATGACCGGCCACTATTGGTCGGGTCGTTAGGAATAATAACCGTACTCTCGTTTTTCAGCTCCTTGAGGCTTTTGATCTTCCTGGAATACCCGGCAATTGGATAAACAAAGGTGTTTCCCACCATAGCAAACTTGTAACCCCGTTGTTTTGCCTGTACATCCAGGTAAGGTTTATTCTGAAAGGCATTCACGTCAATATCTCCTTGATTAAGAGCCTCATTTGGCATTACATAATCATTAAATTGTACCAGCTCTACATCAAGATTGTATTTTTCCTTGGCCACCTTCTGAGCAACTTGTGCAATAGTATATTCCGGACCGGATTCAACACCAACAATAATATGGTTAGGATCATTTTTTTTAGCTCCGCCACTGCAGGCCCCAGCAAGGGTTAAGGAGAGTAATAATGCCGACTTTAAGTATTTTTTGAAAGTGAAATTCATTTTATTAGATTTTATACTTTTATTTTCTGTGATCAAAATATTTTGAAAGGCGATCGCCGCCAAACTGAATAAGAAATACAATAACTACCAGCAATACCAAAACGGTATTCATCACCAGAACGTTATAGCCTATATAGCCATACTGATAGCCAATCTGCCCAAGCCCGCCAGCACCAACAGCACCACCCATAGCAGAATAACCAACAAGAGTGATCAAGGTAATCGATGCACTGTTGATAATTGCAGGCAAAGCTTCCGGAAGAAGTACTTTTCTGATAATCTGCATTGGTCTTGCGCCAAGCGCCCTGGCAGCTTCAATCAGGCCGTAAGGAATCTCCAATAAACTATTCTCTATCATTCTTGCAATAAAGGGTGCAGCCCCAATACTCAAAGGCACAAGTGCTGCCTTTACGCCAATCGAAGTGCCAACCAAAGCCCTGGTAAACGGAATCATCCAGACAATTAAAATAATAAATGGAATAGAACGGAAGATATTTACAAGAATTGCAAGGATCCTGTTTAAAAATGGATGCTCCAGAATCTGTCCCTTTCGCGTAATAAAAAGCAGTATACCTGCCGGCAAGCCTAGAAGAAAACCAAAGAAGCCAGAAACAAAGGTCATTACAATGGTCTCGAGTGTACCGCTCATTAAGAGCCTAATCATAGATTCAGACATACCCAAGTACCTCCACACCAATATTTAAAGTTTTATAATAAGCTATTGCACGTTCATGGTCCTCTTTCTTCCCATGAGCCTCCACAAGGATAGTTCCGAATTTGATTCCGGCAACATGTTCTATCTGAGCGGTGATGATATTATTACCAACACCAAACAACTCTGCAGCCTCTGAAAGCACAGCGCTATCGGCAGAATCGCCATTGAAGCTGAGCTTGATAACCGGGTTACCAGATCCAGATGCATTGATTTGAATACGTTCCGCGTATGCTCTGGGCAGCGCTACTTTAATAGAAGAGGAAATAAATTTCTTTGCAAGATCACTCTTAGGGTGAGAAAACACTTCACTTACCGTACCTTGTTCTACCAGCACGCCCTGACTGATGATGGCGACCTGGTCACAGATTGCCTTTACCACCTGCATTTCATGGGTAATAAGTAATATCGTAATGCCAAATTTCTCATTGGTATCCTTCAAAAGTTTCAAAATGGAGGTGGTCGTCTCCGGGTCCAGCGCACTGGTCGCCTCATCGCAAAGCAATACTTTTGGGTTTGCAGCGAGCGTCCTGGCAATAGCCACCCGCTGTTTCTGTCCCCCTGAAAGGCTTGCCGGATAATCGGCATGTTTATCCTCCAGACCAACGAAATTTAACAGTTCGAAAACCCTCTCCTTTATTTTCGCCTTTGAAGCCCCTTCCAGTTCAAGCGGAAAGGCAACATTTTGATAAACCGTTCTCGAAGAGAGCAGGTTGAAGTGCTGGAAAATCATTCCTATATGCCTGCGTTCATTTGCCAAAGCAGACCTGGAAAGTTCCATCAGGTTCTTTCCATCAATATACACTTCTCCAGACGTAGGCTGTTCAAGCAAATTTGCACACCTGATCAGCGTACTTTTACCAGCGCCAGATGCACCGATCACCCCGAATATTTTACCTCGGGGTACATGTATCGAAACTCCTGAAAGCGCTGTAACAGATCGATCCCGAAGAACAAATGTCTTGGTTATATTATTTAGCCTTATCATTTAAAATTGTACAAAACCATTGGCCAAAAAACATTGGCGGTGCCAATATATTTAAAATCTATAGATATTATAGTTTTTAAAAGACCTGGAGTTACGACGCCGTAATACATAGCACATTTTTTTATAAATATTCTCTATTTTTACTTTAAAGATGAAACTATTCCTTACAGATCCAAATTCTGGTGGTCACTTACTCCTCCTAAGTGAAGAGCAATATTTTGATCGTCTTTTCTACAGCAGAGATCGCGACAACAAATACTTCACTATAGTTTGGAACCGTGGCGGACAGCAAGTCGTTACTATAGATGGAGAAGAAATTGACTTTCCTTCACAGACCATTTTGCCTCTGATGTTTAATCAGTCTTTCTTTTTTGAACAGACTTCAGATTTAGTGGCCTGGCAATTCAACCGCGAATTCTACTGCATCATCGATCATGATTCAGAAGTCAGTTGCGTTGGATTTCTGTTTGGAATAGGCCGCAATTTCTTTATCAATGTAAATGAATCCGCCCATCAAAAAATGTTGTTGCTGCACAATATGTTTATTTCCGAAATGAACACCTCCGACAATGTACAGAATGATATGCTTGTCATGTTGTTAAAGAGACTGATCATAACGGTAACCCAACTGGCCAAATCCGAATACCTCCCGGACCCCAAAATGCAGAACGACAGATTCCATATTATCCGTAAATTCAACCTGCTGGTCGAAGGCAATTTTCACAATGAACATTCCGTTAATTTTTATGCCCGGCAACTCAACAGATCTCCCAAAACGCTTTCTAATCTCTTTGCCATCTTCAACCAGAAAACACCTATTCAAATCATTCAGGAACGCATCATTATAGAAGCAAAGCGGCTTTTATACTACACTGATAAATCTGCAAAAGAAATCACCTACGAATTAGGATTTGAAGACCCCGCCTATTTCTGCAATTTCTTCAAAAAGCACACTACCTATTCACCAATTGGATTCAGAAACAGAAAAAGTATAGCATAAGGGAAAAAATTACAATCCATTGGGAATTCTCTCTATTACTTGAGCCTACATTTCATGCCACCTTTGTATCGTTGATATGATCAAAAAAATCAACGCCAAAAACATGAAAACTCAAAACGTAAAAAGAAACATCAAAAATGGTTTATTAGCCACAGCGCTAACAAATTAACTAAAAAAGGATACCATGTAACCGTAGTACAAAACCCCTTGACTTCCCTCGAAGATGATGTCAATGCAACCAAGGTTGTTCTAGATAAGCAAGACGGCCCGGTCATCCTTGCCGGACATTCCTGGGGCGGAGCAGTGATTACAGAAGCAGGAAATCACCCCAAAGTAGCAGCACTGGTTTATATCGCAGCTTTTCAGCCAGATATGCCAAAGGATTTACAACCCCTATAACCCATGCCGCATGGAGAGATAAACCTGCATATGGTCTAATTGCTACAGAAGACAAAAGTATTGCACCAGAGATCCAACATGCCATGTACAAACGTTCTCATACCAAAGTAACAGAGGTAAAAGGCAGTCACGTGATATTCATGTCACAACCAGAAAAAGTTGCCGGTGTGATCATCGAAGCAGCAAAAGAAAACTCGCCAAAAAAAATAATCCAACCAGAAAAAACCCCTCTGAAGTAAATCAAAGTGGTTTACTATGACTACTGATCCAAAAATTTACATATAAAGCTTTTGTTCATCAGTGTAATAAACTCTAGCCCCGGCAACCACTTTTACACGAATATTTTGTCCCGTAGGACTCTTCTTTTTCTCTGCATGATGAATCATCAACAGATCAGGTTTTACAAAATTAGCGGCACCAAAGTTTACTCTTTTGATTTCTTTAATTGCGTCGAGTAAAACATATTTCATTGTCCTTCTAAGCACTTTTACTTCTTCCAGGGGGATACTGCCCGCAATTGAAAAAGGAGAGATTTCCGCATACCAGAGGATTTCATCCGCATAGGCTTCATCCAAACCACCAATTACATGTTGGTCTATAAGAACATCTCTGATTTGTCTCGTATTATTCAGAAATACACTGATCAAATAGTCTACAGTCATTTCCTTACTCAATACATCCGTACTACTGATCTGAACAGGATTTAAGAAAAAGGTACTTCGCTTCAAAGAATCTCTTACAGAAAGAATTAGACCTCCGCTGAAATAAAGGTCCAATAACCCGGGAGAAGCCTCTTCTTTTTCTAAAACCAACAATTCTGCCCGTGATGTTACACGCATTTCCAAGACCGTATGGTTCTTAAATTGAAGGCATAAAGTCAAACCTCTGCGAAATACCGTTTTTAGTTCTTGGCCCTCCAGGCTTTCCTTCAATTCTGCTATAGAAACATTGATGCTTTTTTTAGAGCTGATTTCCACTTTTTGCAATATTTTGTTTCTAAATTTTTTATCAAAATTTTCAGCAAAAATCTCTAAATAAGGTAATTCTAACATAACTAAGGATCGGGCATTAGGTAATTATCCATTTAAAGGTACAGGTGTTTAACACTCTTTTTCAATCTTTAGACAATTCAGTATTGATCTAAATCAACTTAAGGCAAATCACAGTCATTGAAACACTATAAACCAACAAGTTAAACCACACATACAATTAACATAATTTAACAACCAACTTCAGAATGTATTCAGAATTCAGCTTGACATTAGATTCATAATTTAATATCCAGGAAGGTGAAAACATTACTCATAACACTACTTGGCTTCTTCCCAGTTTCTTTAATCTGGCACACCAGTTTCAAAGAGGCCCAACAGGAGGCTCAAACCTCACATAAACAAATCCTGATCAATTTCTCCGGATCAGACTGGTGCGGTCCATGTATACGCTTAAGAAAAGAGATCCTGGGATCAGATGCTTTTGAAAGTTATGCAAAAGATCATCTGGTATTGGTCCAGGCAGATTTTCCGCGTCAAAAGAAAAATCAATTATCTGCAGCACAAGTTAAACTAAATGAAGCACTTGCAGAGCAATACAACCCCGATGGTAAATTTCCCTACACCCTGCTGGTAGACGAAAAAGGCAAAATCTTAAAATCCTGGGATGGATACCCTAATGAAAGCCCTGAAAAGTTTGTACAGGATTTAAATACCAATTAACTAAGCAACCATGGCAAAGGCAACTTATACCCGTGTTTTAAAACTCATGGGAAACCGCTTCGAGTTCACCGTCATTGCAGACCATCAAACTGCAGGTGAAAAAGCCATTGATACAGCCATAGCCGAAGTAAAACGTATCGAAGAATTATTGAGTACCTTCAAAGACACCAGTCAAACCAGCCTCATCAACCAGTATGCCGGTATAAAGCCAGTACAGGTTGATCAGGAAGTGATTGACCTTATCCAGCGTGCGCAAAAAATATCAGACATTACACAGGGTGCATTCGACATTAGCTACGGTTCGATTGATAAAAGTCTTTGGAACTTCGATGTGAATATGACTTCGCTGCCCGATTTTGAAACCGCCTTGCAATCGGTAAGCCTGATCAACTATCAAAATGTCATTATAGACACTCAAAACCGCACTGTAATATTGAAACATGAGGGTATGCGCATTGGATTTGGTGGGATCGGAAAAGGTTATGCTGCCGATAGAGCCAAACAAGCCTTACAAAACATTGGGATTGAACATGGAATAGTAAATGCCGCCGGCGACCTGATCACCTGGGGAAACCAGCCGGATGGCAGACCATGGACCATAGGCATTGCCGATCCCGGTCAGAGTGACCGCCCCTTCTCCGCACTGAATATCAGCAATATGGCCATCGCTACATCCGGTAATTATGAAAAATATGCCACTATAAAAGGGCGCAGATATTCACATACCATTGATCCAAAGACAGGCTTACCAGTTAGTGGAATTAAAAGCGTCAGTATCTTATGCCCAAGTGCCGAACTGGCCGATGCACTGGCTACACCAGTAATCGTTATGGGTGCAAAAGTCGGCCTGGATATGATCAATCAATTGCGGCAAGTAGCCTGTATCATTATCGATGACCAAGATCAACTCTATACCTCCAAGAATATTAATGTAAAACGATGATATGAAAATGTCCATTCCAATTTCAGTACGGCTATGCACAGGCTTCATTGCTCTCGGCCTGCTCAGTGCATGCGCAACCGTAAAGCCTTATCAAAAGAACAAACTGAATGATGCCGAGATGACCTTATCCTCCCGAACGGCCCAAAAGTTTGAACAAAGTTTCCAGCTATACCGCGAAGGCGGCTCAGGAGCAAACGGTGGCAAAAGTGGTGGTGGTTGTGGTTGTAACTAAAAATCATGAGAAAAATATATCTGCATGTACTCATACTGTTCTTAGGCGTTTTAGGCGCTCATGGACAAATTAAAATTAAACCTGCTCCTTCCGACACAAGCAATTACCAAAGCCGGAAACTCAAAATTGATGAGGTCAACCTGGTATCGGCCTATTACCACCAGAATGGAAACAATTCTGCTGTTACAGGAGGAATAGGAACGGAAAAACTGACTGACTTTGCAAATACAATTGATTTGCAAATGTCTAATTACAATAAAGCAGGAAAGAAAAACACCTTTTTATTTGAACTTGGCGTAGACCATTATACTTCGGCTTCTTCCGATAAGATCGATCCAAGCACCATATCTTCCGCCTCCATGGCCGATACACGGATTTACCCATCGTTAAACTGGACACACAGCAATGAAAAGACAGGAAATGCCTTTGGTTTCACCGGATCATTTTCTACAGAATACGACTACAAATCTATGGGCGCTGGTTTTAATTTAACCCGCCTGTCTAAAGACAAAAACACCCAGTTCGATTTCAAAGTACAGGCCTTTTTAGACACCTGGAAAGTTATTTTACCCATAGAACTCAGGCCTGCAGCGAGTCTTGGCAACGGCAAAGAATCCAGAAGTGAAGGTTCAAGTCCTCGAAACTCATTCAGTGCCTCATTTTCACTATCCCAGGTCATCAATCAAAAGTTACAAGCATTGATCATTCTTGAACCCGCTTATCAGCAAGGCCTACTGGCCACCAGATATCAGCGGGACTATTTTACAGATGGATCACTTAGAGCGGAAACATTACCAGATAAACGTTATAAACTGCCTATAGCAGCAAGACTAAATTACTTTGCCAGTGACCAGGTGATCATCAGAACCTATTACCGGTATTTCATGGACAACTGGGGCATAAGAGCACACACAGTCGAACTGGAAGTACCTGTAAAAATAACCCCCTTTATTTCTATAAGTCCATTTTACCGTTATAATACACAAACCGGTACCCGGTATTTCGCTCCTTATGGTCAACACGATCCATCTGCCGCCTATTTCACCAGCGACTACGATCTGTCTACCCTAAACAGCGACTTTTATGGCGCAGGTATACGCCTTGCCCCACCTCATGGTGTATTTGGCTGGCAACATCTTAATATGTTAGAATTAAGATACGGGCATTACAACAGATCTACCGGTTTGGTTTCTAACATTATAACCTTAAATTTAAAGGTAAAGTAAAATCAAAATGGCAATTATCGAACCTCAAAGAAGAAATATAGATAGCCCGGCTGCAGTCAAAAAATACAGCAAACCTGTTAGGCTTTGGCATTGGTTAAACCTGATCGTCATCTGCGGATCCCTGCTCACTGTAGCATTAAATTCAACCATTTTCGATGTAAAGAGCAACACCACCTATGTGCAAACACAATTGCAGCAATCAGGTGCAACAGTTACCGCGCAGCAAGCTAAAAATGTAGCTCATGGAATGGAAGATAAAATCTGGGACCTTCATATTTATTTCGGTTATGCCCTGGCAGCCTTATTTCTTTTCCGGTTGATTGCCGAATTTTTCCAGCCTAAAGGCCAGCACTTTTTCAGTAGACTTAAAACCGCTTACCAGGATTACATTAAAAAAAGTAAAAAGTCCAATTCAGCCTTGCATGACCTTACCGTCAAATCTTTATACTTTATCTTTTATGCATTGCTGGCCATTATGGTTTTAACAGGCCTCTCTATGGCTTTTGACCAGGAACTGGGCATCAGTAAAGCAACAAGTCATAGTATAAAAAGCTTTCATGGCTTTTGTATGTACCTCATCCTCGCATTTATAGCTGTGCATATCGTCGGGGTGTTCCTTGCCGAAAGAAAGCAAAACAAAGGCATCGTATCCGATATGATTAACGGAGGCTAATGGTAAGCAGTAACCTTTACCCAGTCCACCATCATCTTTGCTTTCCTTTTTTTAATCAGTTCAAGCGCCTGTTCTGACAATCCATAATAAGGTTTTTTAATCCCGTTCACTTTGAAAGGATAAATACCCCCCACCGCAAAGTTGAGAATGAGGAATTGCTTATCAGTAAATACCCATTTACCATAATGCTCCGCCATGGTCTTGGTTACCCGCATAACCGTTACGCCATCACATTTAAATACCAGGCGCTCCGGTGTCCACTCCACCGCATAAACATGCCATTGGGCGGCATCATTCTTCTTATCAAAGTACAAACGGTTTACAAATGGAGTTTCGCCAAAGTAATTAGGGCCGTGAATGGCAGAACTTACCCAATCACCTTCACCAATAAACTCCATAATATCAGTTTCACCACCAGACGGCCAGCTCGGATAACCCAGCATCCACCAGGCAGGCCACAAACCACTGCCCGCTACCATTTTAATCCTTGCCTCAGCCCTGCCGTAGGTAAAATCAAACTTATCTTTGGTGTTTAGCCTGCCGGATATAAAATCAAAGGTCTGTCCGTCAGCAGTTTTAAAACCCGGCAAATACCTCGGGCTTAAAACCAATGCCCCATTGCTGGCACCCTCTGCTGCCGCACCTTTTACAAAGGAAATCACACTCGCCGAATCCACATAAGCCTGCAGCTCATCATTCACATGAGAACCCGTAACCTCAGCTGTCCATTTGGAACGATCCAGTCTATTGCCCGAAAAGTC